>Ga0214925_100467_pt1 | contig 18429 bp, 17 predicted proteins | sample Stichaenrichment_FD_168299 | JGI IMG/M metagenome (GOLD analysis project Ga0214925, IMG submission 168299) | Xylose enriched microbial communities from anaerobic bioreactor in Madison, Wisconsin, United States - 63SRT | ecosystem: Engineered > Bioreactor > Anaerobic > Unclassified | place: USA... | reverse complement strand
GGTCAGGTGAAGCTTGATCGTCAAAAAGTAGGGCCAGATCGTAGCAGCGCTGTATCCCCATAAGAGGCTCCCGATGATGAGCCAACCGACACTAGAACTGAGGGCAAATAGCAAGCTCCCCAGTGCACCTAAAATCAGGGTGACCAGTAGATACGTCGTCGAATTAAGATTTAACCGCTTGGTGTAAAAGATGCTGGCTGCTCGTGAAATATAAAAGGCGACTAGAGCAATCAGAAACGTGGTACTTTGGGTTTGCTGATAGCGCAACAAAATTAAAATGTAGGGCAACATGATCCCCACGTTAGCTAGAAAGTTTAGTGTACCAATAGAAAAATCAATACCGGTTTGCCGGAAACGGGCCACCGTCATCAGCTCCTCAAAGTTATTTAGTCCTAGTATAGCAAATTCCCTGGATGGGATGCTTAATGTAGGGTCATAAGGTCACCTAAATAAGCCATGTCGCCAGAACTTGAAGTTTTGACAACATGGCTTATTTACCAGTAATAACGAATGAATTAACGTTCCGAAGAGGTCTTAGGCGTTAATCGCTTTTCAATAAAGGATAACACCAAATCGGTAATGATGGCCATCAAGGCGGTTGGTAACGCCCCCGCTAAGATAATAGCTCCACCATCAGTTGCGTTAGTTCCCCGGACAATGATGTCACCAAGACCACCAGAACCGATGAAGGAACCGATAACGGTAATCCCGATACCGATAACTAAGGCGTTACGAATCCCGGCGATAATGACGGATAAGGAAAGGGGGAGCCGAATGGTTTTCATGATTTGAAAGCCGGTCATCCCCATCCCCTTTCCGGCATCTAAGACGTCGCGGTCAACGCTCAACATCCCGGTGTAGGTATTTTTAATAATCGGGAGGAGTGAGTAAAGAAAGACCGTGACGATAACCGTCGTTTGGCCCAATCCCAGTCCTAGCATCAAGATCGATAGCATGGCTAACGAGGGGATGGTTTGAATAACATTGGCAATCCCGATAATGACGGGGGATAACCGCCGATATTGGGAGATCCAAATGCCTAATGGAATCCCGACAATTGCACCCAACAGCACCCCATAAATCGAAACGAGGAACGTTTGGTTAAATTGACTGAGCACGTACATCCCGTTGTGGCTAAAGTAATAGACCAACTGGCTAAACAGACCCATGTCTTTCATGTTAGTTGTTCCCTCCTTCGAAGTAGTGGTGTTGTTTCAAATAATTCATGGCAACTGTCTGCGGTTCTTCAAGTTCGTCGTCAACCTTGTAGTTCAGTTCCTGCATGGTCTTCAACGAGATCTTACCCTCGAGTTTTTCTAAGACGGGTTTCAGTTCCGGATGCTTTTTCAAAATGGCGTTAGTGGCCACTGGACTGGCATCGTATGGTGGGAAGAAATGCTTATCATCCTTCAGTAACTTCAGATGATAACTGGCAACCCGACCATCAGTGGAGTAGCCAAGAATGGCATCCATTTTATTAGCCGATAAGGCATCATAGAGCAGTCCAGTCTGCATCGGATAAACGGTGCCAAAGCTATAACCATACATTTTTTGGAACGATGGATACCCGTCGCCTTGGCGGTTTTGCCAAATTTGGTCGATGCCGACCTTCATCTTAGGCGCTAATTTTTTCATATCACTGACGGTCTTTAAGTGATGCTGCTTGGCATACTTTTGGGTGACCATCCACGCGTAAGTATCCGCGAAGCCATACGTCTTAAAGTAGGTCATGTGATACCGATCTTGAAACCCTTTCGTCACCGTTGCCTTAACTTTGGCCGGGTCTCGTTCGAATTTCTCGTTAAGAATCGTGGTAAGGTCGGTCCCATAGAAACGAATGGCGGAAATATCGGCGTTGCCATTCTTTAACGCGTTAAAACTAACATTTCCGGACCCGAGGTTATTGATGATCGATGTTTTTAAGTTTGTGTCATGTTCAATCATGCCCGCAATCATATAGGCCATGATTTGTTGCTCAGTCGTATTTTGCGAGGCAATTCGTATTGTATCATTACCTGAACCAGCTAGACCTGGTAAGGAACAGCCACCCAGTGGTAAGAGGATGACAGCGGCCAAAAGTCCAGCGAGCCATTTTCGTAAGTGTTTGCGCATAACGAGCCTCCTATCGTAATTGCCGTGGTGTCACGGCTGTTTCCAGTTTACCCAATAAGTAATCGACGATTAGTGCCAACAGGATAACCGGAATTGACCCGCCCAAGATTAAGTCGGAACGGTAGAGGTTCAAACCATTGAAAATGAAGTCACCTAGGCCACCAGCACCGATATAAGATGCCAACGTTGCCCAAGCAATCACATAGGTTGCTGAGAGCCGAATACCGGCCATAATCACGGGAGCTGCTAAGGGAATTTCGGCTCGCAGCATCATTTGCCACCAAGTCATGCCCATGCCTTTAGCGGCATCACGAACGGTTGGTGAGACCCCTTGCATCCCCAAATAGGTGTTCCGCAAGATGGGAAGTAGTGAGTAGATGAATAGGGCGACGATGGCTGGTGTCGATCCAATCCCAAAGATGGGAATCATCATGGCTAATAATGCCATGGCAGGAATCGTTTGAAGGACACCAGCTAACGTAATCACAAAATTCGCGCCGTGTTTCATTCGCGTCAGTAAAATTCCCAGCGGAACGGCTACGATAACGCCCAGAGCGAGTGCCGCTGCCGAAATGTAGAGATGTTGGCCGGTCTTACTGATCAGCTGTGTCCCATAAGTCGCTAGAAAATGTATCATTTCTCGGTGTCGCCCCCTTCATGAGTGGCTGCTGCGTGAATATCAGCATTGATTGGGGAAGCGGGAGTTTCATCAGCTTCTGGTGCTCCACGCAAAGCGTCATACACGATATCAACCAATGCGGTCCGTGTGACGATCCCGACGAGCCGTTTTTGTTTATCAACGACTGGAACGTTTTTAACCCCCTGTTTGAGAATCCGATCAACGGTATCACCGATTAGCGAGTCAGCTTTGACATAAAAGACCTTTTCGTTCGTCAGCTCACTGATTGGCGTATGTGGATCAGTCGTCCGGTTAATATCGTCTAAGTCAATGTAGCCTTGTAAGACCCCATTGGCATCTGTAACCAGCAAGGTATCCACTCGACGATCATGCATGACGTCAATGGCATCGTCTAACGTCTTATCCGGCGTAATAGCAACAGGGTTCTTTAACATGATTTGACTAACGGACAGGATATTTGGTTGGGCGCGAATCAAGCGTTCTTCACCAATCAAGTTCGTAACGAATTCGTTGGCCGGGTGACGCAAGATGTTTTCGGGCGTATCCACTTGAACCTGCTTACCTTGACTCATAATGACCACCTTGGTTGCTAGGTGGAGGGCTTCATCCATATCATGCGTCACAAAGATAAAGGTTTTACCCAAGTCCTCTTGTAAATGTTTGACTAAATCCTGTAATGATTCCCGCGTGATTGGGTCCAAGGCACCAAAGGGTTCATCCATTAGAATGATTTCTTGGTCAGCGGCCAAGGCACGTACGACCCCAATCCGTTGTTGTTGCCCACCGGATAATTCACCAGGGTAGCGTTGCAGCATCTCATCGGGGAGTTGAGCCAGTTCAATCATTTTATGGGCTTGTTTAGCCCGTTTTTCTTTAGACCAGCCCAGCAATTTAGGGACGATTTCAATATTTTCTTGAATCGTCATGTGGGGCATTAACCCGATATTTTGAATGACATAACCGATTGAACGACGGAGCTTGACGGGGTCCATCTTCGAGATGTCCTTGTCGTTGATCTTAATGGTACCAGAAGTTTGGTTGAGCATACGGTTAATCATCCGCATGGTCGTGGTCTTCCCGGAACCAGAGGTCCCAATAAAAGCAATAAATTCACCGCGGTCGACTTCAAGGTTGAAGTCGTCAACGGCAACTTTACCGTTGGGATATTCTTTACGTAGATGTTCCATTGAAAGTAGCATAGATTAACCTCCTGAGTAATGATGTTACTGAACCGGCAAAGTGCCGGAAATAAAAAGACGATCGGTGTGCCGGGAGCACACGTCAGAGCGGGAGCAACCTGGGAACCGGTCGTATTTGATTTTTCGGCTTACGATTAAACCTATTGTACACGATTTACCAGTAATTTCCAAACGGATACAATTCCTGGTGTTGATAATCATGTCATGTAAATGACTGAACAACCCGGTCAAAACGCTGTACCTATCGGCTTGGGTGGCGATAGTCAAAATCTGTTTTTTGATAAGAAAATTCTTATTAAGAGGAGTGGATTTTTTACCCAAAAAAGGGTTGCCTTCGACCTGCTCGAACCCTGTATACTCCATAACATCAACAAAACCGAAAGGGAGTTACGATCTTGAAACGAATCCTGCTTGCTGGCGCAATGGATGCGACCAGCCAAACCTTTGTCCGACAACTAAGTGAAAATGATCAGCTTCAGCTGACGGTGTACACCCCTAGTGCAGTGACCCTCCCCCAAACGGTAACCGCATTAACTGAGGAAACACTCGACGAAGGTGGTTTGACGGCTGCTATGATGGATCAAGACATCGTGGTGGCTTTGATCCCAACCATTAAGTTAGCTAATACTGTGACGACATTAATTACGGCCGCTCAGGCTACCGGAACGTCACAGGTGATTGTGAGTCGGACCGATGACATTGTTGAATTGCCGGGACAAATCCGCGATGCCCGGCGCCGATTAATGACGGCGCATTTAAACTTCGACTTGGTTGATGGACTTGCTGGCGTAAGCACGTTGCTGGCGGTTAATCCAGCACCAACGGCGGTTTTTGACCCCGAAACGTCTTTTCCCATTGAACAAATAATGAGTTAAAGAAAACGCGTTGCCCATCAGGACAACGCGTTTTCTATGCGGCTTGGGCCTTAGAGCGGCGAATTTCAGGAACTAGCCACCAAACCAGTAACAGGTTAATCAGCATGAGCAGAGCGGTTGAGATAAAGACGGCGTTGTAATTAAAGACACCGGCAATCCAACCACCCAGCAGTGACCCCAGCATATTACCAATTGACTGAAAGGACTGATTCCAACTGAAGACCGTCGACGTCAGTTCGACTGGCGAGTTTTTGGTCAGTAGGGTTTGGATTTCTGGGAACAATGCCCCGTCAGAGATGCCAATCATGAAGCGCAGAATCCCTAACATCCAGACGCTGGTGACAAAGCCCTGCGGTAAATACATGAGAAAGGCAAAGACGTAGCCGAAGATCAAGACTTTTCCCGAGCCGTGTTGATCGCCGTAACGACCTAATCGGGGTGAGGCAAAAATGTTTGAAATCCCCGGTAATGCGGCAATTATCCCAGCAACTACCGTAATGGGACCGATGTTATGCATGAGTTCCTTGACGTACAAGCTAATAATGGGGGAGATGGAGATATTCCCAAATTGAACAATGAGCGTTGAGGATAACAAGACCAGAATTAATTTGGGATTAGGGAAGGCTGCCAGTGGATTATGACTTTTAGCCGCCCCAGGTTGCTTGACGACGGGCTTGAACTGTTCTTCAACGAAGACCCAACTTAAAATAAACGTTGAGAAGAGCAATAAGGCTGTGATAAAAAAGGTCAATCGAATGGAGAAGACCTGGGCCAAAACCCCACCGATGACCGGACCTAGTAGCATGCCACTCGTGACACCGGTCATTAATGTGCTGAGGGAAGCCCCACTGTGTTTACGGGGTGTTTGCGAGGCGACTAACGCCTGGGCATTAGAAATGAATCCGGCAAAGACACCCTGTAATGCCCGTAAGGCCACTAACTGCCAAACGCTGGTGGCAAAGCCCATTAAGGCCATGGCTACGGCCGTACCTAATGAAGCGCGCATTAACATGAGCTTACGACCATTGCGATCGGCAACCATTCCCCAAAGGGGGGAAGCAATGGCACTGACAAAGAAGTCAGCAGCGTACACGAGGCCACTATACATGGTGACTTGTGACTTGGTGTAATCGCCAAGACTACTAATATATAACGATAAAAATGGCATGATCTCACTAAATGCCATGCCGGCAACGAACGTACAGAACCAGAGAACCCGCAGATTACGCCGCCAAGGCCCGCGCTCTCTTTCAGCTTCGTCCAAAATATGTCAACTCCTATAACTTGAATTAATTGATCAGGTTACCCTAGGTAACGCGAACCAATTGTGTCTTATCCGTAATGGTAACTTTACTAAGATACGCCCATAGCCGCGGAAGGTCAACGTTAACGACTCATTTGTATGCGCTCGCAATGGTTTAAATAAGGGGCTACCACTCAATGAAATTAAGTTTAGGTTACGGTTGAAAATAAAAAACGCCTAGGGCCAGAGTCCTAGACGTTTCGGGTTTCCAAATAGTGATTAATTCAATGTGGATCAACTAATGGTCGTTCATGCCACTCATTAGAGACTAGTCTTGTGGGAAATACGCACCATCGGCAATCTTTTCTAAGAGTCGCCGCGATGGGATGAAGAAGGCCGCCCCAGTAATAGGGGTGCTGAAGTCCAGTAGGCGATCGCTTTGGCTAAACATGTTGGTTAACATGCGTTGCGTCACGGTAAAGTGCCGTGCGTAGCCAATAAAGTAAGTTCCAACGATCCCTTTACCCGGTTCAGCGTAGGGCACATTCATGCGGACAATCTTGTGTTCAATATCACCATCGTTGTCTTGCGAGGCAATGTTATGGGCATTCGGTAGCTTTTCGTCATCGTCTAGTTCCCGATCACTGAATTTGTGGCGACCAATCGCCTTTTCTTGATCCTCGGTGTGCAGGCCATTCCACGCGTCCATATTGTGGGTGTACTTCTGAGCAAAGGCGTAAGAACCATTAATAAATTCAGGATCCTCATCGCCGATCAATGCGTACTGCGTGGCATCCTGACCAGCGGGATTTTCGGTTCCATCGATGAAGCCGATGATTGCTCGGCCCTCAAAATACCGGAACCCCGGTGTTTCATCGACAACGGTGGTCCAATCACGTAAGAACTCACGGGCTTGATCGAGCACTTCGTAGACGACGGCCATCGTTTTGGCCCGGACGTGTAGGAATAGGTCAGCCGGAGTTGCCGGTGCGCTGTATTTAGGTCCGGTTACGCCGGTGAAATCAACGAGTTCTTTCGGTCGGTTGGCTGTAGGAAAAAGAAGCCGCCAAGCCGTTGCGCCAATACCGAAAGCAACTTTTAAATCAGCATCTGGATAGCGAATTGCCATACTACGCTCAATTGCGGCCAAACGGTCGGCAAATTCGGCCAATGCTTCACGGTCGCCTGATAGGTCATCACGGTTAATTAGATACGTGGTAAACATGATATTATCGCCGGCGTCACGGTAGACATCTTGCGCGTCAGCTGGATTGATTGACATAAGAACATCCCCCTAATTCTAATAATCGATTTTAGTATAGCATGATCTCAGCGTTAGACGGTGAATAAGTTATCGAGTGATAATGGTTACGAAATAATGATACATAAAAAGAGCCTAAGCTATAGCTTAAGCTCAAAGATTTAAGCCTGTTCAAACTGATGAATGCCCGCCGCCAGACGATTCAAGCCATCTTGTAAGCGAGCTGGGGGACAAGCCACATTGATACGGACGAAGTCGTGACCGTCACCGCCGTAGACCGCACCGGCAGAGATGAACAAGCCGGTTGTTTGCCGAATCGCCGAGCACAGGGCCTGGGTATCATGGGTGACATCGCGACAGTCAATCCAGACCAGATAGGTGGCGTGACCAGCAATCACGTGTAGCTCTGGTAATTGTTGCTGTACGAATGTCGTGAGGGTCTGCTTATTAGCCGTAATCGTTGCGTTTAGTTCATGAACCCACTGTGAGCCAGTTGTATAGGCCGCAATCGAGCCAGGGATGGCAAAAGCGTTGGGTTCCGCCAGTTCGTCGGTATTGATCCCCCGGTCGACTTGGTTGCGTAAGTTCTCGTTGGGAATGATCAGAGTCGCAGCGTGTAAGGCAGCGACATTAAAGGTCTTGCTAGGAGATACCGCCGTTACACTAAGATTAGCCGCCAAGTCACTTACAGCGGCAAATGGCGTATAGCCATGACCGGCATCCGTGATGTCACCGTGAATCTCATCACTAAAGACGGTGACGTGATGAGTGGCCGCCAGTTCCGCGATATGTTGCAGATCCGCCGATGTCCAGACCTTACCGACTGGATTGTGGGGGTTACAGAGGATCATCATGGTCGTGAGGGGTTCCGCCATCTTTGTCGCGAGATCGTCCCAGTCAATAGCATAGGCGCCTGCGTGAAATTGTAGGTCACTAGATAAGGCGTGTCGACCATTATTGACGATCGAATTATAGAAGATATTGTAGACAGGCGCTTGCACCAAGACGTTATCGCCGACGTGACTCAAACGCCGGACAGCCGAGGAAAGTGCCGGCACAACGCCAGTCACAAAACGCATCCAATCCGTATGGGGAGTCCAGTTATGTTCCGTGGCGTACCAGTGTTGCACGGCTTCAAAGTAAGCTGCGGGAACCTCTTCGTAACCAAAGATGCCGCCGTCCGCCTTTTGTTTGATAGCGCTGATGATGCCGGGAGCGGTCCGGAAGTCCATATCTGCTACCCACATGGGGAGCTCGTTGTCTTGGACGTCCCACTTAACTGAGTCAGTATGGCGCCGGTCGATCATTTCTGAAAAATCATACTGCATTACGGTAATGCCTCCTTGGTAGTTGTAATGGTGGTACGGTGTTCGTCAATGGCGGGATCATCGAAGATTACCTGACCAATTGCGGGTGCGGTGATTTGGCCGTTAACCGGATTTTTCACGCTATCAATTGCCGTATTGATGGTGGCGTCGATATCCGTGCAGTACTCGAAGGCCAAGTCGGTATTGATAAGCGAACAGTTTTTGAGCGTGAGATGATCCACGTAACACAGGCCTTGATCGCTTTCAAGCCAACAGTTGACGAAGGTAATGTTCTTGGTGTTCCACGCTAAATACTCGCCGATAATGGTGGAATCATAAACAGTGACGTTGTCACAATTCCAGAAGGCGTCATGGGTAATTAACGTAGAATGATGAACCTCGACATTTTTACTACCGTCAAAGGCATAGTTCCCGGTGATTTTTAGGTGATCAGCATAGACATTTTCACTATTCATGCCGAAGTAATCACCCGTTGCCGTCACGTTACGCAAATCAACGTCTTGGCACCACCAAAGGGTTTCACCAGCGTCCGCAAAAGTTACATCGTCCAGCTGGAGATGACTAGCATGCCGAAAGGTTTTAGTGGCCCGAATCAAGCTGTGCTGCATGGTGAGATCGTCTGTGTACCAAATACCAGCGTGAGCGTCTGGTTGCCACGTCGTGTGCGTCAGATTAGCGTGATGGGCGTACCACAACGGGTATTTCCATTTGAAGATAGTGTGATCAATGGCGACATTGCGTGCATGCTTTAATGGGGATTCGCCGTCGACGAAGGTGCTATTGGTAATGTGGAGATCGTGACCTTGAAACAAGGCCCGTTCGCCAGTTAAAGTTTGTTGATTAATTTCTGTAGTCAAGTGTGTTGTCGACTCCTTTTATCCGTTGAAGTTACTAGAATTGGTGAGGAAAGTTCACTCACTAGTAACTAGTCTAGTCCCTTCGAGTGGCTTTAAGGCAAGTCATTTAGTTAAAAATTTTAAATTTGACGTCGATACCAGTAGAAACGATCGACAATCAGCAGGCCACTGAGCCACATACCACCGAATAACAACCAGAATTTACCATTTGATAAGACGGGGGCCACACTTTGTTGTTGAACACGGAACTGAAGATACTGATTGGCGTGGCCGATGATTGCTTGGGGTAATAAACGATAGGTCGCTGGCGCGGTGACGAGCTGTAGTGGTTGGGTGCTACGATTGGTCACACTTAACGTGTAATGCCCTGCCATTTGGGGTGGGAAGTTCCAAGTTAAACGTGGTCGTTGTCCCCGCGATTGCCAGACCACTTTACCGTGAGCATCACGTAAGATTAACCGGCCCGTCAGTCGTCGCTGCCCCTGATTAATGATGATTTGATCGAAAGGAAGACTGGCAGTAAAGGGTTGTGTCAGTGTGTGATGGGGGGCAACCGTCAATCGGTGATTTTGGTAATACCGTCCCTCATTTTGACTAACGACACTGACCGGTTCGCTGTTAGAATGCACCATCAAACCGGCGTTTTGCCACGCCGCAATGCCTAAGAGCACCGTGAAGGCAGCACCAACACCTAGGGGTAACCAGCGTGATCGTAATGAATAACGCAAGACATTTACCGGTTGACGATAACCGGCGGCCGTACCAGCGAGTAGCAAGGGGAGTAGTGGGAGTGCATAGCGTTCTTCAGCCTCCCAGAAGATAATGTGAAAGCAGGCTAAGCCAATGAAAGCCAAGCCCCCCAATAGATAGGTAGCGGTTAAATGACATCGTCGAAGCTGCTGAATTCCCCAGCCTAGGTTGACCAAGAGGAGGGTTAGATAGGTGATTTGACACCAGCTGGCAAGAAACCAATCACTGGTGGCTCGGTGCTGGCGATACCAGTTAGGCGCCCGGTCAAAGGCGGGATTAACTTGAAAACTATCAAAGGTCCCATTGGCTAAAAAGAGTCGGGCCTTTTGATAGAGGTGGTCGCTAATGCCAGCTGGTCCTAACGTGTCCAGCCGGTGCGTTAGAGTGGTTTTAGCCCACGCTTGTTTAGCAGATTGTGTTGGCTGTTGGCGAATGTGCGTGACATCTGGCCGATTGTATTGCCCCGAATAGTCGGGATTCCAGCTCATGGCGACCCAGCTAAGTGCCGGTAAGGCCTGGTCGGGGTTAAGGCGATAACCGTTGGCCCGCTGCCAATTGTGAGTTAGTCCGGTGCCAGCAATTAAGGTTGCTAGCAAGATGAGGGTGAATAGGCACCGGGTGACACTTTGATGAGGCGCCTGATTTGGTCGGAGCCACAGAGTAAGCAAGGTGGCAATCAATAGGACGACCAGATTAGCTTTTAACAAGTAGGCGGCGACTAAAAAGAGACTGAGTAACAGACTACGGCCCACGATTTGTTGCCAGGCTTCAGCTTGCTGAAGCCGATAAAATGTCACGACGGCGAGCATGATTAAAGGCAAGACGTAGACATCAGTGTAGGTATTGAGCGCATACGCATAGAGTGGAACGGCCGTGATGACGAGACTTAAGAAGAGATTGGCACGGGCAGGATTATGTTGGCGCAAGACGTGCCACACAGCGACTAGACCACAGTCCAACCAGATAAACTGAATCAGATTAAGGGTTACGCCAGTTCCGAGATGCATGAGGGTACTTAATAGGAGCGTAAAGGTGACATTGTTGGGGTACGTATAGAAGTAGGCTGCCCAGTGATGGCTACCCTGTAGCAAATCCAAGGCCTGTTGGTGAACAAAGTACAGATCAGCTCGGGGAGCGGCCACCCATGCGGTGGCCACCCAGAGTTGAATGAGCAACAATAGCACCCACAGCCCGCCGGTTACCCACCAGTCAAACCGTTTTGGTAAGCGATGGAGGTAGCGAAATAACAGTCCGATGCCCCCTAAATACAGGCCACTGGCGATGATTAATGCGAGCGGTTTCAACCAATCATGATCTACGCGAATGGTGACTGGAAATAAGGCTAGTAACCAAGTTAGCAGTAACCCAAGGCTAATCAGCCCCCCTAAGCCAACCGTTAATGTGTGTCGAATTTTCATGAATAGACTCCTTAATAAATGTGGTGGTCTTCACTTGGACTTATCTTATCTGAATGCGATGAGGTAAATGCCGGTGAGTAGGTATCCGTCTGGATGATGAACCGCGGTCGGTGTTTAACTTCCGTAAACGTGCGACCAATATATTCACCGATCATGCTGATCGCAACCAGCTGGAACCCTCCCAGAAGCCAGAGTGAGGCCATAATGGATGACCACCCGGTTACAACCGTCCCATAAAGGTGACTGATCAAGATCCAGAGTAACACGAACAGTGATCCGCCACAAATGGTCAAACCAACGTATAGTACCGCGCGAATGGGCGCAATTGAAAATGAAAGAATGCCATCTAACGCAAAACGAAGCATCTTACGCAAGGGATATTTAGAGACACCAGCTTGACGAGGTTGGCGTTTGTAAAATAACTTCGTGGCAGGAAAGCCTAATTGCGGGATGAGCCCCCGAATAAAGGGGCGACTTTCTTGGCAACGCATGAGCTCGGTGACGACGCGATGAGTCAACAACCGAAAGTCAGAATGGTTGGGAATCAAGTTCACCCCTAGTTTTCCCATTAACCAGTAGAAGCTTTGGGCAGTGGTTCGTTTGAACCAAGTATCCGTGGAGCGGTCGTTGCGGACGCCGTAGACGATGTCATAACCGTCTTGCGCTTGGGCAATCATGGCTGGAATAATGGTTGGGTCATCTTGAAGATCGGCATCAATAGTGATAATGAGATCTGAATACTGATTGGCACTTGCATGCCGGCCATCAGCGCTGCCTCCTGACCATAATTGCGACTGAACTGTAATCCGGTGAAGAGTGGATCTTGGTGGTGGAGCTGGGTGATGAGTGCCCAGGTCTGGTCTTGACTACCATCGTCCACAAATAGAAGTTTACTGTCAGTGGTGATTTGCTGATTGTCGATTAGGTGTTGAAGTAATGTTTGCAAGATAGGCGCGCTATTAGGCAACACCGGTTCTTCGTTGTAGCACGGCACAACGATTGTGAGCCGTGGTAGTTGATTGTTTTTCATGATAACGACCTCCCCATAAGTAGAGCATCCTGAAATTCCCCTAACTATTATCATAGGCCGATCTAACAGATGTGCATAAATCATGTATCAAACTTAAGGGATTCTTTCGGGAGATTAACTTTGCTTGATCTAACGGCTCTTTTTATGTCATTAAGATCCAGTTATTAGTCGGTTTGAGCAATTCTCATCAATGAAATGGGTCACCTGTATCACAAGGCCAAAGGGACTAGCTGATGAACTTTTAGACTGCCGTAAGATGTTAGTTATTGTTGATTTAACAGGCATTCCATTATAAATATAACTGTAAAATCCGGTAACTGAACTGCAATCGCCTTGTTACTGAATGCACACTTAAAAGGGCTATGGTAAGGAAGGTTTATGAAGCGAGGTGAATCAAACCGGGGGATGAGACCGGTGCTGGGGCTAATCAGGGCATCGCAAGTGAGTAGGGGATCATCAATTTACGAAGAGGAAGTGCCAATCAGATGTTGCATCAACAACAGTGGGCCAAACGATTAACCCAAGCAGTGGTTGCCGCAAGTGCGCTTATCGGTCTTGCGTGGGGTAGCCAGTCAGTGGTCCATGCAAGCACCCTTGCCATTCCAGATATTTCTGAATGGCAAGGTAAGTTAACGTCAAGTCAGGTAGCCAACTTGAAGAGTCAAGTTTCTTTTGTGATTAACCGGCGGCAGTACGGATCGTCGTACCAAGATTTATATGCGACTAATAATACGGCGCTTTACGTGAAATATGGGATTCCGTTTGGTGAATATGACTATGCACGCTTCACGAGTGCCGCCAGCGCTAAGGCGGAGGCCAAAGACTTTTACAATCGGTCTAATAAAAATGCGCAATTCTACGTTCTGGATTTTGAAGAAAATGACGTCACTTCAGGGACCACTAACGCCGCTGTTAAGGCGTGGTATGAGGAAATGAGTGCTTTAACGAGTAAGAAGTTAATCTTCTATTCCTACCAATCATTTGCGACAAGTTATGCCAATACGGCGCGCCAGAACTTTGATGCGCAGTGGATTGCGAACTATTCTACGACGCCCACCATTTCCTATGCGCTTTGGCAATATACAGATAATAACTATCTATCAGCATTAGGTGAGTATACGGATAATAGTCAAGCAGTGACGTCAGTTCATCCTATTTCTTGGTGGATGGACAGTGTGACAACGGCATTATCACACGTCACTTACGCATACAGTAGTTATAAGGCTGGACAACATATCTACCTACATAAAGGGGCAACTAAATATGTGGATGGTACAGCAATCTCGACTGCGGATCGGCAGAAATTTTATGCCATTTCCAAAGTGAAGAGTTTGACCCAATCTAAATCAAAGCAGGCATTGTATATCAGTTCACTGGGCAAATGGGTTTTGTCACAGGATGCGACCGGCTTTTGGGTTGGTCAGCACGGCTCATATACGCTACGTCAAAAATTAAATATTTACTCGAACGCAGCATTGACGAAGAAAACAGGAAGTAGCTATGCTTCAGGCACTACTGTGGCAGGAACGGTCGTTAAGGCGCCAAGCGGTAAGTCTTATCGTATCAAGACCAGTAAGGGGTATATTTCTGCTAATACGCAGTACTCGAATCATGCTTACTATGAATCTCTAGGCTCGGCGAAGACCATTACAACCAAGAAAAAGGTGTATGAATATAGCAAATCAACATTCAAGCAAGCCAATCGGGCCTCGGCGGTGACTAAGGGAACCAAATTGACGGTTACGGCCGTTAAGAAACGGTCGACAGGGTCTCGCTACTTTGTCTTGAGTAATGGCAAATATGTTACGGCTTTGCAAAGCTATGTTACCGAATAGGGAGGTTAAACCATGCAACGAAAAACAAAAATCGTGACGGCAGTGACTGCCGCTCTAGCGGTGTTAACATTGGGATCGGGGACAATCTTACAGATTCATGCAGCTAACGATGTCAGCTCAGTTGGGCAGACGGCTGCACCGACCACCGCGACGGCCGCTGGCACTAAATTGACGGCGACACGTGCCAGCGGTAATCAGCAGAATTATCGCGTGGCCTATACAGGAACCCGTGATCAATCAGCAACGTTTCAAAAGAAAACGTATGGGTCAACTAGTACCGCCGCTAGTCAGGTGGCCAACGTTGGTCACACAAATGGTGCTACGGTTAAATTGAATAGTGCGACCACCGCAGTTGTTCAGGGTACCATGGGCCACACCTACGTGCACTGGAACAAGGGTGATTGGTCAGTCACGGCAGTTACGAATAACGCGGATACGACTGGCACCCCAGCGCAATTTGCCAAGCAAGTCAATCGTCAATTGACGCGTGCGAGCTTACCGAGTCAGGCTAAAACTGGCGCGATTACGGTTTACAGTCAAGATGACGACGATCAAACGAACTCAGTGACGTGGCAACAGGGCAAACAGGTCTATCAGGTCAGTGGTACGACGGCTGCGGCCACCGTTAAGGTTGCACAGAATGCGGATAACTAGTTAAGAGAATGCAGTTAAGCTAGGCGACTTAACTGAAATAGGTGTTCGTGATTGTTTGCTGGTCACTTTTTGGCGGCAAGGCTGAGTCTGGGACAAAAGTCTCAGGCTCTTTGTGCGTTTCTGACTAGCTGACGTCGAAACGGGTACCAGCTAGTCGTCAGTTGTCCCACTCTTTTTTGTAATCCCCCCTAGTCAGAAACAGTTGGGAGCCGTAAACTAAGACTTAGTGACTAATTCTTGAGTCGTGTTGGAAAACCGATACTTATCAAGAGGAGAAAGTGATCAATTGGGAGGCGTCGCTGTGAAGAACTTGCGTCAACCAGAATCAGGCTTTTCCTGGTTCTATCAACGGTTTTTGAATAACCACATTACGATTCTGCTATTAAATATTTTTCTGTTATTGTTAGTGTTAAACGAACTAATGCAAAATGCGTGGCTTTTAGCCCCGGTCTGGCAATTTATTGGGATCGCCATGCCGGCTGTCGTGGTGGCTGGTATTCTCTTCTATGTATTGGATCCTTTGGTACACTTGATGGAACGGCGGTTACATTTGCGACAGGGTCTCGCTATTGCGATCGCAATGATCGCAACCGCGGCAATTATTGTTATTATTTTTCTCAATCTGATTCCCTTTCTAACCAAGCAGACGACTGGGATCATTTCAGCGTTACCGCAGTTTGCCAATGATATGCTGCATAACTTGAATCACTTGAATCAGCAGCATCACTGGCTATCGAACAAGAATTTGGCGGATATTAATGAGCGTGTGTCAACGTATTTCTCTAAACGGGGGTTAAACTTGCTAACGGGAACGTTGAGTTCACTGGGTAATGTGGTCACCACAGTTAGTGACTGGATTATTACGATTATCACGGCCCCGCTAGTCTTGTTCTTCATGTTAAAGGATGGAACGCGGTTTCCACATTACATCAGTCAAGTCGTACCAACCGCCTATCGCAGTCGATTCGTGGTCATGTTAGACCAGATGAATGTGAAGGTGAGTTCCTATGTGCGTGGTCAATTAACGGTTGCCCTATGTGTGTTGATTATCTTCACAACTGGTTACTCAATTATTGGCCTACGGTATGCGCTGTTAATTGGTTTGCTAGCGGGACCATTGAATTTGATTCCGTACTTTGGTTCGGCGATCGCCTTAGTCCCAGCATTAATCATGGGGGTTGTGACCAGTCCATCGATGTTGTTGGGCGTTGTGATTGTTTATCTGATTGAATGGGTCTTAGAAACACAAGTCTTGTCACCGCTGATTATGGGAAATAGTCTGGCGATGCACCCGATTACCATTGTTTTTGTCCTGCTGGCTGGGGGCAAGATGTTCGGGTTAGTCGGGGTTATTTTCGGTGTACCCGGCTTTGCTGTTCTTAAGGTCTTAGCAACAACCGCTTTTCAGTGGTACCAGGAATATTCGGCACTGTATCCGGATGTTTTACCGCCGGATAAGTTGTCTCAGCCTTAACGGTTTATTAAGCGAGTTCAAAAATTTAAAATGGCGCTACCCTTTGGGCGGCGCCATTTTTTACGTGGATGGAGAAAAAGACGAGTGGTCTGAAATGATGAACTTTAAGTTTACGACAAGCCGGGTTTGGCATAATCGTTTACATGTTATGAAATGGAGGCGACCCTAATGAATTTTTTCAAACGGGCCTGGTTAAATGTATGGGCGAAGAAAGGCCGATCAATTCTGTTGATTTTGGTCTCATCGGCCATCCTAATGTTTGTCTTGGCCGGTCTACTGATTCGCAGTGCAGCGGTTAAGGCTACCAATCAAGCCAAGGAAGAGGTTGGGGCAACTGTGACGCTGTCAGCCAATCGACAGGCGGCATTTAAGAAGATGCAAAGCAGTAGTTCGAGTAGCAAGTCTAGTCGGCCAAAGCTAACGTTGACGCCAGTGAAGTTGAGCGATGCGACGAAGATTGCTAAGCTCAGCAATATCAGTAGTTACAACGTTACGAGTAGTACCTCAGTTAATGCCTCATCCTATGATACGGTGTCGACCAGTAGTGGGATGGGTGGCAACAGTAGCAGTGGCGGTCCTGGTGGTGGCATGAAATCCTCGACCAGTTCAGGTGACACCCAGATCGATGGGGTCACGGCAACGAGCCTAACTAGCGTCTTTAGTGATAGCCAAAGTAAGATTACCAAGGGTCGTGGGATTACCACCGCCGATAAGAACACGAATCATGTAGTGGTTGAAAAGGAATTAGCGAGTCAAAATGACTTATCCGTTGGTGATACGATAACCGTTAAGAAAACTACGGGTAGCAAGTCTAAAGTGAAACTGAAAATTGTCGGGATTTATAAAGCAAGCGCTACTAGTTCGAGTAGCAGTCCGATGAGTACGGATACGTCAAATACAATGTACACCTCTTACACGTTGGCCAATACTTTCAAAGGTAATAAGTACGCTGGGACGGCGGATTCTGTGACCTTTAACGTGAAGAATCCAGCGAAAGTCAGCAGTGTGAAAACAGCTGGCAAAAAGCTAATTAATACCAGTAAGTATGCCCTAAGTACGGATGACTCTAGCTATCAAACAGTCAAGGCCTCAATGGATAACGTGGAAAGCTTTGCCAATAAGATTGTTTGGTTAGTCGCGATTGCTGGAACGATTATCTTGGCCTTGATTGTCATTTTGATGATCCGAGAACGCCGATTTGAAATCGGGGTGTTGCTGTCTCTTGGAGAAGCGCGCTGGAAGATTATCGCCCAATTCTTTACGGAAATGCTGATGGTGATTGTGATTGCCGTCGCGATTGCGGGCGCCGGTGGGAAATTTGTCGGTGATCAATTAGGGTCGCAACTGGTTTCGCAAAGTACCACGACGACGCAGACGTCAACCAGCAGTTCAACGGGACAACCCAGCGGTGGCGGTCAACCTGGCGGAAGCGGCAGTGGCATGAAGGGTGGCAACGGTGGCCCAGGTAACGTGGGACAATCTAGCAGCGCCACGAAGCAGGCCGATGCAGATCTCAATATCAGTGTCAGTGCGGTTGATTTGGCCGAACTGGGTGGCTTTGGCTTAGCCATTACATTCCTGTCAATTATGATCGCTTCGGGTGGTATTTTACGGCTAGAACCAAAGAAGGTACTTATTTCTTAAGGAGGCACGCACATGTTAAAAACTGAAGGTCTAGGCTATTGGTATCAGGATAAAGACCAACCGTTATTTCAAGACATTAACTTAGAGTTTTATATCGGGCAGTCCTACG
>Ga0214925_100464_pt1 | contig 18637 bp, 5 predicted proteins | sample Stichaenrichment_FD_168299 | JGI IMG/M metagenome (GOLD analysis project Ga0214925, IMG submission 168299) | Xylose enriched microbial communities from anaerobic bioreactor in Madison, Wisconsin, United States - 63SRT | ecosystem: Engineered > Bioreactor > Anaerobic > Unclassified | place: USA... | reverse complement strand
CAGTCACTGTGGATTCAAATCACCAAAGCAACTTGAAGATGAGTATCAAACTCAAATTCAAAATTTAGTCGTGGCATAGGACAAAAAAGTCTCTATTTAAATTGTCTATTTTATTGACAGGGGACCACTGCGCTTCGATTTCCCAAGCATTAATATATGAAAAAGTTCATATTTGTGTCGATTTTTCTGAAGGCCCTCTCTATACCGATTATATCTTTGATTTATTGCAAACTTACAATACCGGGAATTTAGTACTTACACGGCATTTATCTGCTCAAACGGACATTTATTTATCAGATTTTTACACTTCGTCTGTAAAACAGCAACAGTTGGTTTGGCGGAATCCCCCTCAGACACAGGATTGGGTACTACTTGAGAATTTGGTTAATAACGTTAGGAAAAAGAAAATAGACGGCGCAATCATTGATCATGCACAAACTGGTATTCATTAAAATTAATCAGCAACGTTTGCCAAACTCGACTTTTTCCGGTAAAAATGAACTCAAACACCCCATAATCTGGAGAAATTTCAGATTATGGGGTGCTTTTGGCAATAAAGAGTCTTACAACTATCTGTTCTCGGTGTTATATAGAAAAATTATAACTTCGTTTTTAAATAAAGTTCTTCAGCTTGACGCCTTGCGGCAATTGCATGTTCCTTGTGAACATACATCCGATTAAGCACATACCTGCCATGAAAATATAGTCTGGCTACCCAACGTTGCTGACATTGATCAAAACTCACCCCCGTGACGCCGCTTTTATTACTCGAACGCAAATCATGAGAAGTTGGGTGCCACGTCTTTTTTAAGACGCTCGCATTGCCGATATACACTTTTGTTTGCGGATTGTTTTGAATTGATTGCTTTGACTTTTCCTTCCGCAAACATCCACAACTTTCAGATTGTCCAGATCGCAAGTTATATCCATCAACAACCTTACTGTTCCCACAATCGCACCGACACAACCATCTCATATTACCATTTTTTGCTCTGCCTGCCTGCTTAATAACGGTCAAACGACCATATCGCTTTCCTGTAAGATCTATCGCTTTACTCATCGATCCCACCTCCAAAAATAAGACATGTCATTAGCATCCAACACCTTTCCCCAAAGATTTTAAGTTGAACTCCTGTCTACACTGTTAATTATTTATTATTCCGGAGAATAGTACTAGGTAGTTAAAGTCGAAATTTTCCCCGTTTTTTTGCGTTTTTCTAAGAAATTCGGATTGATCCTGTAATAAAAAAAAGCGTTGCACTCAACATCTGTCGTGCAACGCTTCCCCTTATATTATATGATTTTCACATGATCAAAGGTCATCAACTACCGCATTATTTCTGTACTACAGGATCCACGAAATTATCGTTGGTTTTAGATACGTTTGGTCGCCACTTGTCGCCAACTTGTTCCCATTCAAAATTAGATTGAAGCTTTACTTGCTGATCCTTTTTTTGAACTTCTACCACAATAATCAGTTGATGGTCAAATTGTGTACGACTAACGTATTTTTCACCCGTGTTTTCGATAACCTGTTGATCCTTCTCAGTAAACCCACCTAAGTCAATTAAATTAAGATCCATTGTTAGTTCTCCTCCTGTTTCAGTAATAATTTAATAGCATTTAGCATGTCGCGTTCACTCGATAACAATTTGGCAATTATTTCACGATTCTCAGCCTTGTTTTCATTTAAGAAAAGTAACGCCTTAGAATTATTAACGATCGCCTGTTGCAAGAAGTAAGTTGATCTCGACTGCGTGTTCCCCGATTCAGCCACTCGCTCGATGTATTCAATCGCAGCATTTCCTAAATCATTTTTGTCCAGTGCAATTTTGGTACCATTTCGAATCACAATGTCAGAAACATTAATATCGCCCCTCAGTTCATGCACCTCATCATCTGTCAAACACAACAGCAAGGTTTGCTTTGTCGGCGTTTCTGGAACAAAATTCTCTGTATGAACCACCGCGTCACCGATACCGATCTCATCCATTGGATAATACTTTTTATTTGAAACGTCAGGTAAGGTTATCGGCCTCACTCGATTGGGCTGTTCACTATTTAATAATTCAATTTCTTCGCCAATGACATCGTCTGTCCCTTGATAAATTCGCACCGAACCGATGCGATCATACGTCAGTTCAAGCGAAACGGATGATTCTCCCATGATACGATTCACGGGTTCAGGATTACTGACTAAAAGATACCCTTCTATGACAGGTGTTTCGACCCTATATGATTCTCCCGTAGCGCGAAATATCTTTTGTGGATCCATCAGTTCAACACCTGCAACAGTCTGGAAATGAAATTCAATAGATTTTTGATTTCTTCGAAAACTTGACCGGATATCAGGCATTTTATATCTCCTAAAATTTAACCTAAGAATAATCAACATTCATTAATTTAAGTAAATCCTATCACGTTTATTTTACCCAAATAATGTAGCAATATCTATTTATACATACAAATAAACGTCCTTATTTTTTTGATTATTTTAAAAAGGTTAGAACGGTTTTTGAAATTCAAAAATTATTTTGATTACGTTTCCCTACTTAGCCACTTATCTTGAGATTGTTTATTAATGGTTTTATCATCAGTGTGGCTTCATTCAGGGGATATTTAATCTATTTCTATATATCAAATCTGCGTTCATGAGCAAGAATAATATTGCTATCTAGATTGATAATCTTATTTTTAACTCGTTGCAGTTAGCTCTAAATGAGTTTCAATCATCAGGTTATTTTTAATCCACCTTTGTACTTTTTGCACTAAGTACTGAAGATTTTGGCTGACGCTTAACCATGGGAGCCAATAATACTGATCATCCGATGGCTGATCAGCTTCGTCAACAATTCTAAAGGTCGGCGTCATCACTTCCGTTGCGACTGGTAAACTGTCTAGTCGCCAGTCAAACGACATAAACTGAGTCATTAGTCGCTGCTGCAGGATACCAACGACATAATCGCTGAACGACGCTGGATAACCAACATCGATTTGTCGTCGTGGTAAAAAGCGGTTTAACTCATCGCTTAACACTGAAACTAACAAGTCTTTTTCGGGTGCCAATTCGGGAACATCTTTTGCAAAGTCAGTAATAATTTTTCTTAATTTTGGCAACACCTCGCCAGACGTTTCCTGGTCTAAAAACATCACCGGCTGATGGACTAGCAGTGCAAATTGAACGCTTTCCATTAGAAACTCGTCAAGCTGCTCAAAGTAAAGCGGTGACCGATACACCTTCAAGCGTGTGATAACGGTTTTGACAATTAACTGAATTAAATATGGCAATCCCGCTCGTTCTCGGGGTTTTACTAGCTTGGTCTGATTCGTATCCACGAAGTACGGACTATACTTCACCATATACTGTAACCAATAAACTTCAACAAGATTAAATTTAATTTTATTAGCTTTCTCAGGAAGATTCATGCCATTTAGCAGCCCACTCTTTTCAACCATGGGGAAATTACTGTTCTTTCGACTCACATAATTGTCTTGCGCAAGTCGAATCGCCGTCACTTTTAAATACTCACACAATGACTCGGTTTTATTCTGATTTTCTGGCAAAAGCTTTTTTAAAGAGTCGAAATACGGAATTTCTTCCTTTTCCAGTTCAATTCGACTACCACCTAATTTAAATAACCGCCATTCAAATATTCGAATGAGGCGTTCATCCCCCGTAATTTCATTTGTTTGCCGATTATAATCGAGCTGATACCGATTAAGCCATTTAACGATTGGCTCAAGGCGACTAGCAACCGTTTGCCGCCGTACATTAAGCACAGTTTTTGGCTGCTTCCGAATGGCAGAAGTCAGACATTGATATCCAACTGAATGTCTGATTAAGTACTGAGTAAGCTGCGAGTAAACCCAATCACACTGTTTCAGGAGTTCTCCCTTGCTCAGCTTTTTACCCGAAATTGTCTGGTAATTAGCAACCACTCGACGATAAACCTGCTGTGTTGAAACATATGGCCAATCTAATAGCTTTGAAAGCTCTGTAAACTCAATTCGTTGCTGTGTTCGAATGGCAGACAACAGCTTTAATTGCCGCTGTTCTGCTGCTGTTAATAATAAATCGACAAACATGAGCGCTTCACCTCTTTTGTACTGTAGATTTCACTTCATATGTATTGGCCGGGAATGGGGGTTCTCGGCCATTCGATCGAGGGGGATAGGTTCCAAGATCGAGAGTGCGCTAACTACTCGAAAGCGCACGGAATATTGTTTTTAAAATGCGACTGGAAATCAGGCAATTTCCAGCCGCCCGACTGAAAGTTTATCCGAGGAGGATTGTTTGCTCCCAGACGACGTGCGCTAATTACCCGAAAGTGCACGGTGACGGGTGTTGCTTGCGATTGAACTAGGCAATTTCCAATCGCCCAATCTTAGATAAATCTGAGGGGGATGACTTACCTAGGATTGGCGTGCGCTAACTACTCGAAAGCGCACGGTACTTTTGATTCAAATACCGGTTGTGATATGACGCTTATTCGTGCCGTCTCTTCCGGTTTTTGCCAGCCAATCCGAACAAGCCCAGTAGCGCAATACCGATTTCAGTGATTAATGAAGCATCCGACTGTTCACCGGTTTGCGGCAAGCTGGTCTTAGCACTGCCCTCAAGCGCTGGCTGCTTAGCTTGATTAGTAGTCGATGACTTCACTGGCACCGTCTTAGTGGTAGCAGTCGTCTTAGCGACAACTTGCTGAGTGCCTGATACGGTTTCACTGGTCAAAGCAGAAGGGTTATTCGTTGCTTCAGAAGTACCGCCAGCATCTGTGTGCTTAACGGTTTCACCAGATACTGCGTGGCCACCATTAGTCGCTATACTTTCTGGCTTAACGTTTTGGTTATCAATGTTCTGGTTACTGCTATTCTGATTGGTATCACCAGTTTGACTGACATTTGAGGATGTCGGCACCTTCTCAGGATTGGTTTCACTACCAGGTGTTTGCGTTGAACTCGTTCCTGTTGAAGAACCAATCGTTGTACCTGTCTGACCAGTGGTGGTATTACCGCCACTAATAGGTGTATTGGCAACGTAAGTGATCAACGTATCTTGTGACGGGTTTCCTGGCAAATCAGGGAATTGATACCCTTCCGTCACATCCTTAGCATTGACCGGTGTTAATGGCGTCTTGGCGGTACCACTAACCGCGTTGTAGCCATTCACGTATGGCACCACTTCACCCGTTGGTACACTGACCTTAGTCATATCGGTGCTGTCAACTTGGTATTTGACCGTTGTACGTTTACCATCTGGCGTCGTCATGACGATGCTGCCCACCGGTGCATAGACGTAGTTAACCGCTTGATTATCTGTGAATGTACCGCTAGCATTGGCTGGCTTAGCCGTCAGGTAGTAACCAGCGATAGACTTAGCCGAAGTGGTGTAAGCATCACCATAGTTATGGTTCTCCGTGGTCGTGGCATCCGCTAAAGCGTTATTCTTGGCATCCACGTAATTGGTGGTCAGTTTAAAGTTATTGGCTTTGATGGTCAATCGACCCGCGACAGCTGTGACTTTGTAATCCTCGTTGGTCCCTAGAATAACGTTGATTGGATAAGCACCCACTTTACTGTCAGCACTCACATCCGTCAGTTTGTAGTTCAAGGCCACACCGGCTGCAGGCTGTCCAGTGACGACGGCTTGCAAATTACCCGTGTAACCCTTTTGATCATAATCCTTAGATACAATCGGTGCGGTAATCGTCACGGGTGCTGGATCAACCGTTACGATCCCAGTTTTGACGTCCTTCGCCGCTAACGTGTAGTTTGGTTGCTGTTGCAAAATAGCTTGCAAGCCTTGTGCGTTCAACGAAACCGGGTAATCACCTGCGTCTTTACCGACCGCGGTCCAGTCAAAGTCACTGGCCGGCAGATTGTTGATCACTGTGCCGTTGGCCAAAGTAACAGATAACACTTGGGTTGGTTGAGAGGTTGTCCCGTCGTAGGTCTTGTGAACCGTGCTGATAGTGGCTGAAGTTGCGGCTGGCGTAATCGTCAGCTGGCCACCCTTGGTCACAGTGAATTGATAATTACTGTTGGCCGTTGGCGTTACCGTTAAGTCGTATAACCCAACATTTTCACCGGGTGCTCGAGTCACCTTGTAGGCAATCTTGGCGCCATTTTCAGGCTGTCCGGTCACCGTAGCTTCGAAGACTGGATCATTGGCACCGAAGGCCTTGGTGGCATCCTTAGCTTGCAGCGTCACTGTTGCTGGTGTGATGGTAGCCGTACCAGCTGTCACCTTGTTAAGACTGATATTCGGGTTCTGCTGTTGAAGCTTAGCCTTTCCATCAGCATTCAAGGTCACTTGGTAACTGCCCACATTGGCTTGAACGTTGCTCCAATCAAAGTCAGCTGCAGTTAACGTTGGCACCTTCGCATCCTTGGCTCCCGTAATGGTAACCGCTGGTGTGCTGGTAAAGCTCGTCATGCCATCATACGTCTTCGTTACACCGGCAACGGTAACATCCGCCATTTCAGGTGTGATGGTGAATTGACCCGGTTTGACGTTCACCGTGTAATTAGCGTTAGTGGTTGGCGTTACCGTAATGGTATAGCTTCCCACGTTCTCACCAGTTTCCCGGCTTACTGTATAGTTCACAGCAGCACCTTTTGCAGGTTTATCACTCACCGTCGCCGTCAATGCTGGATCAGTATCGCCAGCGACCTTACCAGTATCCTTAGCCGTCACCGTAACAGTGGCCTTATTGATAGTGGCTTGACCCGCCGTAACAGCCGTTGCATCTAAAGCCATATCAGGATTTTCGCTGAGTAATTTTTGAATTCCCGCAGCATTCAGTGTCACGCTGTAGCTACCCGCGTTAGCTTGAACCTTGCTCCAGTCAAAATCATCGCTGGTTAATCCAGTAGCGGTAAAGCCTTGTGTCAAACTAACGGTTGGCACCTTGTTAAAGGTTACCGTGCCGTCGTAAGTCTTAGTAACATTGTCAACCGTGGCCTTGGCTTGAACCGCGGTAATCGTGAACTGACCCGTCTGCGTGGTAATGATATAGTTCGGGTTATCCGTATCTTTAGCAGTGACGTGAATCGTGTACGTCCCGACCGCTTCACCAGCATCCCGACTCACCGTATACTTAGCCGCAACACCCTGAGTTGGTTGATTGCTAACGGTGGCAGTCAACATTGGATCAGCCGTCTTAGCTGGTTTCGAACCATCCTTCGCGCTAATCGTAATTGAAGCCTTATTGATCACCGCATGACCTGCTTTAACGTCCGTAGTTGCCAACTTAGTATTGGCATTAGCATCCGTGACTTTCTTGATTCCAGCCGCATTCAGCGTCACTGCGTAGCTGCCAGCATCTGGTTGCACCTTGGACCAATCAAAATCACTGGTAGTCAACGTCGGTACTGTAGCGTTTGTCAGACCAGTCAATTGAACCGTTGGCATAGTGGTAAAGGCTGCCGTGCCATCATAGGTCTTGGTGGCTTCCCCAACTGTGGCAGTTAGCGCTACTGGATTGATAGTGGCTTGACCCGCTGTGACATCCGTCGCCGCTAACTTAGTATTGGCATTGGCATCCGTGACTTTCTTGATCCCGGCTGCATTCAAGGTAACCGCATAAGTCCCAGCTGCTGGTTGGACTTTAGACCAATCAAAGTCAGTAGCCGTAAAGCTTGGCAAAACTGCATTAGTGAGGCCGCTCAAGGTGACCGTTGGCATAGTGGTAAAGGTTGAATTACCATCATAAGTCTTCGAAACATTGCCAACCGTGGCTTTCAACGCCGTAATCGTCGGTGCTGCTGGCTTAATCGTTGCTTTACCGGCTGTCACATCGGCAGTGGCTAAGGTCGTATTCGGGTTAGCATCCGTGACTTTCTTGATCCCGGCTGCGTTTAAAGTAATCGCGTAAGTCCCAGCAGTTGCTTGTACTTTGGACCAATCGAAATCACTGGCGGTAAAGACTGGCACCGCTGCGTTAGTGAGACCACCTAAAGTAACTGTCGGTAACGTCGTAAAGGTGGCGCTCCCATCAAAGTCTTTGGAAACATTACCAACTGTTGCTGTCAGCGCAGTGGTTGTAGTAGTCACCGGACTGATGACTGCTTTACCGGCTGTCACATCTGCAGCTACCAGCGTGGTGTTCGCGTTGGCGTCCGTAATCTTCTTGATACCGGTGGCATTCAGGGTAACGTCGTAAGTGCCCGCTGCTGGTTGAACATTCGACCAATCAAAATCAGTCGCCGTAAATGTTGGTACGACTGCATTGGCAAGGCCGCTCAACGTAACTGTCGGTGTGGAACTAAATGTGGTAGTCCCATCAGCAGTCTTCGAGACATTGCCAACCGTGGCTTTTAGTGCCGTAATTGTTGGCGCTGCTGGTTTAATCGTTGCCGTACCCGCTGTCACATCGCTAGTAGCTAAGGTTGTATTCGCGTTTGCATCGGTCACTTTCTTGATCCCGGCTGCATTCAACGTAATCGCGTAACTGCCTGCTGCTGGCTGAACTTTGGACCAATCAAAGTCTGTAGCCGTAAAGGTTGGCATTACTGCATTAGTGAAACCACTCAGCGTAACTGTTGGCACGGAACTAAACGTGGTGGTGCCATCGGCAGTCTTCGAGACATTGCCAACTGTGGCTTTAAGCGCCGTAATTGTTGGTGCTGCTGGTTTAATCGTGGCAGTACCCGCTGTCACATCGCTAGTAGCCAAGGTTGTATTCGCGTTTGCGTCCGTGACTTTCTTGATCCCGGCTGCGTTCAAGGTAACGGCGTAAGTGCCCGCCACTGGTTGAACCTTCGACCAATCAAAGTCGTTGGTCGTGAACGTTGGCACGACTGCATTGGTGAGGCCGCTCAGCGTAACTGATGGCACGGAACTAAACGTAACGGTGCCATCAGCAGTCTTTGAGACATTGCCAACCGCTGCCTTTAGTGCAGTTGCGGCGGCAGTGATGGTTAAGGTACCGTTGTTGATCTTAATCTCATAATTTGGATTATCCGTTGCTGAAGCGGTTACCTTAATGGCATAGGTACCCGGTTCTTCACCTGGATCTCGAGTATACGTATATTTGACTTGGTCACCATCAGCCGGTCGGTTACTGATGAGGATACTCAAATCTGGATCTGAATCATGCTGCTTTTTAGTCGCACTTGCAACGTCAATGGTAATCGGTGCTTTATCGATTTTCGCTTGACCAGCCGTGATCGCAGTGGTTGCTAAAGTTGTGTTGGGATTAGCATCCGTAATCTTCTTAATTCCAGCTGCTGTCAAGGTTACTGCGTAAGTCCCGACATTTTTGCCTACCTGGCTCCAATCAAAGTCGCCAGTTGTTAATGTTGGTACTGTTGCGTTATCACTTAACGTAATCGATGGGACATCGGTAAACGCCGTTGTGCCATCGTAAGTTTTAGTCACCAAACCAATCGTTGCGGTTAACGCCTTAGTGTTCGGCGTTGCTGGGTTGATGGTCGCCTTACCTGCCGTAACGTCGGCAGTTGCTAAAGTCGTATTAGCGTTGGCATCCGTCACTTTCTTGATCCCGGCTGCGTTTAAGGTAATAGCATACGTGCCAACTGCAGGTTGTACCTTCGACCAATCAAAATCGCTGATTGCAAAGGTTGGCGTCTTGACCCCTGTTAGGCCACTCAATTGAACCGATGGCACTGTGGTGAAGGTTGCGCTACCATCGGCAGTCTTGGAGACATCACCAACGGTTGCCTTTAGAGCCGTAATCTTTGGTGCGGCTGGGTTGATGGTTGCTTTTCCGGCTGTAATGTCGGTAGCTGCTAAGGTCGTATTAGCGTTGGCGTCCGTCACTTTCTTGATCCCGGCGGTATTTAAGGTAATGGCATACGTACCGGCTGCCGCTTGCACCTTCGACCAATCAAAATCACTGATTGCGAACGTTGGCGTCTTGACTCCTGTTAGGCCGCTCAGTTGAACTGACGGCACTGTGGTGAAGGTTGCGTTACCATCGGCAGTCTTGGAGACATCACCAACAACTGCTTTTAATGCCGTAATCTTTGGTGTGGCTGGAGTGATGGTAGCTTTACCTGCTGTAATATCGGTAGTTGCTAACGTTGTATTAGCGTTGGCATCCGTGACTTTCTTGATACCAGCTGTATTCAAAGTAATTGAGTACGTACCTGCAGTGGCTTGTACTTTCGACCAATCAAAATCAGTAGTCACAAACGTTGGCGTCTTGACTCCTGTTAGCCCACTCAGTTGAACCGTTGGTACTGTGGTGAAGGTCGTGTTACCATCTGCAGTCTTAGATACATTGCCCACCGTAGCTTTTAATGCCATAATCTTTGGTGCCGCTGGAGTGATGGTAGCTTTACCAGCTGTAATATCGGTCGTTGCTAAAGTTGTATTAGCGTTGGCATCTGTCACTTTCTTGATTCCAACGGCATTCAAAGTAATTGAGTACGTACCGGCAGTGGCTTGCACTTTCGACCAATCAAAATCAGTAATCACAAATTTTGGCGTCTTGACCCCTGTTAGGCCACTCAGTTGAACCGTTGGTACTGTAGTGAAAGTTGCATTACCATCTGCAGTTTTAGATACATTGCCAACTGTTGCCTTCAATGCCGTAGTTGTTGGTGTGGTTGGTGCAGAACCACTTGTCCAGTGATTAATGACTAGCTGAATTGTTTTTTTGTCAGTCATGCTAACTAATTTGCTCGAACCTGTAGTATATGTTGTATTAACATATTTAAAATTGGGTACAGTCAGACTTTTATCTGGGTTAGGAATCTCATCTCCAACCGTTCCAGTGTAATAAGAATCATCTGTCAATCCAATTGGGGAACTGTAAAGATGCTTCATTTGCCCAGTAGTTGGATCCACAATATGACCAATACTGTTTAAAACGTAACCAGCTTTGATAGTACCGCTAAGATCCGAAACAACAATAACATTATTGTTTTCATCCACGTTGACTGTAATGGCGATTGCCAAATTATGTGAATTTTGCTGCTGATCATCATCAGTCATAGCTCCGCCGCCATTATAATTCATGTATGCTTGGTAAGCACCATCTAATTCGGCTGTAGCTAGAATAATGTCCGATGCCGTCCCAGTTTTATATGCCGTCTGTAATTGAGATATTAACGGGGCAAATAAATTATAATTCGTCACGACGGGACCGTCGTAAATTCCCGAAACCGTTGTAGTTAACGGATTACTTGTCATTGTCAATCCGGCAAATGTATTATTTAACATACTGACAGCAGTTTGTTTGGCAGTCAGTAACTGTGCTTGAGTTGAATAGCCTGACAAACCATAATCCAAAGCTGTCGGATCAACCACATACCGAAAATCACCAATCAAGCCACTCTGCTGCAACTGGTTAACAACCGATTGATAATCATTAACATTTGGTGCTGAAACAATCAAATCACCATAAGCATCTAACTTGGCACTGGTACCAGATGGTAATACCACCTGTTTCATTGCGCTTTGAGCTGTTTCAATGAGTTCAGAATCGTAACCAGCTTTATCCGCAGCCATCATCTGTTTAGCCACATCTAATTCCTGACGCATATTTATCAGAATCTTATTGGCTTGTGTCAGGCCTAATGCTTCAGTGGTCAGATCTTTTGGTAGCGTTTCCGATTGTGCCGTCAGTGCAACGTTGATCTGGTTGACTTCTTGAGCCATGTGTTCTTGCAATGCACTGTAAGCGGTGTTGTTCACGTCATGATCTTGATTATTAGCTGCTGCTTGTGTAGTCGCTTCATCAGCCACCTTTTGCAAGTCACTTAATACGCTCTGAGCAGATTGTTGAATATTAGTTTTCTCAGCATCATATGGCGCTTCGGCTACTTTTTCCGCTTCTTGTGTCGCATTTTGACTAACATCAGCTTGATTTACTTTTTCGTTTTTAGCATTAAGCTTTTGATTTGCTGCAAACGCTTGATTATCAGTGACTTGTTTAGTCGGTGTCGCGTTCTGATTTCCGCTAACATCGCTCACCGGTTGTCCAGTCTGCGCTGCGCTTTCTTGGTTATCAGCTACTGGAGTCGTATTGTTTGTTGTTGTGCTTACAGCAGGCTGATTATGAGTTGTAGTATTACTCGATTGGTTAGCGGTAGTTTCAGTCAATGGATTTACAGTTTGCGACATCGTATTAGCCGCCGTATCTTGACCACCAAGTAACGGATTAATTGGTGTTGCCACAGTAGTCGCTACTGGTGAGGTCGCTGTCTTTGCAGTAACACTACCTACTGTTGTTGCATTTGTATCCGTTAAAGAACTTAATTCACTGGTGGAATCGTCAGTCACTGTATCAGCGTGTGCTGTTGTTGTGAGTGAATTGACGATTTGTGGGACCCCATTAACTCCCATTTCGTGAACGCCGAACAGAATAGCCACACTAGAAATTCCCCGAACAACCCATTTTGTTTTCACTTTGTACAGCTTATACCGGGTCACATTCGGTTCAGCTTTTTCAATTTGATCGTATCGGTAACGTTTCATTTTATACTTCACCCTCTATTTCCCTAAATTGTCACGCCGCACCGGAGTTCCCGGTATTCTGACGCCCCTACAATGCTGCATGTTACTCATATGTGTGCTTTACGTCTAAAGCGGAGAAACCCTGTAAATGCTTATGTATGAAACAAGCAGACCGAAGTCTGCTTGTTCCCGAACTCGGTTAAATCGGAATTCGATTTGCTCATTCGCCTAAAACCTAATCACTTAGTCTTTGTCTGAAGAAGCATCCTTATCTTGACGACGTTTCTTTAGCGCTCCAGCTAAGCCCAAAGTACCAATCATTCCAAGAAGACCTAGAAGGCCATCGGCACTTTGATTTTCATTAGTTTGAGGCAGGGTGGTTGCTGACTTGTTGCCAGTAGCATTGTTTCCTTGAGCTTTTGATGCACCCTTTGTTACTTCACCTGTGGTTCCGGCTGCTTGATCATAACTGATCGAACTACCGTTACCACCGTTGTTGTCTGAACCAGGAACACGTTGCGACGTCTTTGGCGTATTTGGCGTCTTCGGCGTTGCAGAACCACCTTCTGGAGTAGCAGGTGTCGTTGGTTCAGTTGGCGGATTACCACCCGGCGTAGCAGTACCAGTTTCTGGTGTGCTTGGCGTCGTTGGTGTGGTAGGCGTCGTTGGTTCAGTTGGTGGGTTACCACCCGGCGTATTGGTTGTACCACCACCTGGTGTGTTTGGTACGTAAGTGATCGGCGTGTTAGTGCCAGGATCATTAGGTACTTCTGGTGGCAAGTAACCCTTAGTTACATTGTTTGGATCAAATGGCTTCAGTGGATCGCCGTTTGGACCAACTGGTGTGTAACCTGGGATGTTTGGTACGATACCCGTCTTTGGCGTCACAACTTTATGTGGATCTTGTGGATCGTTTGGATAGGTAATATCCGTATTATTGCCACCATCTGGAGGCGTAATCTGATATTGACCGATCTTGTTGTAAACGTAGGTAACGGTAATATCATCGTGACCAACCTTACCAGTTGCATTAGCCGGTTCGGCAGTCAGGTAGTAACCGGTGATAACCTTTGCATTGGTCTGGTAAGAATCGCCAAACTTCAAGTCACCGACCGTTTGAGGGTCAGCCACTGCAGTACCAGCCTTATCAACGTAGTTAGCAACTACTTTATGAGCTGCGTCGTTAATGCTTAATTGCCCAGGAACTACGGTAACTTTGTAGTTTGGATTATCATCAGCATTAGCAGTTACAGTGATTGGATAGTTACCTAATTCAACGTCTTTACTGATATCCGTCAACGTGTACTTCAAGTCGTCGCCTAACTTAGGTTGACCCGAAATCGTTGCGACATCGTCAGTGCCAGCATATGGCAAACCATCGTAAGTCTTAGCCAAAGTTGGCGCGGTAATCGTCACTGGTGCTGGGGTGATGACAAACAAACCATTTTGAACATCACTAGCATCAAAGACATAGTTCGTATTAGCCGCTTGAACCTTAGCCAAACCCGAAGCACTAAGCGTCACTTTGTAACTGCCAACATTTTGACTGTTAATACCACTCAAATCGTAGTCGTCAGCAGTCAACGTTGGGATAACAAAGTCTGGATACTTGGCTGGACCCAAGACCTTGTAGCTGGTTGCTGCAGGATCCGTTGAGGCATCACCATCATAAACTTTGGTATTCCCTTGAACTGTGATCGAAGTATCCTGCTTAGGATTGTTCTTCGGATCATTCGGGTTAACCGGCTTATTAGGATCGTTAGGCGGCGTCATAGCCAAGTGAATCGGCGTGATCGTTAACTGACCATCTACCGGAGTGATCGTGTAGTTCTTGTTAGCTGATGCATCTGCAACGACTCCAATAGCGTACGTTCCAACGTTAACGTCCCCGCTGATATCTGCCAAACTATAAACTGGATCAATACCCTTGATTGGTTGACCAGTAACTTTGCCACTCAGCTGACTTGCTGGGTATGGTTGACCATCGTAGTACTTCTCAACCGTTGGACCAGTAATCGTTAATGGTGCTGGTGTGATAACGAACAAACCGTTTTGAACATCACTTGCATCAAGCTTGTAATTTGGATTTGCAGCTTGAATCTTAGCTAATCCAGCAGCACTCAACTTAACCACGTAGTTATCAACATTCTGACTGGTAATGCCTGAAGTATCGAAATCATCAGCAGTTAACGTCGGCACTGTGAAGTCGGTGTATTGAGTAGGACCCGCAACCTTAAAGGTCGTTGGATCAGTCGATGCATCCCCGTCATAAACCTTAGTTGCACCTTCCACAACCACACTAGTTGCTAATGGTTGATTGTCATTTGGTGTCTTAGGGTTCGATGGGTTGCTTGGCGTGTTATCTGGTGGCGTCGTCAAGCCTGCTTGGGTAATGTTCAATTGTCCATCGATTGGCGTTACCAAGTAGTTTTCATTAGAAACACCAACCAAACTTGGCGTTGTCAGGTAAGTACCAACATTCTTGATATTGTCAATCTTAGCGTCTTTATAGTTAACATCGACACCCAAGGCTGGCTTGCCAATAACTTCACCAGTATCGCTTAACTGACTGTCAGTAAAGGCTGAACCATCATAAACCTTAGTACCACTCTGGCCTTTGACCATAACTGGTGCCTTGTCAATGATATACAAACCATTTTGGATATCTTCTGGTTTGATTGTGAAGTCCTTGTTGGCAGCAACCAACTTGTCGATCCCGGCTTGAGTCAAGGTAACTTTGTAGGTACCAGCATTTTGATTGATATCAGTGGTGAAATCACTGGCATCAAAGGTCGGCATTACGAAGTTTGCATAAGCAGTGCCTGTAGGGCCAAGAACTTTAAACGTTGATGGCGTGGTGCTTGGATCGTTATCGTAAACTTTCCGACCACCCTGAACCACAACGGAAGCTTCTAGGGCTGGGTTGTTGTTAGGATTATCAGGATTAGTTGGCTTACCAGGTTCGTTCGGCGGCGTTTGTTCCAGACCTAATGGTGTGATTGTCAGCTTACCATTGGTAGCAGTAATGTCATAGTTACCATTTGCCTTTGGGTCAGTGCTTAGGATTACATTGATGTCGTAGCTGCCAACATCAATGTCGCCACTCACGTCGGTCACACTGTAATCAGCTGGAACACCCTTTGCAGGAACTCCGTCAACTTTAGTGGTTAAATCACCAGCAAATGGCTTACCGTCATAAACCTTTGAACCACTTGGTGCGGTAATGGTGACAGGTACCTTAGTAATAACCAGCAAACCATTTTGAACATCCTCTGGCTTGATCGTGTAATTCTTGTTAGCATCCTGAATTTTAGCCAGGCCACTAGCGTTCAACGTTACTTTATAGCTGCCAACGTTTTGACTGGTAATGCCACTCAAATCAAAGTCATCAGCAGTCAATGTTGGAACGACGAAGTCGGTGTACTTGCTTGGTCCTAAGACCTTGTAAGTTGCTGGGTCAGTTGTTGAATCGCCATCGTAAGGCTTGATGGCACCTTGAACAATCACGGAAGTTTCCAGTTGAGGATTATTGTTAGGTTCATCTGGATTGGTTGGCTTGCCCGGCTCGTTAGGTGGTGTCTGATCCAAGCCTTGTGGCGTAATGTTCAATTGACCATCAATTGGCGTTACCAAGTAGTTTTCATTAGAAACACCATCCAGAGTAGGTGTCGTCGTGTACATACCAACATTCTTGATGTTACTGATGTTAGCTACGTTATAGTTAACCGCAACCCCAAGAGCTGGTTTGTCAAGGACTTCACCAGTATCGCTTAACTGACTGTCAGTAAAGGCTGAACCATCATAAACCTTAGTACCACTCTGGCCTTTGACCATAACTGGTGCCTTGTCAATGATATACAAACCATTTTGGATATCTTCTGGTTTGATTGTGAAGTCCTTGTTGGCAGCAACCAACTTGTCGATCCCGGCTTGAGTCAAGGTAACTTTGTAGGTACCAGCATTTTGATTGATATCAGTGGTGAAATCACTGGCATCAAAGGTCGGCATTACGAAGTTTGCATAAGCAGTGCCTGTAGGGCCAAGAACTTTAAACGTTGATGGCGTGGTGCTTGGATCGTTATCGTAAACTTTCCGACCACCCTGAACCACAACGGAAGCTTCTAGGGCTGGGTTGTTGTTAGGATTATCAGGATTAGTTGGCTTACCAGGTTCGTTCGGCGGCGTTTGTTCCAGACCTAATGGTGTGATTGTCAGCTTACCATTGGTAGCAGTAATGTCATAGTTACCATTTGCCTTTGGGTCAGTGCTTAGGATTACATTGATGTCGTAGCTGCCAACATCAATGTCGCCACTCACGTCGGTCACACTGTAATCAGCTGGAACACCCTTTGCAGGAACTCCGTCAACTTTAGTGGTTAAATCACCAGCAAATGGCTTACCGTCATAAACCTTTGAACCACTTGGCGCGGTAATGGTAACAGGTGCCTTCGTGATAGTGAACAAACCATTTTGAATGTCTTCTTGGTTGATCGTAAAGTTCTTGTTGGCCGCAACCAATTTGTCAATCCCAGATTGAGTCAACGTTACCTTGTACTGACCAACGTTTTGAGTCAGATCAGTAATGGTAAAGTCACTGGCATCAAAGGTTGGCATTACGAAGGTTGCGTACTTGTCACCAGTTGGCTTCAAAACATTAAAGGTTGTTGAATCAGTGGTTGCATCACCGTCATAAACCTTAGTTGCACCTTGAACAACTACTGAAGCTTCTAAGGCTGGGTTCTTTGGCGGATCAGTCGGATTAATTGGCTTGCCTGGGTCGTTTGGTGGTGTCTGCTCCAGACCTAATGGATTAATGGTTAACTTCCCAGAGTTAACAGTAAGCGTGTAATCTGGGTTATCACTTGACTTAGCAGTAATTGCCGTGTCGTAATTTCCAACGTTCTTAATTGTACTCAAATCAGTGATTGCTGCCGCTGTTGGATTAGCTTCATCAGTCGCAATCAAACTGTAAACTGGAGCCTTCATGTCACCTGTGACATCAGCACCAGTAACCTTTAATTGATCAGCTGTAAATGGATTGCCATCAAAGGTCTTAGTAGCGGTTGGCGCAGTGATTGTCAGCTTAGCTGGCGTAATATTGAAGGCACCATCAGTGACATCCTTGGTTGGATCAAAGGTAAAGCCCTTAGCCGTTACAGCTGCAGTGATCTTATCCTGACCAGCTTTAGTCAATACAACCTTGTAACTGCCAACATCTGGTTGAACATCCTGAACTGTAAAGTCAGTTGTTACCCAAGTAATTGGTGCTAAACCTGTAGCTCCGGTCAAGGTAACATTGTAGATACCTTGTTTGGTAGTATCGGTTGTTGGATTACCGTCGGCCCCGTCTTCATCAGTCGTTGTGCCATCGTAAACGTGGGTATGCGTGCTGATGGCTGCGGCTACTTCCCCAGCTGTTATAATGGTTAACTTCCCAGGGTTAAGAGTAAGCGTGTAATCTGGGTTGTCACTTGCTTTGGCAGTGATTGCCGTATCGTAAGTCCCAATATTCTTAATTGTACTCAAATCAGTGACTGCTGTCGCTGTTGGATTAGCTTCATCAGTCGCAATCAAACTGTAAACTGGAGCCTTCATGTCACCTGTGACATCAGCACCAGTAACCTTTAATTGATCAGCTGTAAATGGATTGCCATCAAAGGTCTTAGTAGCGGTTGGCGCAGTGATTGTCAGCTTAGCTGGCGTAATATTGAAGGCACCATCAGTGACATCCTTGGTTGGATCAAAGGTAAAGCCCTTAGCCGTTACAGCTGCAGTGATCTTATCCTGACCAGCTTTAGTCAATACAACCTTGTAACTGCCAACATCTGGTTGAACATCCTGAACTGTAAAGTCAGTTGTTACCCAAGTAATTGGTGCTAAACCTGTAGCTCCGGTCAAGGTAACATTGTAGATACCTTGTTTGGTAGTATCGGTTGTTGGATTACCGTCGGCCCCGTCTTCATCAGTCGTTGTGCCATCGTAAACGTGGGTATGCGTGCTGATGGCTGCGGCTACTTCCCCAGCTGTTATAATGGTTAACTTCCCAGGGTTAAGAGTAAGCGTGTAATCTGGGTTGTCACTTGCTTTGGCAGTGATTGCCGTATCGTAAGTCCCAATATTCTTAATTGTACTCAAATCAGTGACTGCTGTCGCTGTTGGATTAGCTTCATCAGTTGCGCTGACGGTGTAAACTAACGCCTTCATTGGAGC
>Ga0214925_100461_pt1 | contig 18822 bp, 13 predicted proteins | sample Stichaenrichment_FD_168299 | JGI IMG/M metagenome (GOLD analysis project Ga0214925, IMG submission 168299) | Xylose enriched microbial communities from anaerobic bioreactor in Madison, Wisconsin, United States - 63SRT | ecosystem: Engineered > Bioreactor > Anaerobic > Unclassified | place: USA... | reverse complement strand
GACTGTAGTGGCACATTCCTTCCAGCTTCCGACGTTGACCTAGACAACCAACATCGTAGCCTTCCGGGATGTGCCACGCCTGCATTCGGCGGGCCATCCTGTTGCACTCAGAATGCTAATCCGCCGATCCAAAGATGATACTCAAACGTGAGACTCAATCAGTTTCAGGAGAGCAAGCCGCGGCGGGCAGGTGTCTTCCTCTCCGTTGTCTGCCACAGGGCGGATAGAGGGCTTCTGTGTGAGGCTGGCTGCATCTTCTCGTCTGCCGGGTCTCTGGCGAGGCGGAAATACGGCAGAACAGCTGTCTCTTGGGTAGAAACGAAGTAAGCATGCAGGATTTCTCGGCAGCCCGCCAGGATGGTCTTACGCTGCTGGTGGGCCCCACCAGAACAGGACAGTACGTTTTGGTAGAATTGGGCTTTAAGATTCGCACGTATCCGGGAGGCAAGCGCCTACGCGCATGGACATAGCAATTAGCATCGTCGTCACGATACTTCTGACTATCGTTAACGGCTATTTCTCGATGTCGGAGATGGCACTCTCCACTGCCAAGAAGGTCATGCTCGACCATGAGGCGGAGGAGGGCGACAGGCGTGCGGCACTTGCTGCCCAGATGACGGAAGACCCCACAGCCTTCCTTGCAGCCATTCAGGTCGCGATCACACTTGTCGGATTCGCAAGCTCGGCATTCGCAGCCACGAGCCTCTCTGAGCCGCTTGCGGGATGGATGGCATCGCTCGGCATGAGCGCAGCGACCGCCTCTGTCCTCGCTCCCATCATCATCACGCTCATCGTCTCCTACTTCTCGATTGTCGTGGGTGAGCTCGTACCCAAGCGCATCGCTATGGCAGACGCCGAGAAGATGGCAAAGAAGGTCGCAGGACCCCTCAGGACCTTCTCCACGATCATGAAGCCGCTCGTGTGGCTCACGTCGGCAAGCGCAAATGGCCTGGCGCATGTCCTCGGCATCAAGTCTGCGGAGGACCGCAACAACGTCTCCGAAGACGAGATCAAGTACATGGTCTCCGATGCAGATGACCTCTCCGATTCAGAGAAGTCGATGATCCATGAGATCTTCGACCTCGGCGACGCCATTGCCCGTGAGGTCATGGTCCCTCGTGTCGATATGACCGCGATGGAGGACACCTCGACCATGGGGCAGGTCCTTCAGGTCATGCGCCGCACGGGATACTCCCGCATCCCCATCTACCATGAGGACGTGGACCGCATCGTCGGCATCGCCCACATCAAGGACATCATCAGTCCCCTCATGGACGGCGAGAACAAGGACGAGAGCATCTCGAAGTTCATGCGCGATGCCGACTTCGTGCCTGACACGAAGGACATCATCCCGCTGCTCCAGGAGATGCAGTCCTCCCATGACCAGATGGTCATCGTCGTCGACGAGTACGGCGGAACGGCTGGCGTCATAACGATCGAAGATATCGTCGAGGAGATTGTCGGAGAGATCGAGGATGAGTTCGACCCCGATAACAAGTACCTGACGAAGCTCTCCGATCGCGAATGGCTTGTCGATGGCCGCTTCTCGGTGGACGATGCAGCAGACCTCGGCTGGCCTATCCCTGACAACGAGGAATACGAGACCGTGGCTGGATTCATCCTGGAGCTTGCCGACCAGCTGCCCTCGCCGGGTGACGTCTACACGAAGGATGGGTATACGTTCCGCGTGCAGTCCATGCGCGGAAGGAGAATCGCCCTGCTGCGTGTCACGGCGCCCGAGCCTGCCAAGGAGGAAGAGCCTGAAGAGGCACCCTCCGAAGAGGAGAAGAAGCAGCCGAAGGACCACGAAGAGGACTAAGGTGCAGGAGGTTTCGCTGTGTCCAACATCATAGAGTTCCAGAAGATCTCGATCGGACCGGAGTTCCTGACGGCCCGTGTGCGCATAGGCGATGGCTATCCGGAAATGACGAACGAGGACCTGGATGCCACGACGAGGGTCTGGCGCCTCATGCCGCAGATTGCAAGCCATGCCTGCGTGGGCGACGGCGGCAAGACCTTCCGCGATGTTATGGGCGGAACCGAAGTCGCGCACCTTCTCGAGCATGTAGCTGTCGAGCTCATGGCCAGGACGAACCTCGGCGACGATATCAGCTATGGGCGCACGAAGGCTGTGGAAGGCGTTGCCCGTACCTACCATGTGCAGCTCGTCTGTCCGGATGATGTGCTCTGCGTGGGAGCTCTTTCTTCTGCTGCCTGGATCCTCCAGTGGGCCTTCTCAGGCGGCGGCTTCCCCGAGCCCGATATCGATGCAATCGTTCAGGGCCTTGTGACCATGGTGAAACGCGTGGACAAAGAAGAGAAGGAGCGCGCCGCCTTCGACCGTACGGTCGCGGAGCAGCAGGAGCGTGCGGAGGCAAAGCGCCTTGCGAAGGAGCGCGCCGAGCGCGAGCCCTGGACCGTCGTTCCGGACGATATGGTCGACCAGTGGGCCGAGGGCAGGGAAGACCTGGATTAGGCGTCTTGCCTGGGCGGGCCTCAGGCATCCCGCAAGAAGACATCCATCCCCGGCAGAGGTGGCTTCAGCCCCTCTGTCGGGGATTCTTCTGGATATGCCTTCCCACAGGGCAGTCCATCTGATGCGCCAGCAGAGATGTCCTGTCTGCATCCTCACAGCATGCCTGCCCAGGGCAGGGAGCCTTGGCAGGGGAATAGGCAGCTCTAAGAGCGCTCCTGCACCGCTTGGCTTCTTCTGCATCCTTCTGGCAGGGTTCGCCTCGCTTAGCTATGATAAGGATGGGTATAATCTGCCAGACAGGGCGGCAGTATGCCGCGCGGCTTTGGAATGTCTGCGCATGGAGTGCGCACCTGCATGGAAAGGATTTGACATGAGCGAGAAGAGCGCAGGTCTTGGTTTTGTTGTCGGCAGCATGCTGGGTGCTGCGGTAGGTGCGGTCGTGGGCCTTCTGCTCGCTCCCCGTTCCGGTGCCGAGAGCCGTGCCATGGCGGCAGACGCAATGAATGATGCCTGGGATGGTGCAGTCGATTCCTATGAGCGTGGATTGCGTGTCGTCTCCGACAAGATCAATGACTTCCGTCCGCAGGTCGATGCCCACACCGATGAGCTCCGTGCAAAGATCGACCTTGCCCGCGAGCGCATGGACCAGCTCCGCGACACGCTGAACGACGCTGTCTCCACGGCTTCCGACACGGTCACCTCTGCTGCAAGCTCTGTTGCAGATACCGTGAGCTCCGCTGCTGCTCCTGCAGCTGCCTCCGATCCGGTGCACGTGGATGTCGAGTCCGAGGCGAAGCCTGCCGAAGAGTAGGTCTTGGCAAGCTCATAGTAGGGGTACGTATCAAGGGGCGCGCCAGTGGCTGCGCCCCTTTTTGTGAAAGAGGGGAATCCACGCATGCTTCGTGTCGGCAAGCTCTACAGGCTCCATGTCTATGACAAGAAGGAAGGGCGCTCCGGCAAGGAGAAGCTCAAGAGCCTGGGCCGTGTGCACATGACGGTGTTCGCGCCGGACGGCAGGCACGTCGTGGGGTTCACGATCACGCAGCCCGATATCGCAGGCATGGTGAAGAGGCCAGACCTCTTCATTGCCTATGATGCCTTCGAGGTGGGCGAGCGTGGCCTCGTTGCCACGAAGGGCAAGGAGAGCTTCGACGATGCGGCGCGCAAGCGCCTTGGCATCGATTGGGACTCCTGCATCATCTGGTGCGGCATGGATGCCAAGACCACGGATGGCAAGGAGCTCGGCTACATCGACGACGTGGCCTATGACCCAGCGACAGGCGAAGCGCAGACCTTCTATGTAGGTGATGGCGGACTCTCCCAGAAGCTTGTCGGCACAGTCGAGATTCCAGTCTCTATGCTTCGCGGCTACAAAAAGGGCTTCATGCTGGTAGATCCAGCCGCAGCAGAGCTTGCACTCAATGGCGGCCTTGCTGCCAAGGCAGGCGAGGACTTTGCAAAGGCCAAGGTGGCAAGCAAGGAAGGTGCTGCCAAGGCTGGCAAGGCTGCGACCGAGGCGGTGGACAAGGGCTCGCATGAGCTCGGACGCGCCATCAGCCGTACCGCGAAGGCCATGGAAGAGTCGAAGGAAGAGTTCGAGAAGGCATCGGGCACGCCCAAGAAGAAGCCTTCCGCCAAGAAGGGTGCATCCGGCCAGGAGGCAGCCCGTGCTGTCGGCAAGCAGCTCGGCAAGATGGGATCGATGTTCGGCTCCTTCATGGATGAATACAAGAAGGCAAGCAAGTAGGCCTGACTCACGCCAGGCCGCTCTAAGGGCAGCGCGTGCTGCCCAGGCTGGAGAGAAATGCCTATACCCAAGCTCGCACCCCGCACGAAGAAGATAGTCCGTGGAGTAGGGACGGTCCTGCTCATCGGCGTCACGGTCGCTGCCAATGTGGCGGTGGCCAAGTTCGGCAAGACCCTGAACTCCTGGGTCAGCACCGACTATGTGGATGTGAGCGATACCGAATACAACGCGCGCATGGCGCAGGACGAGAAGCTCGCCGAAGAGGAGGAGACAGAAGGAGCTGTGCTCCTCCAAAACAAGGACAATGTCCTGCCATTCTCCAAGGATGTGGACAAGGTCAATGTCTTCGGCTGGAGCTCCACCCAGTGGGTGGCTTCAGGATCCGGCTCTGGCCAGGTGGCCGGAAAGACGAAGGGTCTCCTCGATGCACTGGTGGATTACGGCATCTCCTACAACGAAGAGCTCACGGACATGTACAAGCGCTATGCAAGCGCCCGTCCGCGCTCTGCCAATGGTTCCCTGAACTCGTTTGCGGATGACTACTGCCAGCTCGTGGAGCCCTCCATCCAGAACCGCTCCTGGTATACAAAGGGCATGCTCGACAATGCGAAGAGCTACTCCGATGCCGCTATCGTCGTGATCTCCCGCGTGGCAGGAGAGTCCATCGACTGCCCCGGCACGCAGTCGAAGGTCTCCAATACCGGCTATGTCACGAAAGACACGAACAGGAGCTATCTCGAGCTCTCGACGCAGGAGCTCGATCTTGTGACGTATGTGGGTGCGAACTATGACAAGGTGGTCGTGCTCGTGAACTCCACGAACGCGATGGAGCTCGGTCCTATCGAGTCCATTCCGGGCGTGGATGCCTGCCTTCTTGTCGGCTGCACGGGGTCTTGCGGTGCAGAGGCAATACCGAAGCTCCTCTGGGGCGATGTGAACCCTTCGGGCAGGACCTCCGATACCTACGCCTACGACCTCGCGTCTGCGGCGAGCTATCCGAACAGCGGCACCTGGGGCATCGGCACCTACACGAACTCCAAGGGCTCCTATCCGGCAGATGGCACGCTCAACGGCAACGTCGGCACGATCTCTGCCTATGACGGGGTCTCCTACTATGACTACCAGGAAGGCATCTATGTCGGCTATAGGTGGTATGAGACAGCCGACGAAGAGGGCTTCTGGGACGGCGTGGACAACGAATATGGCACAGGCTACGACGGCGTCGTGCAGTACCCGTTCGGCTATGGCCTCTCCTATACCGACTTCAGCTGGGAGGTCGTGGACGCCTCGATAGAGGACGGCGACACGATCTCTGAAGACAGCCAGATATCTGTGACCGTGCGTGTCACGAACACGGGCCAGAATGCCGGCAAGGATGTCGTGGAGCTCTACTACACGGCTCCCTACTATACAGGCGGCATCCAGAAGTCCTCTGTGGAGCTTGCTGCCTTCGCAAAGACGAAGCTCCTGGTTCCTGGGGAAAGCCAGGATGTCACGCTCACGTTCTCTGCGAGGGACATGGCATCCTATGACTGCTATGACGCAAACAAGGATGGCTTCAAAGGATACGAGCTCGATGCCGGCACCTACACAATCTCGCTCAGGCATGATGCCCATACGCCGGATGAGACGGAAGGCTCCACGATCTCTGTCGAGCTGCCCAGGACGGCAGAGCTCACGACCGATGCCACGACCGGCGCCACGGTAGAGAACCGCTTCACGGGAGATGCGGCAGAAGACGGCGTCTCGATCGACGGGAGCAATGCGGGATACCCCCTGACCTGGCTCGACCGTGCAAGCTTCACGGCCACCTATCCCAAGAAGACGGCAAACAGGAGCATGAACACTGCCGTAATGGAGAAGAACCTCTACCATGCTGAGGATGCAGAGGCCGCGATTGAGAGCACGGATGCGACCGTGAAGTATGGCGCCTCGGGCACGAAGGCGCTGGGAAGCGATGGGTCTTTGACAGAGCTGGGCTATGCTCTGGGCCTCGACTACGGCAACCCCCAATGGGAGTCGCTTCTGAACCAGATGAGCCAGGCCGAGCAGGAAGACCTTGTGCTCCATGGCTACTCCAATACAGCTGATGTCGCAAGCATCGGAAAGCCGCAGACGAAGGAAGTGGATGGCCCCTCGCAGGTAGGCTCCTTCAACCAGCTCAAGTATGGTACCGGCTTCTCCAATGGCACGGTGCTGGCGCAGACCTGGAACACGGAGCTTGCTGGGAGGATCGGCGAGGCCCTCGGCGCCGAGGCGGCCTACATCGGGGTCGATGGCATATACGCACCTTCCGCAAACCTCCATCGCTCTGCCTTCGGTGGCAGGAACTACGAGTACCTCTCCGAAGATCCGCTGCTCACCGGAAAGATGGCGGCAGCAGAGGTCAAGGCCATCAAGAACACCGGCACGTACTGCTTCGTGAAGCACCTCATCTGCAACGACCAGGACACGATGAGGGACGGCCTCTACGAGTGGATGACGGAACAGACGCTGCGTGAGCTCTATCTCGAGCCGTTTCGCATCCTTGTGGAGGAGGGTGGAGCGACGGGCATGATGAGCTCGTACAACCGTATCGGCGCTGTCTGGGCAGGAGGCTCCAAGGCGCTCCTCACGGGTGTCCTCAGAAACGAATGGGGCTTCAAAGGCGCTGTCATCACCGACTACGCCGACCACCACACGTACATGAATGCCGACCAGATGCTCAGGGCTGGCGGAGACCTCTATATGGACGGCATCATGCGCGACGGCGCCTTTGTGTACGAGACCACGTCTGCCACCTTCCAGCAGGATCTGCGGCGTGCTGCAAAAGACGTGCTCTACGTCTGGCTCAATGCACGGGCACAGAACCTCCAGTACAACGAGACGGCAGAAAAGACCTTCGTGCGTCCGATCAAGCATGCGGGCATCCCGATCATCTCCATCGCGGTCGGAGCGCTCGATGCCGCAATCCTTACCGGAGCGGTAGCAGGGGGATGGCGAAAGTTGAAGAGGAAGCACAAAGGGCAGGAAAGCATGATTGAAACGCCCTCTGAGTGAGGGAGGAGAGAAAGGGATGCATGCTCTGTGAAAAGCAGGGCATGCATCCATTGATTATGGAGAGCTCTTCATCAGGTCTGCACAGTACTTCGACAGATCCCATACTTTCAAAATATCTATAGAATGAATATTAAATAACTGACTATGCATAGCTATTCCATGCCATGCCAGTAAGGGCATAGTAAGCCTCCAGAGCATGACAATTCAGCAAACAGGTATTAATCTTGCAGGAAGCATTTAGATATCTGCAATAGTGCATTCAGACCAGAGTTTTACAGAAAACTGATGCCATGCATCAGTTGCATCAAAAGAGAAAATTCCCACTCCAATTGTCCGTGGCGATACGTGAGAACAGCATGAATAAGAAAGCTTGAATCCGGGATCCTAGATCAATCAGCATGTTGAAAGGATGCAGAAAGCATCGTAAACTTCAAGTGGATTCTCTTTAGCAATTGACATTAATCAGCTTTCTAGCGTCTGGCAATGCGGTTTACTGAAAATCTGACGTGTCGGCGTGATAAGCGCAACCCGGAAAAAGTCCGGGGGGGGGTGCTCGTCGACATGGGTACACAGGATATGGCAGCAGCTAGCATCAGGATGCCACAGGGAAAGACGCAGCATGCGTCTCAGAAGCTGTGGGGTGCAGATGCTTCGCAGACGCGGGACCACACGGTCCTGGACCTGGAAGCTGTGCAGGCAGCCCGCCGTCTTGCCTCGCGGTATGGCTACCGCATTGCAAAGCGCCTATTCGATATCATGTTCAGCCTTCTGGTGCTTGTCCTTCTGTCCTGGGTCTATGCCGTTGTAGCCATTGCCATCAAGCATGACAGCGAAGGTCCGGTCTTCTTCAATCAGGAACGTGTCGGCAAGGATGGCAGAACCTTCAAGATGTACAAGTTCCGCTCCATGTATGTGGATGCGGAAGAGCGTCTGAAAGACCTGCAGGATCTGAATGAGAAGGATGGTCCTGTCTTCAAGATAAAAGATGACCCACGCATCACGCACGTGGGCCATTTCATCCGCAAGACCAGCATCGACGAGCTGCCGCAGTTCATCAATGTCTTGAAGGGCGATATGTCCATCGTGGGACCGCGTCCGGCGCTCCCCCGCGAGGTGCGCCAGTATACGCCCTATCAGAAGGAACGCCTTCTGGTGAAGCCGGGCATCACCTGCTTCTGGCAGACGCGCAGGAACCGCGATAGTATCAGCTTCGATGAGTGGGTCGGTCTCGATCTTCTGTATATCAAGAAGTGCAGCGTGCTGACCGATCTGAAGCTTATCATTCAGACGGTAGGTGTCGTTCTGACCGCTCAAGGGAACTAGCAAGAAGCCTGATTTGACACACAAGCTTTTGTGCTGACCATGATGGAAACATGGCATTACAAAACATCGTTATTTAGATGGTCAGGGTGATAGTGTGCCGACATTTTGCTCAAGTTTAAAAGTTTCGATTTTGATTCCTATATCGCGCAGGAGATGAGAGGGACAAGTGGTTTCTGAGATTCGTTTATCAGTGTATCTCGCTATCCTTGATTATGCTGACTCGATGCGCACAGGGGCTCTGTAGCGCATGACGAAACCTATTCATGTTTGCGAGGTTGTTGGGAACATGAACGGCGGTGGTGTTGAGGCCGTCGTGATGAACTATTACCGCCATGTCGATCGCACGAAAGTTCAATTCGACTTTGTGGTGACCGCGAGCTCCACCATCGTTCCACGCGAGGAGATAGAGGATCTCGGCGGTCGCGTTTTCATGGTACCAGCGTACACGAACCTGCCTATGTTTCAGAAGGCTATCTATGACTTATTCAAGTCGCATTCCGAATGGGATATTGTCCATGCGCATATGAATGCGCTGAATGTCTTTCCCCTGAAAGAGGCATTTCGAGCTGGCGTGCCAGTGCGTATATCGCACAGTCACAGCACGGCTGGCAGGGGTGAGATGATGAAGAATATTGCCAAGGCAGTGCTCAAGACCCAATCCAACCGTTATCCCACGGAGCGCTTTGCGTGTTCAAGATTCGCTGGGGAGTGGCTCTTCGGTAAAGAGGAACCTTTTGAGCTCGTTTATAACGCAATTGATTTGGATCGCTTCTGGTTTTCAGGGCATACGCGTGCACTGGTCCGGCAACAGCTTGGTTTCCATGACGGTCAGCTTGTCATCGGTCACGTAGGGCGGTTCATGCCCCAGAAGAATCAAGGATTCCTCATCGATGTGTTTGAGAAGCTCGTCGAGTTGAGGGATGACGTCATGCTCGTATTTGTCGGCACAGGTCAGGGAGAAAGTGCTGCAAAAGAAGCAGTGCGGGCGCGTGGTATTGCTGAACGGGTTCGTTTTCTTGGCCAGCGCGATGACGTTGCGGATCTCTACCAGGCCTTCGACATGTTCGTACTGCCCAGCCTCTATGAGGGTCTCGGCATGGTTGCTGTTGAAGCACAGGTTTCAGGGCTGCCATGCGTCATCTCCGACAAGGTACCTGCCGAGGCAAACGTGACGGGAAGCTGCAGAGTCCTTCCCTTAGGCGATTCCCAGGCTTGGGCCAATGTTTTGTGTGGTCTCACGCTTAGAGATGGCTCTGAGCGTGCCTCTATCGACCGTAGGGTATTTAGTAACTATGACATCATTCGACAGGGTGCTTGGCTCACCGAGAAATATCTCAGGCTCCATGAGGGGGCTGTCTGATGACGAGAGGCAGCATCGAGGAATTTCTCTATAATACGAGCAAAAAACGACTAGGAAAGGTTTCAGTTCGACTTCCTGTGTTATGGGAGGCATTTCGCTCTTTGCGAGGGGCTTCATATCACGGGGGGGCAGAGCTTATCTTACAGTCTCTGAAGAGGGAGCTGCCAGATTGGGTGAAATGAGTCCGGATGATAAGGCAGCAATCTCCCGATATGATATCCAGAATGCTGCACCTCTGCTGGTAGAAAAATATACTGAACTTGCTATCAAGGCGGGTGTCAAATTTGGCCAATAAGATAAAGCATAATGGAATAAAAGTTGCACTTGCAACGTGTCATGATAAGCGCAATTTCGGTAGCATGCTGCAGGCATATGCAACGCAAGCATACCTTGAAGCGCAAGGCTACGGTGTTCGCACTATTGACAAGACCGGACTCGGCAAAGTCATCAAACCAGGGCGTATGGATTACTATCGCCGCAATGCACTAGATATGCAGATGTACCGAGAAAAAGCGCCCTTTGTTGGCAAGATTGCGCTGCAAAAGGTAGACAAGAAGTTCGGGCATGAAATGGACGAACGCCGTCGCGCTTTCGATAAGTTTGCGGAGACCCATTTCCATCTCACACGCAAGACTTACACGTTTGACGAGCTCAGAGAGCTGAGCCTTGAATACGATGCTGTCGTAGTGGGGTCGGACCAGCTTTGGCTTCCGGTGAACATAGGCGGCGGCTATTTCACGTTGGAATGGGCAGACCCTTCGGTGCGTAAGGTGTCATACGCGACGTCCATTGGCCTGTCACATCTGGATGAATTCTATCTTGGGCGCATGCGTGATTTTTTGTCCAGCTATGATGCCATATCGGTGCGTGAAGACTCGGCGGCGGCGCTTGTCGAGGAAGCGACAGGCACACGTCCTGTTGTGACCTGCGATCCGACCATGCTGCTGACTGCTGAAGAATGGCGTGGAGTGGCTGACGAGTCTTTTGACGGCTTACCGAAGGAGCCATATCTTCTCTGCTACTTCATGGGAGACAATCCTTGGCAACGCCAGTGTGCAGTGCGCTATGCTCGTGCACATGGACTCAAGCTCGTTGCTATAGCCCAGAATGACATCTATATTGCATCTGATAATAACTATGCTGATATCTATCCCTGGAGCGCAGGTCCAGCGCAGTGGCTCGCGCTTTTCGAACATGCAAGTTTCGTATGCACGGACTCGTTCCATGGATCGGTGTTCAGCAATATATTCCAGGTGCCATTTGTCTCCTTCAGGAGGCATGCTGCAAAGAGCGGACAATCCACAAACTCTCGTATAGACACGCTGCTTCGTGTGCTTGGACTTTCTGAGAGGATTTGCGAGTCGGAAGAGGCTTTCGATTCGGTAGCGGCTCATGAAATCGATTTTAGTGAATCTGAGAAGAAGCTTGATTTGTATCGGGCAGAGTCTGCCTCATGGCTCGACAAGACGCTCGCCTTCGAAGGGAAGACTTCATCACCGCACGTGGATATAAGTCATGCGGAAGATTGCTGTGGCTGTGCTGCATGTGCCAATGTCTGCCCGACTCAGTGCATAACAATGGCATTCGATGAAAAAGGCTGCGAATACCCCAAGATAGATGAGTCTAAGTGCATCGGCTGCGGCAAGTGCGTGCGTGCCTGTCCAATCATCAATGTCACGTCGGACGAGCCTCGTGAGGACTTTGTACAGCGAGCGTTTGTGGTGCAGAACAAGGACGATGCCGTACTACGTCAGTCTACTTCTGGCGGGGCTTTCACGGCACTTGCTACTACAGTTATTCAGATGGGCGGAGTCGTTTTTGGCTCTGGCTATGATCGCGATGGTAAGGCTGCATATGACCGCTCCCTTGCTGTGCGTTGCTTTGCAGTGGACAAGGTCGAAGATCTCAGGTTCTTCCGCAACAGTAAATATGTACAGAGCGAGATAGGCAATGCCTACCAAGAAGTCGACGAATACTTGAAACAGGGCAGGCTTGTGCTCTTCTCGGGCACACCTTGCCAGTGCGAGGGACTCTACCACTACTTTGGCGGCAAGATTCCCAGAGGTCTTGGCATGGTAGATGTAGTCTGCCATGCCGTGCCGTGCCGTGCCGTTTTCTCGGCATATCTAGATTGGCTTGAGGATAGCACTGGCTCGGAGGTACAAAGCGTACTCTTCCGTGACAAGGGCCGTTGGGGCTACGAGTACTCCAACATGCGTGCCTTCGACCGGGCTGAGCCCTACACGCCGCCCGTGAGCAACAACCAGATACAGCCGTTTTACTCCGAGGGCGTGGAGACCGATCCCTATCTCAGGGCCTTCTTTGATGACCTTTCCGATCGCCCGAGCTGTTACCAATGTCGTTTTAAGAAGCGTCATCGGGTGACGGATCTCACTCTTTGGGATTGCTTCGATGCCTGGCGCTACGGTGACGGATTCGATGACAATAGGGGGGCCACAAGGATTCTCGTGCACTCGGATAAGGGACAAACTCTGCTGGAAGCGTCACTCGGGATGCTGAGAGTCAAGGAGCTTGATGCTGACGAGGCAGCTTCGCGCTCCCGCGAGTTGACCCATTCAGTTGACCCTAGCCCCAGTCGGACTGCTATGTTTGCCGATCTTGGAGTCATGGACGGCTATAAGTTCGTCAAGAAGTGGTTCCCGATGGACGCAATGGTAGCTGCCAAACGGGGTGCCCGGGAGCTGCTGGAGCGTACGGGAGCTTACTCTGTGGCAAAAAGAGCTTTACAACGTGTTAGGGGAAGGTAAGGGGAATGTTTGAGGAACTGCCATTAATATCCGTTATCGTCCCCGTTTACAACGTTGAGAAGTACCTACGTGAGTGCGTGGAAAGCATTCTTGCACAGTCATATTCAAATATCGAAGTGCTGCTAGTAGATGACGGCTCGACAGATGAATCCGCCTCTCTGTGCGATTTATTGGATAGAGAGCATATACAGGTTAGTTCCTTTCACAAGGAAAATGCAGGACCTTCAAGTGCCCGGAACTTCGGGATACAACGGGCGCGTGGTGAATGGGTCTCCTTCATTGATGCCGATGACTACATTTCGCCTATATACCTAGAAACCCTGTATGAAGCCGCTACCAGCTTGGGGTGTTGCCTTTCCTGCGTATCGGGGGGGAGTGACTTTCTTGACGGAGATCAGTGCACCCTGATTAATGGGGAAAATATCGGGGTTGAGCCTACGGCTTATAGCTCTTCTGACTTCATGCGCAAGATGCTCTATCAGGAAGTTACTACTGGTGCTCAATGGCGCCTCTACCATCGTAATCTCCTAGGGGAAGCTCCTTTTCCAGAGGACATCATAATCGGAGAGGATCTTGCCTGTATGTACAAAATTGTATTTCGATCGCAGCGTGTTGCACTAGTCGATTGTAAACGCCTCTATGCCTATCGGCATAGGCGGGAAAGTCTCATTAGGCAGGATTTTCGTCCTTCGAAGGCGAAATCTGTTCTCAAGGTGGCTACTCGGCTCTATGAGGATGTGACTTGGATGTGGCCTGACCTTGTCACGGCGGCGGCATCGAGATGCTTCTCGATTTGTAGAACTGTCTACGCTCAGATTCCTTTTGGAAAGAACGCGACGGAGGAGAGCAGACATTATCGTTCGGAACTCTGGGATGTGTTGAGCCAGCATCGGAAGACGGTCCTCTTTGATGAACATGCTCGGCGGCGAGAGCGACTGGCAGCAGCCATTGCCTGTCTCGGTGAAGGTCCCTTTACCTTCTTTTGTCGGGCCTGTCGCATGACCGGTCTAATGCAGTAAACGTTTGGGACGCATCGCAAAAATGATTTTTACGGAATGGAAGATATGGAAGAAATACATGTATATCTGACTGGGCGGTTGGGAAATCAGCTCTTCCAGTATGCCTTTGCCAGAAACTTGCAAAAACAGTATGGCGGAAAAATCGTGTGTAATACCTTCGATCTTGATCATCGATCTGAGAAGTCAAAGGTGGCTGACGAGAAGTTTTCTTATGCGATGGCCGGCTTTAATCTCGATTCGAACGTGGTGTTGGAAGACGAAGCTATGCCTTGGTATGCGGACTTTTGTTCTCCTGCTATCAAGGTCATTAAACATATGGCTCCCAGGCAATACTTTGATTTCATGGCCAAGCGTGGCTATCTGATGTGGCAGCGGTCTGACTATGTCTCTATTCCGAGGCTGGAGTCTAATAAAGTGTATGCGTGGGGATGGTGGCAGGATGTCCGGTATTTTCATGATGTACAGAAGGAGTTATCGGATGAAATAGTGCCAGTGACGGCACCATTAAATGAAAACCAATATATTTATGATGCTGCAGGGGATGAAGAATCCGTTTGTATATCAATACGTTGCGGCAACTACTTCAATCCCACCGTCAAGAAACTACTTTACGTGTGCACTCCGCAATATTTCTATGACAGCATTGATTGCATTTCCAAGCGACTGGCACATCCTAAGTTCATTGTGTTCACGGACGATATCGACTGGGTGAAGGATAACCTCAAGTTCGAGAATAACTATCCACAATACGATTTCATCTATGAAAGGGGATGCGACACGGTTGAAGAGAAGATCAGGATGATGTCAATGTGTAGTCACTTCATCATTTCTAACAGTACCTTCAGCTGGTGGGCGCAATTCCTCTCGAAAAACGATGACAAGATTGTCATTGCTCCCGACAGGTGGTTTGTGAACGGCAGACGCATAGGCCTATACATGGACGGGTGGACGCTTGTACCGGCGGGACAGTGATGTGAGGCGAATCCGAATGCTAGTTGCAGGTATAGTGACATACAATCCGGACATAAACAGATTGGCTGAGAACCTTGAATCCATTTCGTCCCAGGTAGACCGTATTATTGTCGTGGACAACGGTTCGACTGAGTGGGATTCCATTGCTGCGACCGTTGAGCATTATTCTGCTCTGAGCGTTCGTAACGCGACAAATCTTGGCATCGCCTCAGCACTGAATCAGATGGCAACAAAGGCTCTGGAGTTAGGTGCGAAGTGGCTCTTAACGCTTGACCAGGATTCTGTCTGTAGTGAAGGACTGGTGGCAGATTACGAAAAGCACGTCGGTGAAACTGACGTTGCATCTATGACTTGCCACATCACGGACCGAAGCTTCTCATATGAGGAGGTTCCGACTGAGTTCGTTGATTTTTGCATAACATCTGGGAATTACATCGACCTTTCTGAATGGAAGAGGATTGGTGGTTTTGACGAGAAGCTTTTCATAGATAAGGTTGATACTGACTACTGTTACAGACTTAGACTCGATGGCAAAAAGATTCTCAATGTTCCTACCTCGGGAATTCTTCATGAAGTAGGAAAGGGCACCAGAGAGCACTGCTTTCTCGGAAAGAAGTTTGTTGTCTTTAACCATTCTGCGTTCAGGGTCTACTACATCACGCGTAATCAAGTCTACGTGGCAAGAAAGCATCGGGTTACCTTGGGCTCCGCCCGATATTACCGATGTGTGCGTACTGCTTGGACAAGAATATTTGTTTACCTGTTTTACGAGAAGGACAAGCTCGCAAAGTTGAGGCAATGGATTAGAGGTCTCCGCGATGGCTATGCCATGGCTATCGACTGATTCGAGAGGATTATAAGAGTGGTGATTTACTGGCTTATATTTGTGTTGGTGGTTGCTTTCATCATCAACTATTTCGCGACAAGAGGAGATTTCTGGGCTCCCCAGAACGTATTCACGTTAGGTTTCCTTGTCGCGGCAATTTTCTGCACATATCTTATAGATTATTTCTCAGTTAATCTGTCTTGGTTGACCTTTTTCGTGATTATTTCTGGCGTTATTGCTTTCTCCTTTGGCAGCTGGCTTGTCTTCTTGGGTTACGAGAGACGTCATATTGACGACTATGGACCTTTGTGTAAGAAGTATTGCCCCTCCAAGGTGGTCACCCTGGTTTGCATTGTCTTTTGTGCAGCTACGACTCTGTTATTCATAAGAAATGTGATTGCGGTGTCTGGAACCTTTACGACGATGACCGATGTTACCTATGCTTACCGTACTGAAGGATATGACGGCACGCAGCTGCAGCCGTTTTACGTAAACCAGATGGTCAAAGTCTTCAAAGCTATTGCTTATGTATTCTTGTTCTACTTCGTGAACAATGTCGTTTACACCAAAAAACTCCGCGGCAACATCCGCCTATTGGTGCCAGCAGCTTTGCTCGTAGTAATGTTCATATTTGGAGCTTCTAGGGCCGAACTTATTACCATATTTTTTTATATTTTCACGGTTATTTTCTTTACCTACGGGCGCACACATGCCTTTGCAAATAGAGCAAGCCGAAAGCTCATCAAATATCTGGTTGTTAGCGTCTTTGTGTTTTTGCTTGCTTTTAGTGGAATGAGAACACTTGTCGGCCGTCTCAACACGGATGATCCGATGACATACATATCTTCTTATGCTGGCGGTTCGATTGAGCTTCTCGATCTGTATGTCAGGGACGATGGGTTAGAACCGCAATCGTCTATTTTTGGTGAGGAGACCTTCTTTGCCATGGAGTCTGACTTGGGTATTACTACAGGTTCGCCCCATTTGGAATTTCGATATTCTGCTAATGGTAGGCTGGTGGGCAACGTATACACCTGCTTCAGAAAGTACCTGCACGATTTTGGCTATCTTGGGATGCTAATAATCGAGTGGACCCTTGGCTTTATCTTTACGGGTTGGTACTTGGGGACGAAAACACATATTGCCAATAATCCGAGTGACCATCGTCTTGTCTATTTCGCATATTTTTATGTGCCCGTTGTAAAGAGCTTCGTGCAGGAGGAAACACTCTCCGCCTATTTCTGTTTGAATTCGCTGGTGATGTTCTTACTTTTCTGGTTCGTATACTGGGTCACGACAGAAGCATTCGATACTACGCAATCACTCTATGCGGGAGTTCACTATCCAGTGAAATGCTCGCAACGCTTCAATAGGGAGTGAGAGCCAAATGAATTATCGCGCGCTTGCAAGAAACATGGGTACTGCCTTTCTTGCCCAGGGTGTAGCCATGCTGCTTAGCATTGTCCAAACTCTTCTGGTCCCAAAGCTACTTGGAACAACCCAGTATGGCTACTGGCAGCTCTTCATCTTCTACCAAGGTTATGTCGGCTTCGCTCACCTTGGACTCAACGACGGCGTATATCTTGTCAAGGGTGGGCAGACCCGGTCGGAAATCGACAAGAAATCTGTGAACTCGCAGTTTGTATTCGGCGTTGCGTTCCAGCTTGTTATCGCTGCGGCTATTGTTGCACTTGCCCTAGTAGGAGGCTTTGGCCCAGATCGTGAATTTGTCATAGTATGCACTGGAATTTTTCTTACCATACAAAATGCTGCGAATTTCTTTTCCTATTTGCTCCAAGCTATGAATGAGACGCGTCGGTCCTCATATTCGACAATCGTTGAGCGGCTTACGTTTCTTGTTCCGCTTATCATCCTCCTCTTGGTGAGATACCGATCATATCAGCCCTTCGTTATTTCTTATATTTTCTCGAGCTGCATGCAGTTGGTATTCTGTGCATATTTGTGCCGAGATTTTTTGCAATCGGGACTGGAACCTTTTTCCCAGGCAGCGCACGAGGCTTGGGCATCAATACGCGTCGGTTTCAAGCTTATGGCTGCTAATATTGCGAGCTCGTTAGTTCTCGGAGTGGCGCGCTTTGGAATCGATGCGGTATGGGGTATCGAGACTTTTGGTGAACTGTCCTTTGCACTATCGATGGTCAATTTCTTCTTGGCATTTGTGAGCCAGGCGTCCATGGTGCTTTTTCCGGCGCTTCGGCAAGTTGACCTGTCGGAGGCGAAGAGCTTCTTCACCAGTACCCGCGATGCGATGTCGCTTGTATTCCCCGTCATATACTTGCTCTACTACCCGATGGTGTGGATACTTTCCCTATGGCTCCCCAAATACGCCAATAGCTTCGTTTACTTCGTGTTCCTCATTCCCATCTGCGTATTCGACAGCAAAATGAATATTTGCTGCACAACCTTCTTTAAAGTGCTTCGAGAAGAGGGGAGGCTTCTTTGGGTGAACGTTTGGACCTGCGTCATCAGCCTATTCCTTACGCTGATTGGAGTTAATGTATTTGGTTCGATTTTTGTGGTCATTGGTGGCGTCGTGGTTGCCATTATTGCTCGCAGTATCTGGTCAGAGCGCTATCTGACACAAGAGCTTGGGGTTATTAGTTCCCATGCGCTACAATTTGGAGAACTGCTGTTGACAGCCGTATTTGTTATTAGTGCGTTAGTGATGCAAGCGCCTATTGCCTTTGGTATTTATTGCCTTGCCTATTTAGGATTTCTCTTTGTCTTTCGCGGCCGAGCGAAACACCTGCTGAGCGGTGTCTGCAAGATGGTGCGAAAATGACAATCGACATAGCGACAGGTTGGACATACGGAAGAAAATATCCCCCCCAATACGGGCCATCCAATGGGTAGAGGAGTAGAAGATCGCCATACAGTGGTCCGAGGATAGCGAATTCTGTGCGAGGAAGGTTTACCTTTGCGGGGAGTGGCTAGAGCCCGTGGATGCAAGAGGTGATGAGGAAGGAGTCCATATCGGTTGCGACTGGTAACGTTAAGCTTCTTGCGCACTTTACAATAGGTGGGTGGCCCGCCGTCCGGCACGGCTACTCGTGCAGCAGCGACACGTCCAGGTAGCGGCGCGACCCCCACTCGCTCTCGGCGACGTACTTGAGCCTGGCGGTAACCAGCATGAGCGCGCTTCTCTGTGAATGTCAAGCAGATTTTCCATTGGTAGGGTAAGCACTTCTTCCATAGCTATGGTAAGCACTGTTTCCGGCCCTCCGGTAAGCTCTCTTTCCCTGCCTTTGGTAGGCACTTTTTCCATGCACGA
>Ga0214925_100460_pt1 | contig 18962 bp, 14 predicted proteins | sample Stichaenrichment_FD_168299 | JGI IMG/M metagenome (GOLD analysis project Ga0214925, IMG submission 168299) | Xylose enriched microbial communities from anaerobic bioreactor in Madison, Wisconsin, United States - 63SRT | ecosystem: Engineered > Bioreactor > Anaerobic > Unclassified | place: USA... | reverse complement strand
AAACGTGATAAAGTAGATGTACCCAAAGTAATCACTCCCTATATTGGTTGGAATTAGCTACTACCATTGTAAGTGATTGCTTTGGGCTTTTTAATTTCTGTTCGGATTAATTATAGAATTTGCCTATTATTAAAACAACTCCTGCTTTAATGACGATTCTTCAATTAATTCAAGACTGTCATTTAAAACAAGGCGCATTGGCGGCTGGTAGCATCCGTAATACTGTTTGGCAAGTACTCAGCGGGCAGCCAGTGATGTTCAACAGTGATATTGACGTCGTCTTTTTTGACCCTGAGCGACCAGCCAGCGATGATTTAAAAATCTATCAGCAACTTACTGATAAAGCCCCACAATACCAATGGCAAATAAAAAATGAGGTCTATATGGCACATTATAATTTTGATAAGGATCCCGAATTCACTTCCGTTACCGATGCAATTGGTCACTTTGTCGAAGTTCCAACTTGTATTGGCGCCTTTTTAGACGAAAATCAAATCAAGCTAATCGCCCCATACGGTGTAGACGATTTGATAAACTTTCGCTGTTCCCCAATCCCCTACTATCGCCAGGATGCCAAGCACATGGCAATCTATCAGCAGCGAATGGCACAGAAGCAGTGGCATCAACAATGGCCCAAGTTACAAATTGATGGTATTTGAAATATTATGCATACCCTTAATTTACGTCATTTAGGCCAAGTCAGCTTTTAATATTGCCCGCTGCACGTCCAACGTTTCTAACAAACTGACCGCACAGTCAGCACCCTTATTGCCACTCTTAAAGCCAGCGCGATCCATAGCTTGTTCAATGGTATCCGTGGTTAAAACGCCGAACATTATGGGCGTATCGGTTGCCAAACTGACGGTCGCAATCCCCGTCGTCACGCCACGACAAACATAGTCAAAGTGCGCGGTTGCACCCCGAATGACTGCCCCAAGTGCAATCACGCCATCATAGCGCTTGGTTGTAATCATTTTTTGAACCGTCAGTGGAATCTCAAAAGCTCCCGGTACCCAGGCCACGTCAATATCGGTTTCATTGACCCCATGCTGTACCAAACTTTCTTGTGCCCCAGTTAAAAGCTGCTGCGTTACAAACGCATTGAAACGCGCCACGACAATCCCAATCTTAAGCCCGTTGCCATTAATTTTGCCGTTAAAAGTTGTCATTCGTGTCCCTCCGTTAGTGTGAGTTGATGATGAAATCGATCACGTTTTGTTTTTAAGTAAGCTTGATCGTACTGATTGGCTGGTATTTCTAAGGGGACCCGTTCAACAACATCAATCCCCGCTGCACGTAACTGCTCAACCTTGTCAAGATTATTAGTCAGCAAACGAACCCGTGTAATCCCCATTTGGCGTAGAATTAATGCCGCAATATCATACCGGCGCTCATCCGGTTGAAAGCCCAACTGCACGTTCGCATCATACGTATCAACCCCGTGTTCTTGAAGTGCGTAAGCTGCTAGTTTGTTAGCCAAGCCAATGCCGCGACCCTCTTGCCGTAAATAGACGAAAACACCGCGCTGAGCTTGACTGATCTTTTGGAGTGCGGCGTGTAATTGATCACCACAGTCACACCGCCGCGATCCTAAAACATCGCCCGTAAAGCATTCAGAGTGTAACCGCACTAACACTGGTTCATCGCCACTGATATCACCAGCTTGCAGTGCCACTGGCAACGCCGTATGACCGGGGGCTTCGAAACCAGTCATCGTGAACTTACCATCCTTGGTCGGTAAGTTGACACTCGGGGTCGTTGTCAGCTGGGCGGCACCCGTTTGAATCACGTAGGTGGTAATATCTTCAATGGTGATTAGCGGTAATTGTAAGCCCTCTGCCAAAGCTTTGAGATCACGGCGCCGCGCCATTAAGCCATTTTTCTTGATAACTTCACAAATATAGGCCGCGGGGGTCACACCTGCTAATTGTGCTAACGTGACGGCCGCTTCAGTATGACCACGCCGCGCTAACAATCCACCAGTCCGCGCAATCAATGGAAAAACGTGCCCGGGATGATAGAAATCAGCGGCCTGACTATTGGGATTGGCTAACGCTTGAATCGTGGTCGCCCGATCAGCTGCCGAGATTCCCGTGGACGTCGTATGGTGATCCGTTGAGACTGTAAATGCCGTTCCAAACGCATCGTGTTCACTAGTCATCGGTGTCAAATGTAGTCGCGTGGCGATACTTGGCGCCATCGGAACACAGAGTAGCCCCCGCGCTGATGTAATCATCCGATTCACTGTCGCAGTGGTTGCTTTAGCGGCTAGGCCAACCATGTCTCCTTCCGCTTCACGCGTCTCATCATCCGCAACAATAATCAATTCGCCCCGTTTTAATGCGGCCAAGGCCGCTGCTACCTTTTTCATTGTATCCATCTTAATGACTCCCCTCTAATGCTAATTGCCGGGCCAAGTACTTGCCCAGAATATCCGTTTCTACATTCACCAGCGTTCCAACTTGTAACTTAGACAAGGTCGTCACCGCTTGTGAATGCGGAATTAAATCGACTTCAAACGTTGTCTCCGTGACCGCTACGACCGTCAAACTAACCCCATCAACTGCCACCGAGCCTTTAGTGACTACTAGTGCGCGATATTCTGACGGTAAACTGATCAACAGACGCAACGCGTGCGCATCAGATTGTCGCTGCATCACTTGACCACAGTAATCGATGTGCCCCTGAACAATGTGCCCATCTAAGTGCGCGTTCACTTGTAACGCACGTTCTAGGTTCACCAATGAACCGACCACAAGGATCTTTAAGTTCGTTCGACGCACCGTTTCAGGCATCACCACTACACTGAAAGCATCCGCTTGTCGGGTCGTTACCGTTAAACAAATGCCGTTCACCGCTATACTGTCACCAATCTTAAGACTCGGTGTCATCAGCGACGGTGCGGTAATCGTAAGGGTCATTTCCAACCATTGTTGGTGCACTTGGCTGACACGGCCCTTGGTTTGAATAATTCCAGAAAACATTTACTTAACTTCCTTTCGAACGGCCCGTAGCCGGATATTCGTCCCTAAACAAGTTACCGTTGGTTGTTCAAATGTCAACGGTGTCATCGCAGCGGCCCCGGTAACGGCTGGCAAACCCGTCCCACCAATCATCATTGGTGCGATGTAGCTGACCCATTCGTCAATCAATTCAGCCGCAACAAATTCAGCTTGCAGATGAGCCCCACCTTCAACTAAGAGTGACTGCCAGCCTTGTTCGACACATAGTTGACTGATTGCAGCGGGTGTCCAGTTGCCAATCAGGACGTGTACATTGGGACTGTTTCGAAGTTGGTCGTCACTAGCCGCAGCCTGACGACAAAGTAACCAGGTTGGTGCCTGACCGTCCTGAACAAGCCGGTGGTTTAACGCCACGGTACTCGTATTCAACACCACCAATCGAACCGGTGGCTGCACCATTGCCGTCAGTCGGACGGTTAATTGTGGATCATCAATCGTTAGCGTCCGTTCACCAATCAGAATCGCTTGAAACTGTGACCGTAAGCACTGACTATCGATATAACTAGCATGATTGGAAACCAGCGTCCGAGTCGGCGTTTCAGTATTAATTTTGCCATCAAGCGTTATCGCCGTTTTTAGGGTGATCCATGGTCGCTGCTGCACATAAAAATGATTGTAGTGGGGGTTCAACGCGCGAACTTTGTCCGTTAAACAGCCCGTCACCACATCAACTCCGTGGTTCAAAAGATACTGACGTCCCTTACCACCCACGATTGGATGGGGATCTAATTGACCAATCACGACTTGCCGAATTCCAGCCGCGACGATTCGCGCACTACACGGCGGCGTCTTCCCATAGTGTGAACAAGGTTCCAGTGTGACAAATAACGTGGCCCCACGCGCCTGTTCTGGTGTGACCTGCCGCAGCACATCCACCTCAGCATGGTCACCGCCAAAATAATGATGATAACCTTGAGCTAACACGTGGCCGTCTTTGACTAATACCGCACCGACCTGGGGATTTTGGTACGTCGCCACCCCCGCCAATTTGGCTTGATCGATAGCCATTTGCATAAAATCAGTTAACATTGGTTCACCTCCAACAAGATAAAAAAACACCCAATTATCAAATCATCGATAATCGGGTGTGAAGTGTTCGCCAAATAGATTTCACCAGTAGGATCCAGCTAAATAAACCTACTTAAAGGTTGCCAATAGCCACTACTGCCTAGTAAAATTCAAGCAATAATTTTCTTCTCCCATCCAGACTATACTGTCGGTCCCAGACTTGCACTGGGTCCACCGCTCACGCGGGTCACGGACTTCAACTTACGTTGTTACCGTCGGTCGGGAATTGCACCCTGCCCCGAAGAAATCGTATTCAGTTTTCACCTTTTATAAAAACACTTTCTTAATCAATTGTCAATCACCCCTTTTAGTTTAACCTCGTGAACTGCTGTGTTAAACTGCTAGCAAACTTTATAAAAATGATAATGACTAACACTAATTCTTAACTTTTTTCAGAAAATTGTTCGCTTTTCTTAACTAGTTTTCAAGTTTCAGTACGGTACAATGAAATCATTCATAATATCGGAGTTGAATAAAATGTGGCCTAATTATCAAACAAGCCGCTGGCAAGTGGCAGTGACAGCTGGATTACTGTCCCTTGCTATCATGGGGATTGTCTTCGCAATTTGGGGGATCACGCCCTTCGGTAACCATAACTTATTAATTAGTGATATGGGTGGCCAATACTTATCATTTTTCACCGCGTATCGGCATGCCATTTTAACGCATAGTTTTCAATTATATTCATTTTCACAGTCATTAGGCGGTAACGCACTACCCACGATTGCTTACTATCTATTAAGCCCATTTAACATTTTGATGTTGTTGTTTCCGGCGGCCAATTTGCCAACCGGACTTAGTCTACTCATCATGTTAAAAATCAGCTTGATTGCGGTCACTATGACGGCTTTTTTACAAACGCATTTTCAAACAAAGCGGTGGTCGACTGCCATTTTTGGTGTTGCTTTCAGCCTCTCTGGCTTCGTTGCCCTCAACTATTTTACGATCATGTGGTTGGATACATTAATTTGGTTACCACTGGTCATTCAAGGACTCGACCACTTAATTGCAACTAGTCATCCCGAGCGCTTTTTCGGCTGGTTATGGGTCAGTATCGTCACCAATTACTACTTAGGCTATATGACTTGCCTATTTGTGATTTACTATTTTATTTATCAACTATTTGAACGCAAACGCCCTCAGGACAGTCTTTGGCAAACTGTTCGTCATCAATTTTCGTTAATTCGGCACGTCGTGGTCACCATGCTACTCAGTGGGTTAAGCACGATGTTTGTCCTGATCCCCACTGGTTTAGGCATGCTGACCACGGCTAAATCTGCGGTCAAATTATCGAGCTACTTACCGGTCCCACAATTCGGTTTAGCTGTTTTGAGTCAATTTGGCTTAGGTGCCGCCAATTTTACGACTCGGCTCGTACACGCACCAACCGTCTTCAGCAGTAGTCTGGTCGTCTTGCTGGCCCTAAGTTTCTGGGTGCAGCCCAACTTGACTAAAGCTCACAAATGGCATAGCTTCGGACTATTACTTGCACTCTTCTTGAGTATGAACATTCGTACCTTAGATACGATTTGGCACATGTTTCAAACGCCCGCTGGCTTTCCATACCGCAATGCTTTTTTCTTTAGCTTTGTCTTGATCATGATCGCTTTTGAAGCCTGGTTAGCAGGCCCCCGGCGGATCGCCTTGCGCTGGCAATGGTTGTTACCGACACTCATGGTCAGTGCGCTGATATTAGGCTGGTTTGCCCAACGAACTGCTAAGCACCCCTTAACAACTTCAACGCTGGCGCTCAGCTTAGTCGCTGTCATCTTAACCGCAATTGCCTTATTCGCAACGGCGAAGCGGTGGCAAACGCTCAGCTTGGCAGGTATCGTCGCCTTAGAATTAGGGACTAACAGTACCCTCATGATGGCGAAGTCACCACTAGGGAATCAGGCTAAATTTGTAACTGCCTATCGAACCGAATACCGCCAAATGCAAGCCGTCAACGATCCTGATGGTCAATTATATCGCGTTGAAAATCAAAATACGCTAATCAATCAGGCCTACAATTATGATAGCAAGTATCGTAATTACAACGACCCGATGTTATTTAACTTTCACGATATTACCTACTACAGTTCAACTTTTGCGAACCAAACACGTCTCATGTTGAAGTCACTTGGGCTATTTTCTAAAAACGCCCGGCGTGTCAGTTCAGAAGGCCTAAATCCGGTCACTGATTTACTCTTAGATGTAAAATACGCTGTGCAATTAAACGCCGTGGGTCAAGCGACAACGCGGCTCCGTAGTCAAAACGGGTTAGGGTTTGCCGTGCCAATAGCATTTAGACAGTTAAAGCTTCGTCAGAATAGTGCCATTATCAATCAAGAACGCCTCTTACAAAGTTTGCGGCCATCGAAACGCGCCTATTTTGGCAATGCCACGACGCTCTCAGATCACGTCGTCCAAGATTCACAGGCCAAACGCTATCCGTATTTGCATACAGTTAAATTAAGGATGACACGCACCGGGACGCTGTATTATAACGACACGACTCGTCAAACAAAGTACACCACGATGCGGGTCAACGGTCACTTAGTCCCGACTAAGTTCAATGCCAACGGTGAGTTAGTGCTCCGATCGCTAGGTTATTTTGACAAAGGCGCTGTCATCACGTTAACGGTCAAACGTACCCAACCAACGCTTGGCACCCATGTCCACATCGCCAGCCTGGATCAAGCCCGGTTCAACCAAGTCAAACAGCAACTGCTATCCACGCGCTTTACACCGACTTACCACGTCTCGGGCATTCATACCGTGGTCAGTGGTCAAGTCACCAATCGCTCCAAACAAAAATGGCTCTACGTTGCTATTCCAGCCGATAAGGGGTGGCGCGCAACGGTCAACGGCGTCAAAGTTACTCCTAAAACGGTCATTGGCGGGATGTTAGCCCTGCCGATTCAGTCCGGTAAGAATCAGATCCAGCTAACTTACCACGTCCCGGGATTGCTGGGTGGACTACTGATCTCAATCATAAGTGGATTTAGCTTCATCCTTTGGCGTCAACGATATCGCCACCATTAGAATCGTGTCAATCAAAACAATCGGACTGCCAAGCTATTCTGCTAGGCAGTCCGATTGTTGTTTTAATGGTCGCGGTAACTGCTAGACCAGTCGCGTTAATATTGGTTTTAGATAGGGCACAATTCTTATATTAGTCAAAATCAATTCAGGTTTCATCCAAAGAAAGGCCATATGTTCAGTAAGATCTAAGTTGACTGTCGGTCTAGTAACGAATGCCTGTGCGCTATACACTAAACGCGTGTACACCTGATTTTTAGCCTTGTCAAAGGTGGAATCTTCCCAAATAACGCGCTCAGTTTGAACTTTCAGCCCAGTCTCTTCCCAACATTCGCGTTTGGCCGCTACTTGCGGTAATTCATTAGCTAATGCACACCCACCGGGCAGATCCCAATAGCTGGCATCAACATTCGGCCGCCCATGCTCAACCTGATTGCGTTTTAAAATTAAAATGTCGTGCCCGGCAGTCACTAAAGTATGCGCAATAATTTGAACCATTTGAATTCACCTCACCTTGATAAGTCACCCAAATTAACGGCTATTATATTTCGTTTAACCACAAACAAAAGTCCCAACACTGGCAACACCAGTTATTAAGACTTTCGATTCAAGTTTTATTATTCAGTTTCTGGCCGTAACCGACCTAACGATAAAATGGTCGCCAGCGCCACACAGCCGACAACTGCTAGACTGGCGGCACCCGTCGTTAACGCGTGCGGCTTAATAAACTGCTGTTTTATCACGACTTGTAAGTATGCGTGCTGCTTAGCCGTCACCCGGCCTGTTAACGGACTGTAGTTGGCCGCCATCACACCATACCGGACGGGCGTCTGACCAGTATTTTTAATCGCTAATCGCAGGTTGCCCGCCGCTGTCAACGGATAATTCAAAGTGGTCAACTCATTGGCCGAGCCCCGCCACCGTTTGACGACATGCGCCCCCCTAGTCAAGGTAATTGTTACGCGCTCATGCGTCGCAACTGGCTTCAACCGTAAAACATTACTCTTACCACTAACGGCTAGCGGCGACGTAACAGCGTGACCCGGTCTAATTTTTTGAACCGTGGACACAACATAACGCCCATTGCCCTGATTGCCACGTACCACATCAGTAATCCGCGTCGCCTGACTCGTCTGCCACAAACTGACCACACTGATTGCCGCCAGTACAACGACCAACCACGTCAGTTGGCGCCGTATTACTCGATTAAGGTGCCACACCGGCAACTCACGACCACCCACAATACTGAGGAGCATCAATCCCGGTAATAGTGGCAACGCATAGCGCCCTTCTACTTCCCAAAGTCCGACATGAAAAACCGTTAAACCGAGAATTGCCAGGGCAACGAACGTCACGGCCCACTCGCGCCGCCTCATCAAAGTCACGATTGCTTGCACCAGCATCGTCAGGTAGATTGTTTGCGTCATTAGAACCAGCCAAAATTGAAGCTGGCGTTGATGATTCAAATACCAGCGGGGCGCACGAATCCACTGGGTGGTCAACTTAAAGCTATCAAAATCGCCAGTCGCCCAGAAGACCCGCATCTTTTTGAGTAAATGTACGAGGGTCCCCGTAACGCCCATCTGATGTAACCGCTGCTGAATCATTTGCTGGGTCTGTTGGCGCTTGGCCGCCACAGTTTGCATCTGATTAACGCGCGCAAAATCGTCATGTCGGTACTCACCCGAGCTTTGGGGGTTCAAGCTCATCGCAATCCAGCTGGTTGCCGGTAAGGCGGCATCAGCTTGGCGCGTATAACCCGCTTGCTGTTGGGCAGTCCGCATCACCGCAAACATCACCCCGAGTGTCATCACTAAACTGACGAGCCAGCCTAACATTTGCCGACCACTGAATTGTCGTTGCCACCACAAGATGATCCCCATCAATACGAGAGTGAGCCAGAGCACAATTAGATTAGTCTTCATCACCACGCCCACGGCCACCAATAACCCATCACCAATCAAAACGCCCCAACGACGCCAGCCGGTTAAACTTAGTCCGAGTGTGAGCAAGGCCAAGCTGTCTGGAACTAGTGGCAAAACGAGGGCGTCCGTATATGCAAATAGTCCAAATGCGGCCACGGGAACACTGACGAGCCACAACAAACTAAATGAGACCGCCCCCGGTTGCCAGTAACGCCAACGGTTTAGTAAATATAACCCACTGATTAGTCCGGTATCGATCCAGATAAATCGGATGACATTTAATAATACCCAGGGCGTCTGCGTCAGTTTCAATAATGGCTTGAGCAGATTCGCAACTAATAACGTAAAATTCACATTATTGGGATAAATCATAAAATAATGTTGCCAATGATGGCTGCCCCGCGCTAATAACAGTGCCTGCTGCCGAACGAAAAACGGGTCGGCCCGCGCCACGTCAACAAAACTAGTGGCAATCAACATTTGCACGATGGCGATTAAGCCGACCAGCCCAATCAACAGCCAACGATACTGACGAGATGATAACTGTTTGAGCACCTGCCGGCCAGCCATCGTCATGACCAATAATCCCAGAACCATGGCTAATTGAACGATCGGTGACGCCCAGTCCGGGTTGCCGAAGAAGTGAATCGGTTGCAACCACGCCATGCCGACTGCGACGACCAATACCGCGGCCGCCAGCCAATTGACGCTCTTAACCACGGCCTTCATCCGTGCACCCGTTGCGAATTCACAATAGCTGGCTGTTGAGTTGCCGTATAATCATCCGTTTCAATAATATAGCGGGGCCGGTGCTTGACTTCCGCAAAAATTTTTCCTACATACTCGCCAACAATACTAATACCTATCAATTGCATCCCACCTAAAAACCATAGACTTGTCATGAGTGAGGACCAGCCACTCGTTGCGGTCCCTAGTAATCCTTGTATTAACGCATATAGCATCATCATCAAACTACCGCCACTAATCACCATGCCAAACAATAAAATTACTTTAATCGGTGCGATTGAAAATGACGTGATCCCATCAAAAGCAAAAGCCACCATCTTACGTAATGGATACTTTGAAACACTCGCAAAACGTGGTTGGCGATGATAATAAAGTTTAGTTGTTGGAAAACCTAGTCGTGGTACGATTCCACGCAAGAATAAATTGGTTTCCTCATAGGTTAACAGTGCCTGAACTGCCCGTTGACTTAGCAATCGGAAATCGGCGTGATTAGGTACTAATTGCACACCAATACGCTCCATTAGCCGATAAAAACCGTCCGCGGTCCATCGTTTGAAAAGTGAATCACTACTTCGATCATTGCGGACACCTAATACGATATCGCTACCAGCACGATAGCGCGCCACCATTTCTGGGATTACCTGTGGATCATCTTGCAAATCAGCATCAATCGTAATGACTATCTCAGCAGTCGGACTGGCGACCTGCATCCCAGCCATCAACGCGTTTTGATGACCAAAATTACGACTAAACTTAAGACCCGTCACGGTTGAGTACTGTTTTTCCAACGACTTAATCAGTTTCCAAGTCTTATCTTGACTACCATCGTCAACAAATAATAACTTACTTGCCGCATTGACCTGTTTGTGTTGGATCAGATCCGTCAAGATACCATCCAAGATGTGTGCAGACTTAGGTAACACCGCTTCTTCATTGTAGCAAGGCACAATAATGGTTAACCGTGGATTTTGCATGCTAATTCCCCCAATATGACTCAAATAGTTTTACGAAATAACAATTATAATTGGTACCTTTCAGTAACAACAAGACTTCTTGTGCTACTAGTAGTCTGAATGCGCCATCCACTGAAAAAAGCTCGGCTAACATCTCAAATCATCAATAACGTGTCCATATGCCCCCACAGATAGACACACACGACAATTGTTTTTCTCACCATCACGACCCTCGAAAAGAGTGGCTTACAACCATAATAATTGGCAATATCAATATAATTATTTTGGGCCAAGGAATGCGGCCATTGACATAAATAATTGTCAGTAATCGCGCCACTTACCGGGTCAAATTGATAGTACCAATATCTTACGCACAATTCAAACAAAGCAACAGTTTCAACGCTGATCATTAACAAATTAGCCGAACTTAGCCGACCGCTAGCATCTCACGATTATGCTCAATAACTACAAAACCTGACGCACCAACTTCACGGCGCTTTCGTCCCCAGTACTGTCCAGAACTGCCATTTCTAATTTAATGTTCAATTTTTTACCACTTTCATTACGATTAAAATCCAGTAATTATTTTATAAGCCGTTATCATCGAATCAGCCGATGATAAATATCAAGGCCATAACTAGTGGCCTTAGGCGCAGCAGGCAACATATGATAGCTACGATTGCCATTCGCTTGCCGTTGCGCCACTAGAAAGTATGGCCGGCAATGATAGCGTTGAACAAGTTGTGTATATTCAAATTGATGGGACACCGCAATGACAGTCACTCCGGCTTCCAGTAAGCCGTGGGTAATTTGAAAATTGATTTGCGACCCCGCATGCTCATTAGTTGATGCAAACGACTCGTTCATTAATACCAAGCTAGACGTACTCATAACGTGGATAAGTTGATCCATTCGCTGTAATTCGTCATCCAGCTTACCGTGCCGTTCACCTTGGTCTTCCTCACGTTTAAAATGTGTCAACACCATCTCAAAGGGCGGTGTCTGGTAACAAGTTGCCATGACAAACATCCCCGCCTGAGCCATTAATTCCCCCAGCCCCACGGCGCGTAAAAAAGTGGTTTTACCACCTTGATTTGCTCCCGTGATAACGGTCAATGCCGTTTGAACTGGCAAGAAGTCGTTTGCAACTGCTGGTTGGTTGAGCAATAAAGAAATCAAGGGATTAATCAACTGTTGTGCTTCCATTGATGACGCCAACGTCGCATAGCACCGTGGTGCCGCTGGTAGTCGTCGGCTTAATTGAATTACACCCACTAACCAACCTGTTTCCAATCGCAACTCTTGGAACCAATTGACGACTTCCTGATAAACATTCACTAAAATGGTGGCTAATTTCATCACTGCTTGATTCTTGTAGTGTTCAAGTGCTTTAGCACTATGATCATCCCGTTCTGCAATTTCAAATCCCTGCGCATGTATCTTTAACTTAGTAAACACCTTTTGAAACCGATGTGGTGGTACGACATCAATCACCTCATCAACTGTTGTATCCAGATTGGTGGCCAAGTGCGCTGGTAAAACATAACCATGATCAAATAATACCTGTCGCAAAAATGTTTTCATCGGCTCTAGTTGACCGTTGAACAGTGTATCTAGCGATTGATACCACTGTTGAAGTGCTGGCGCCGGATGGTCAGGTAATGGTTTGTCCAATATCGTGCCAATTGCCTGCAAATATTGCGTTAATAGACGACTTTTGTTGTATAGATGATAACTAGCCGACTCGTGACCAAGCTCCCAAAAATTTTGCCGGACCGTTTCAATGGTTGTCGTTGTAAACTGATACAACCATTCGTAATAGTCCGGGTGCATCAGGGCATGTTTAACCGTTGCTTGACGCCAAGTCAACGCCCGGCTAGTTGTTAATGGTGTAAAAAATAATCTGGTCGCAATTTTTGCGATAACGTGATCATCCGCTGCCATAATATCAACAATTGGTTGTAATTCTAAATCAGCCATCACGGCTTTTTGACTAGTTGTTAACGACCATTCGTCAAGATACTGCTGTTTTTCAAGCGTGATTAGATTGACTTGCATGCTTTAACCGCCTTTCAATTGCCTTAGTTGTCAGTTGATACTTGTTTAATAAACTAGTCGCATATGTCCCAACCGTCTCCGAACAACGATATATTTTATAAGCTCGGATCGTCGTACCAGCAATAATTTGAGCCTGCATCGGTACCATATGTGGAAGCTTAGCAAGACTTTCTAAAAATGTGACGTAGACACCATGGGCCTGCTTTGCTGTCAAATGTGTTAACACTAATTGACCCAACTTTTCGGCATCAACCGTTGTTGTTGAAGAGAATAGCTCATTCATCAAAACAATACTATGCTCATCGACCGTTTGATAGAGCGCGGCCAATCGTTCAATATCGTGCTGGAGCAGTCCCGTCAACTGGGTTGCCTTTTCTTGACGCTCGAAATGTGTCAGAACATGACTTGCTAGGTGTAATGTTGCCCGTGAGCCAGGGATGGGCATTCCGAGGGCTGCTAAATAATAGGCCTGACCAATCATTCGAATATACGTTGTCTTACCACCTTGATTGGGTCCGGCCACAATTAGAAACTGCTCATTTGGATTCAAGACATAGTCATTGGGCACGACTGCTGTTTGTTTGCCAGCCTGAACATAAGCCAACTCCAGATCAAATCCTGCTTCAATCCGCTCTGGTGCTCCTAATTCAACAAGGGTCGGAAGCACAAAGTTAAGCTGGTTCATCCGGGCAAGGCGCTGCGTATAACGTTGCACCGCTAAATACCAATTCAACTCAGTCACGACTTGTTCATAACCTGGAACGGTATACTGCTGATATTGTTGGTAAAATGTCGTTAATTGTGTAAATACTGCTGGATACAACTTATGGAGTTGAACAACAATATTTGCTTGCAGACTAGTATCCCCATTAACTGCTTCGGCAGTCTTAATACTGGCATTGGGACGGTATAACTCGCTTAGATCTGTCATGATGGGTCCAAACAACTTCGTGGCAACCTCAGCACTATTTGACGCAGCCAACTGATTAGTCGTCACACGGACATACCGCCCATTGATTGTTAAATAAAACTGAACTTGTACTAATGCGCTCGTTAATGTGCGCATCATTGTCAGCAACTGCTGTGTCGCAGGCGCCTGCAAATAAGTATCGAGGTCAGCCTGTAACTTTTGTAGTCCTAAACTTTGGGGCTGAAAATGTGCTAACGCCTCTGTAAGCTTTTCAAGTTGCTCATGTTGCTCATATAATGCCGTTAACAGATCGGCGGCCTGTTGATCAGCCGTCCAATCATGGTGAGCCTGCTTGATTTTGGCGGCCGTTTCTGCGGCAGCCGTCACAAAATGTGCCATTAATTGATACCCCGCTGGTCGCAACAAATCTCTAAAAATAGCCTGACGACGCTGCACCGCTTCAATTGTCGTTAATGGTTGATAAAAAATGTCTTTGATTGGTACCGGACAGTCCTGCTGAATTTGTTCGAAAATCAAATTCAAATTTAGATCTTGGAAACAACTTGCAGTAGCGGGACGAGCGACTGGTGGTTGCCCTAAAAATAACAGACTCATCTGCATTATGACTCAACTCTTTTCACTAATTCTAATCAATAAAAAATGGCGACACCTACTTAGACTTAAATCCAAGTAGGTGTCGTCATTAGCATTACTGCTTGTTCGGTGAACACCATCACCGCTAGAATGATTTCAGTATAGCACGCGCACTGACCTTCGTTAACCACTTTGCTTTTATTAAAAATTTAATTAACTAAACATCACGCAAATTGTTTTCAACCAGGCCCATTACCAGCAGATACTATGAGCCAGTCCAAGCACTGGCATGACGAGGTTTCCGAGATTGGATGTTGGTTGTAGAAAAAATCGGTTATACGTTGAATTTCTTTCCTAGTCAACCGTGACGCTTCAAAGACGAGACCAGCTATATTGTCTAACAAACAGCGGTATTACAATCATCATTATTATTTGAACAGGTAGTTTTTAATTTAGATGATTATATTGCAAGCAAAGGCACCGCTGCTCGCCATTTTTATACAACTAGTGCCGTTGCTTAACTTGATTAACATTTCGCATCTGCGAATTATCAAGGGTTTTAAACTTATGGTTGAAAAACGCTTGTGTTTATTTTTCAAGCGCGGTATGCTGTAACCGTTAAAAATAAATGGTGATGACGTTCGCCGTAACTAATTGACTATCAATTTGATGACGTCTACTTTCAATCGGACCTTAGCGGGGCCTTTGAAAGTAGACGTCTTTTTTTATCAACTTGGTCGTAAAATTTGAAAGGGGTTTTCAAAATGTCAGTTGTAATTGATGTTGTTAAAGCACGCGAGGTTTTTGATTCACGAGGTAATCCAACGGTTGAAGCCGACGTTATTTTATCCGATGGAACGTTAGGACGTGCTGAAGTACCTTCTGGTGCCTCAACTGGTACTAACGAAGCGGTTGAATTACGCGATGGTGGTCAACGGCTGCAAGGCAAAGGAACTTCCAAGGCTGTCAATAATGTCAACACAGAAATTAATGGCGCGTTACATGGCGTCAGTCCGTTCAATCAAGCTAAAGTTGATCAAATCATGATTGATTTAGACGGGACTCCTAACAAAGGCCGTTTAGGGGCCAACGCAATTCTTGGGGTTTCCATGGCAACTTGCCGAGCAGCGGCTGCTGAGACACATCAACCGTTGTACCGCTACCTCGGTGGCACTGACTTAGAATTACCACAAACATTCCATAATGTCATCAACGGAGGTGAACATGCCGATAACGGCATCGACATTCAAGAGTTCATGATTACTGCCGTAGATCGCACCAGTTTTCGGGACGGATTTGAGAAGATCGTGAATACTTATCATACGTTAAAAAAGGTCATTGAAAAAGCAGGCTATACAACTGGCTTAGGCGACGAAGGTGGGTTCGCACCCGACTTAGATAACTCCGAGGCCGCACTACAGATGTTGCATAACGCAATTGTACAGGCCGGCTACGTTCCCGGCAAGGAAATTGCGATTGCTTTTGACGCCGCTGCTTCTTACTTCTACAATACCCAAACTAAGCAATACGATTTTGAAGGTCGGCACCTCTCACCAGAAGCATTAAGTGATTATTATGCCACCTTATTGAGCCAATTTCCCGAGATTATTTCTATCGAAGATCCTTACAGTGAAGATGACTGGGAAAACTTTGTTAAGTTCACCCAAAAATATGGTGATCGGGTTCAAATCGTGACAGACGATAACGTCTGCACCAACCCTACACTCTTCGCCAAAGCTATCAAGATGGGGATGGCCAACACATTTCTGATTAAATTAAATCAAATTGGAACGGTCACTGAAACCCTGACAGCAATTCGCTTAGCACGCAAAAATGGCTACGCAACAATGATGTCCCATCGTTCTGGAGAGACTGGTGATACCTTCCTCGCTGATTTTACTGTTGCAACCCGCACCGCACAACTCAAATCTGGGGCCCCTGCTCGTTCAGAACGTGTTGAAAAGTACAATCAACTGTTACGAATCGAAGAAGCACTTGGTACAGAAGGCACCCGGTTAGCGCATTTTCCAGATGACGTCGATCACGACCTCTAAAATCGCAATTGACGGAGCAACCAAACAGAGGTGATTATCATGCAAGCACCCACAAACATACTAATGGGGCTCACAACAACTGAAGTACAAGAACGTTTGCAGAAATACGGGCCCAACGTGGTTCCTCAACGCCAGTTTAGCTTTCGTCACGCCGTTATTACTCGGCTATGGGAACCATCCGCGTAGATTCTTGAAGCTGCCCTACTCGTTGAAATCCTGTTGGGTAAAACGATTCAAGCTGGTTTTATTGTTTTGATGCTCCTATTTGCTGCTGTCACGGGCGCTATTCAAGCATGGCGCTCTGACAAAGTTCTTAAAACATTAACGAATCAATTGACCTTAACGGTTGCTGTCAAACGAAATAATCACTGGCAACACGTTTCAGCAACCCAAATCGTCCCTAACGATGTTATTAGTTTGAACAATGGCGATCTACTACCCGCGGATGTTCAATTGTTAGATGGCACACTAGAAGTCGATGAAAGTAGTATCAGTGGTGAATCACGTGCAATTCGTCATCAAGCTGGGGAACTAGTATATGCTGGCACTGAAATCAAGAGTGGGCACGGATTAGCAGTCGTCGTTAGTACGGGAAAGCATAGTCGGTCTGGCAAAACAATTAGTTTGATCAACCAGTCATCCGCACCCGGTCAGCTTCAAAAGCTACTCAGCAAAATTATTGGTTATCTGGCCATTTTGGACACCGTGCTGGCGATTGTCTTGGTTCTCACCGCAATAATACGTGGTGCTAACTTGATTACAATGTTGCCATTTCTGGCGATGCTGTTTATCGCGACAATTCCGATCGCAATGCCTTCCAGCTTTGCAGTGGCCAACTCAGTGGAGGCCAAACAGTTAGGTCAAACACACATCTTAGTCAGTGATTTATCTGGTATCCAAGCTGCGGCCAATCTGAATTTGCTACTGATCGACAAAACCGGAACGATTACTGCCAATCAGCCAACGGTCGTCGCAATGCATAACTTTTCCCAATATTCTGACCGCGAACTAATCTGCTGGGCTACTAGTGCTACTAATCAACAAAATGCAAGTGTCATTGACGCTGCCATTCTCAACTATGCCCGTCAGCAAGCTGTGAATGTACAAGTGCCCGCACACTTCGAGCCTTTTAATTCACAGCGTGGTTATTCTGAAGGAACGGTGCTGGCCGATCAGCCCATTAATATCAAGCTAGGCGCTTACCAACGCCTGTATCAGCTTGATCAAGATGCTTCAAAATTGACGAACCAAATTGACTTTAGCCGCGGTCGTACCGTTGCATTACTAGTCAACGATAAGTTAGTCGCTTTATTCATCGTTGAAGACCAGCCACGGCCAGACAGTCTGCAAGCAATCAAAAAGATTACTGATCGCGGTGTCAAAGTCATTATGTTGACTGGGGATAACCAGAAGACAGCGGCAACGGTCGCACAGCAAGTGGGCCTAACCGGTAATGTCATGCCATTCAACACATTGACGGCCGATACGGACCCCCAACAATTGGCTGGAATTACAGAAGTTATTCCAGAACATAAATTAGCGATTGTTCAGCGTTTTCAAAAGTTAGGTTACGTCGTGGGCATGACCGGCGATGGTGTCAACGATGCCCCAGCTTTAAAACAGGCTGACGTGGGCATCGCCGTTCAAAATGCCGTAGATCTCGCCAAGCGTTCTGCCAAACTCGTCTTGCTGAAACCCGGATTGACACCAATCATTCAGATTCTTGATAGCGGTCATCGTGTTTACCAACGCATGATGACTTGGACAATTACCAAGTTGTCACGAACAGCCGAATTAACCATGCTACTCACATTGGGCTTCTTGATTTGGCAACTGATTCCGTTAAGTCTGAATGCCATGATTCTGGTAGCTATCTTAAACGACTGTGTCACCCTCGTCTTAGGGACCGACCGCACTCACATTACGTACCATCCTGAGCGCTGGGACCTACGCCGTTTGAGTAAAATTGCTGGTGTTTTAGCGATTGGATGGACGACCCTTGGAATGGGTGTTTTATACGAAGCACTTCATCGAGGATTGACGCCAGGTCAAATTAGCACCGTACTATATTGTTATCTAATCTTTAGTGCGATGCTCACGATTCTAATGACACGCACTACCAAACCATTTTGGCAACAACGCCCCAGCAATTCCGTAATCATTGCCATCACGATCAACTGCCTGATTACGGCTGGTCTGGCTCTGACCGGCCTAGGCATTGCCAAAATCAGTTTATCGTACCTATTAGTCACGTTGGCAATTGTTCTAGTCATGGGGGGGTTACTCACAATTATTCAACCACGTCAAGATTAACTCGACAGAACGCTATAAACGCTGGAACTTCTTTGAATACCAGCCAATTAAAAAGTGTGCCGGGGCAAGGTTGGGTTATGTCTATCGCACTATTGCTCAGTGACACTAGTGTTGGGAGGATTTTGTTCATGTCGTTGAACTAGTCACATTGAACTAGTTTGGTCGTTACAATTAAATTCAAGAATCGAGTAGGAGGTAATTGATTATTTCAATTACCGACCTCTCACACCACCGTACGTACGGTTCCGTATACGGCGGTTCAATAATTTAAGCACTCTGTGTATTTGCTGGAG
>Ga0214925_100458_pt1 | contig 18985 bp, 18 predicted proteins | sample Stichaenrichment_FD_168299 | JGI IMG/M metagenome (GOLD analysis project Ga0214925, IMG submission 168299) | Xylose enriched microbial communities from anaerobic bioreactor in Madison, Wisconsin, United States - 63SRT | ecosystem: Engineered > Bioreactor > Anaerobic > Unclassified | place: USA... | reverse complement strand
ACGTTTTTAGTAATAATAAGAAGAAACAAAACTCTAAAACTATATTCAAAAGATTAAAAAAAGAATTATTAAATAAACTTGTCAATTGGAAGAAATATAAACCAATACGTGGAAAAATAGAAGATTAGTTTAAAGTATTGAAAAATTCATTAGAAATGAGAAAAAATACAAAAATTCACACCGAAATCTGTAGAAAAAACACTATTTCTTTATGTATTGTTAGGAACACTCCTCATACAACAATGCGATATGTCAAAAACAGCCCTACAAAAACTTTCCCAAAAGTAAAAATTTCAGACCCCTAAATTATATTTTATTAAAAAATTTTTAATTAATATTTAAAACATTAAAAACTGTATATTTTTACTTAATTAAAAAAATTTTAATATTTCTTCTTTTTTTACTTTGTACATTTTATTTAAATAAAAATAAATGTAATTTATATAATTTTTTAATTGTTTTTATGAAATATGTATATTTGCTAATATAATTTGTTTCTGATTTTTGTATAGTTAAAACGATAACTTATTTATATTATAAAGTTTAATTATATTGTATACGTTAATAAAAATGTATAAATAAATTACAATATGTGTTTAAACATTTTTTTAATTAAAGTTATTTGTTGGTTATGATGATTTGATTTTAAATTATTCCTTTAATTCATTTTGATTAAAATAGTTTTTCCATATGTTGTGTATTGATTTGAAAAAAAATTGAAAGTTTCAAAATTTTTAAAAAATTATGGATTCAATTATTAACAGTTAGAGGTATTATTATGGAAAACAAAATTGTTGCAGCTATTATATCCCTATTTTTACCTGGGATAGGACAATATTTATTAGGCAGAGGAAAAAATTGGTTGTTTGTATTTATTGCAGTAGTTATCGTTGATATTATTCTTGCTTATGCATTAGGTTCTATCGGTACTTATGTTGCTGGACTTATTGGACTAGTCTTTGCAGCGGATGCATATGCTGGATTTATTGGTGATTTATAAATCATTTTTTTAGATAGTTATAGGACTATTTATTTTAAAACAACTTCATTTTTTTTTAAAATTAATTTATAGGTGTAATTATGGCTTTATTTGATAAGTTAGCAGGACATGCTAGTGTTGATATGGATGCAGATTATGTGTCCGAGTTTTTCTTTGATGATGAGGAAATTATTCAGTCATTTCAGTTTTTAAGGGATCAAATCGTTCTTACAAATTATGGGATATATGATGTTGATGTTCAAGGATTAAGTGGTAAAAAGGTTGAAGTTAAATTCTTCCCTAAAAAAACAATTAAGACAATATCTTTTGAAACTGCAGGTACCCTTGATTTTGATGTGGATATTAAAATAGGTGTGGATGGTAACACTACTGTTACCGCTGAAGGTGCAGCATATAGTGCTCCTTTATCATTTAAAGTACCATCTGATCAAGCAGGGGAAGCAAAAGAAATTGTTAGGTTAGTTAAAGAAAATTATTTATTTTAAATAATTTTTTTATATTTCTTTTAATTTTAGATTTTAATTTTTTATTTATTTTTTATCTTACTATTTTTTATATTCTAAAATTATTCTTGTTAATTTTGATTTTAATCCTTTTTACTTCTTTGATAATCAATTCATTTATTTTTGTATTCTTTTTTATAAATTCAATTTAAAAATAGTTAATGTTGCTTATGTCTTAACTGGAATTATAAGTTTTAAGGATGGAATTTATATGGAAAGTAGAAGGTCATAATGTGTTCCTTATTAATTGAAAAAACATTAAAAAGAAAAAATCTAGCAGAAAAATTAAAGGATATAACTTGTTCATTAAGTAAACCCCTTAAAAATTATAGAATTTAATTCTTATAGAAATAGTTAATAATGAATATACTATTGAATTTTATATTAAAATCATGATTAAAAGATTATAATGGTAAATATCAAGTATATCCTTTATAAAAGTTCTTAAAAATAAAATTTAAAAAATGTAATCATTAATTTAATTATAAATTAAAATTTATAATATTTATTATTTTAAATTTTATAATTTATTGAAATAATTTTTTATAGATTTAGCCATAAGTTTTCTACGTTCTTTTAAAAATTCAAAGTAATCCATATTCCAAAACTCTTTAGGTAAATCATATTTTTCATTATAATTTGAAATTAAATCATTTCTCTCATAATCATTTAAACTATTAACCATCATTGGCCAATATTCTTTAGGAGCATTGTCACTAATTTTTATATTGTCTTTATATTCTATATAAATCATATTTGCTTGTTGATTATAATCTTTTTTATCATCAATTCCATTTTTTTTAAGATAATTCTTAGGGAAAATATGGTGTACGTCAATAGATTTTTTAGTAGATTTTGTTAATGGATTTAAATGATCTTTTAGAATAAATTTTGAGAATAGAATATTATCCTTATCATATATTTTAGAAGCAGTATAAACATTTCCGGCATAATTGTTAGTTGATGACTCTAATTTTTCTGGTAATGTTATATTCCAAAAATCTTCGGTTAATTCATTATTCATTATGTCATTTAATATCTTTGTAAAATCATTATATTTATTTCTAAATCTTGATAAATCCTGTTCATATCTTGTTTCCGGTGAAAATGAGTATCTTTGTGTTAACTGTGAGAATACAAACCATTTACCTATAATTCTATTTAATTTTTTATTTTCTATATTGAATTTATATTTACCAATTAAATAAATACCATATATTGCATAGAATCCAAATTTTGAACTAATAAGTTTATCATAATTAATGAAACCTAATGATTCTATTAAATTGCAATAATCATGCCAATTTGTAAGGTTTAAAACCTTTTCTTGTGATTGTTTAAATATGTTGAAGTTTTTTTCACGTTCCTCTTCAGTGGTAATTTTATTTTCTAAATCTCTACCTTTTAAAATGGAATAAGCATATTTTAAACGACCTCTTAAGAATGAAAATGCAATTATTGGTCTTAATAACTGTTCTAATTCTGGAGTAGCTTTTATGGTATTAAAAGGTGATTTTTCTTCAATATTTGGTTTTTTACATTCTTTTGTAAATTTTTCTAAGGATTTACGCCCTTCATCCCAATAAATAGACATTAATGTTAAAATAAAGTCAGATTGGTTTAATGGTTTTCCTTTACTATTGATTCTAACAAATATCTCAGAAACTTCTTCAGGATCTAAATTTTGAGATAGTTCAAGTACTGAGAATGGATAATGGTTAATATTTTTTATTTTTTCAATATTTTTTTCTATTTCTTCCTCATTAAATTCTATTTCTGGTTTATTTTCATGAAGATTATTTTCATATTCTCTTATAATATTAAGTAAACTTCCATTAAAAATATCGGTAATATTATTTATCCATTCGGGGTCCCCTTGTTTTGCTTTGTTTAAAACTTCAAGCTCTCCAGTTATGGGATTAAATGCTATTTTCGGTGTTCTTTTTTGATATTTTTTATCAATTACTGGTTTTCCGGTAAATATTGTATATAATGAGGTTAATCTTTGTTGTCCATCAATAACGAGTCGATTTGGTGTAGTGGATTTATCTGCTCCAATTGGTTTAACCTTTTCATTAGGTCCTCCAATCTTCCATAATATTATTAATCCAGTAGGTAATCCCTTGTATAAGGAATCAATTAAATCTCTAATTTGCTGGTTTTTCCATACAAATGGTCTTTGTAAATCTGGAAGTGCTATAATTCCAGTATCTACCTCACTAATTAAGCTAGATATTTCATAGGTCGTGTTATTAAATACTACCCCTTCAGTCATTTAATTCACCATTTATACTTTTATTTAATTTTATTTTTATATCTTTATCATTTTAAATTAGTATATAAAATTAAAAATAAGATTTCTGTATTTAAAATAATCCTTAAGGTGATGTTGAAATGGCTCCTAAAATCAGTATTAAAAATATTCCACAACAACATGTCAAGCCACTTCTATCATCAACAATTGAGGTTATTATCCATGAAATAAGTAAAATTAATATTAAGCCTGTAACAAATACATTTGCCCCCATAGTATCACAATACTATTTTGTCTATACATATATTTTTATATAATGTAAAAAATAAATTACAGTGTAAAATAATTCATAAATTAAATATTAATTATTAATTCTTAATTTAAGTTTCAAATAATCAAGATCTATTTTTGGGATATTTTTTTTATAAGTTTATCATGATTTTCTAATCTATTTTGAAATCTGTTATTTTCTTAAAGTTAGTTGTTAATATTTAATTCATGATTTTTAATGGTGATTTATGTTTTTATTGAAGATAAAAGATATTGGATGGGAAAGGAAAAATACTGAATTTCCTTTCTTTAAGGATAATCCAAGATTATCTAATACTAAATGGGCACTACTTGTAATTGAATCTGTAATAATAGTATTATGTTCCTTTTCATTGTTTGGTGGGGAAGAATTATCTACACTAATTCTATTTTTCAGTAGTATTATAGTTCCCCTATATGCATTTAAAGGTCATTGGAGGGAAATATTTAAAAAACCTGAAATTAATGATATTTGGGTAATTATATTTTGTGTAGCGGGAGATCTCCTCCTTGGAATATTATTGTCCTTCTTGCTTAGTTATCTGGGTCTTGTTGGAGCAGATAATTCTTGGCTAAATTATACTATCTGGGATTTTCTATGGGTATTTCCTCAATTAGTCTGGGAAGAGGTACTAAGATTTATTCCATTTATTGCATCTTTATATCTATGTTACAAAGGTTCAGATAAACGTAATTTAAGTGTAATTATTGCAACTATCATTAGTTTATTGGTCTTCGGTTTTGTGCATATTACTACATATGGTAATGTATTCTATGCTTTAATTGGTGTAGGTTTCGGTTCAATATTCTTGGCTTATTCCTACTTAAGAACTAAAAATTTATTTGTTGCATATATTGTACATGTTCTAATTGATTATGGGATATTTGCATTAGAGTTTTTAGATATCTAATTAAAACAAATATTTATTAAATATTTTAAAATCAAATATTCCTTCTTTTTTTCATTTTTAAATTTCTATTGCTTTTTTTATTTAATGTATACCTAATATTAAATTTTTAATCTTGTTTTAAATCAGATTAATTGGTTTTTTAGATATATGGTTGAGGTTTTAATTTTAAGAATATGTTAAAAATAGAGATTAATTATTGGGTAGGTATTTAATGGTTAAAATTAGATTTATATTTTTATTTTAAAAATATATTAAAAATAGCTGCTTTTTAAAAAAAAATAAAAGGTAAATGATTTATTCATTGAAATAGTTTTGAATAAATTCATTTAAATTGGAAATAGGAATTCTATCTTGTTTTTCACTATCTCTATATCTTACGGTTACGGCTTTATCTTCTATTGAATCGAAATCAATAGTTATTGCAATAGGTACTCCTATTTCATCTGCCTTTGCATACCTTTTTCCAATGGATCCTGCTGTGCTGTAGTCCACATTGAATCCTTCATTTCTTAAGGTTTCAGTGATTTCTGTTCCAATTTTAGGTAATTCGTTTTTGTTTAAAAGTGGGAATACGCTTATTTGAATTGGAGCTATTTCTTTTTGGAATTTGAAGTAGTCTTTGTTTTCACTTTCGGTAAATGAATGTAATAATGTACAGTATAATATACGGTCAATTCCAAAGGAAGGCTCAATTACATGGGGTGTAATCTTCTCACCTTTGACCTCCTCCTCAACTTCTTTAAATTCAACATGTTCTGGAAGAAGTTCTAGATCTTTATCCAATTTAACTATATATTTACCGTCATCCTCTAAAGCTTTTTTAACCTCATTAATCTCATCATCATTAAGGTTTTCAAGATAGGTTTTTACTTTAGGACTGTCCTGTTTAAATGAAGGTCCAAATTTAGCCATATTTGGTTTAATAATGGTTTTTTTAACATGTTTAGGTTTATCATATGGGATATAGACATTCAATTCCTCATTACTTTCTTTGGTATGTGAGGATAAATCATAATCCCCCCTATCCGCTATTCCAATGATTTCAACCCATCCATATTTATCGGTTTTACATTCCACATCCCAACAATCAAGTGCATAGTGAGCCATTTCTCCAGGTAAATGTTGTCTAAATCTCAACGCATCCTCAGGTATGCCGATTTCTTCTAGGAATTTTCTTGCAAGATATAACTGATAGATAAGCATTTCGCTTGAAATTATGCCTTCATCTAATGCTTCCTGTGCTGTTACGATAATTTCGTCCTTATTATTCAATTGCACATCCTGAGAGGATAATCTAAATTCAATGTCCTTAATCTGATTAAATTTGGGATGTGTTTTATCCTCTGGATTTAGGAAGATCTCTGCCTCTGCCTGGGTGAATTCCCTAAGTCTTATTACTCCCTGTCTTGGGGAAATCTCATTTCTGTATGATTTACCAAGTTGAACTACTCCAAACGGTAATTTTCCTCCAAAATATCTGGATAATCTTTTGAATAAAATGAAAATGCCTTGTGCAGTTTCAGGTCTCATATATCCAACTTTATTTCCTTTTGCACCAATCTGGGTTTTAAACATTAGGTTGTAATCCCAGATTTTTGAAAGCTTACCACCACATTCACTGCAGCGAATATTGTTTTCCTCTACGATTTTATCTAGTTCCTCATTAGGTAGGCTTTCCACATCTATGCCAATGTTTTCTTCAATAATATGGTCTGCTCTGTAAACCTCTCCGCAGTCTTCACATTTACACATTGGATCTGTAAAGTTATCAACATGTCCTGAAGCTTTTAAAACTTCTTTCGGCATTACGGTAGGTCCCTCGATTTCTGTGAATCCCTCACCTACAACATATTGTCTTCTCCATTTCTGCATAATGTTGTTTTTAAGTGTTGCACCAAGAGGTCCGTAATCAGTAAATCCGGAAACTCCTGAGTAAATTTCAAAAGAAGGCCATAAGAAACCTCTTTTTGCACTAATATTTGACATCTTATCATGATTCATAGATTATCTCCAATAATAATTTAATATTTTTAAAAATTAAGCTTTATAAAATAGTTGTTGGTTTAAAATATTCTTCCGGTTTAATTGGAAAATATTTTTAATAAAAAATAATAAATTTTATTTATTTAATTCATAGTCATCTTTAATACGACTACTTTCAGGACTTTTTTGACCCATATACTTACTATTTCTATCTGGGTGGCCATATGGTTTATCGGCAGGTGTGGTCATAGTTTCAAAAACAAGTTGACATACCCTTTGACCAGGATATAACGCAACTGGCATAGCACCAATGTTTGATATTTCTAAAGTGATCTTTCCCTCAAATCCAGGGTCGATATATCCGGCAGTTACATGCATGGTAACCCCGAGTCTTCCCATTGAGGAACGTCCCTCAACACGTGCAACTAAGTCGTCTGGAACCTTTACATATTCGTATGTAGTCGCAAGTGCAAATTCATTGGGGTGTATTATAAATGCCTCTCCATCTTCAACAGTTAATGATTCCATATATGACGCAATGTCATCATCATCTTTAGGATCAATAAAGGGTTTGCGAATAACTCTAAAAACTTTAAACTCATCACCAATTCTCATATCAATTGAGGATGGTTGTATTTGTTTTTCATCAGTTAATGGGTCAATAACTATTTTTCCATCATCTATACACTTTTTAAGGTCTTTATCACTTAATATAGCCATAAATAGTCCTCTAAACAAAATTTATTTTATAAAATTTAGTATATTTTTTATACATTAATAATATTTATTTTATATTATATTAATATAAGGAATTTTGAATATCCTGTAGGGATTTGTTTTGAAAACCTAATAATTTTTATTTTAAAAATAGCAGGATTAATACAGGGATTTTTAAATTGGTTTGAAAATTTAATATAAAATTTGTTTTAAAAAATAGTAAAAATGAATAAGAATTCTCATTCTTTTTTATATAATATATCTAGTTTTGCATGTCTCAATATGCCCATTAAAGTATGGGCTTCTCTACCTGTTATAAATGCACGATTTACAATATTTTTAAATGTTTTGTAACCTGTTTTTTTCTTGTGTTCCGGAATACTTAAACAATCAACTAATTCCCTCATGTTTTCAAGAAGGTGCTCCTTTTCAACATGGGTACTTTCATCTAAACCTTCCTTATTAAAGGTATTCTTATGTTTAAAAATTTCATAGAAGATTATTGCAGCTGCATGGGTGATATTCATTACAGGATATGACGGATCTGTTGGGATGGATACAACAATATCACATTTATCAATCTCATTGTTTGTTAGGCCGTCACCTTCCCTTCCGAATAGAATTGCGATTTTATTATTGGGATTGATCTTTTCAGCAAGTTCCTCCGGCATTATAGGTATTCTTGAAAGATTGTAACTGCCCCCAGGTGAACCTGTAGTGCCTATTATAAAGTCAATGCCCTTGGATTCAAGAAAATGGTCTAGGGTATCATAAATCTCGGCACTTTCCACAATGTTTCTTGCATGCATGGACTGGTAATATGCATCATCTTTAAGTTTACAGGGATTGATCAATACAAGATTTTTAAGTCCAAAATTTGCCATGGTCCTTGCTAAAAATCCCACATTTCCGGAGGTCTCACATTCTACAAAAACAACATAAAAATTATCTCTTATAACTAAAGCAGCATCTGAGAAATGGTTTTTATTTAAAACCATCCCTCTTTTTGTAGATACTCCAGTACTTTTTGTCTTTGATTCCTCACTAGATTTGTCCTCAGAATCGGTTTTACTCTCTTCAGTACTTTTAATTACAGAGGTATTTTCTACAATGACCTCTTCTTCGGTAGCAGTATCTCCTATTTTAAACACCTTCCAGCTTTAACTATTGTCTTATTCTGCATAAGCTTCCTGTAACAATTCAATTAAATTGATTACATGTATATTTTCAAGTCCTTCCTCATCTAATGCATCCTGAATATTCCTCTGACAGAATGGACAGATACTTATTACTGCCTCAGCATCAGTTTCTTTAATCTCGTTAACCCTGTCCTTTGCAAGGGTCATAGCTATTTCCGGTTTTGCAGATTTCACTCCACCACCAGCACCACAGCATTTTGCAGGATTGTCCATTTCATTAAATTTAAGCCCTGGAATCATATTTAATATTCTACGAGGTTCTTCCCGTATGTTCTGTCCTCTTGCAAGATGGCATGGGTCATGCCAGGTCACTGTTTTGTCAAGCTCTTTCATTTTGGATACATCTAATTTATCCACCAGGAATTCACTAATGTCCTGAACATTTAAATTGGAGCCATATTCTGGATGGTCATTTTTAAGTGTTGCTCCACATCCTGCACAGATTGTAACAACAGTGTCATAATCCTTAAATACCTCTTTATTGGTGTCAACTAAATTTTGGATAAGATCTGTCTGTCCTGTTCTTATAAGTGGGGAACCACAACATACCTGGCCTTCAGGTACATCAATGTCAATATCATTCGCTTTTAAGACATCAAGAAGTGCATGACCTACTTTTTGAAGTCTATAATCCACCATACATCCGGTAAATAATGCATATTTACTTTTCTTTGATGGATCTTTGTCTTTATTGACCTCTTCGATAAAACTCAATCCTTCCTTAGGATAGCTTACAGATCTGTTTGTTTCCCTTACCATCCTGTTTATATTTTTATGAGCGTCTAATGGTCCAAGATCATTATTGGTTATTATTGAACGTAATTTTTCAATTGCTTTTCCGTAGATTTTGATATTCTTGGGACAGACCTCCTCACACTTTCTACAACTGGTACAGTCATAAACCCCCTCTTCTATTATCTGATTTAAACGCTCATTGTCGTTTCTTGGATCAAACTCGAATTTGGATAAATATCTCATAAAGTAAGGTCCTGCATATTCATCTCCAAAATCTTTTACAACAGGACAGCTAGAAAGACAGGAATAACACTCAATGCATGTTCTAACTTTTTTAGTATCCTCGAGTTCTTCAGGTTTTAAATCAAGATTTAATCTGTTTGATTCTGGAATATTAAGTTCCAAATCCATTGAAGCAGCTTTATCCTCATATATTTCTCTGTTAACGATTAAATCTTTAATGATAGGTAAGTCTAAAGGTTCAATAATGTCTCCATCGTTTATTTCACTTTTACAAGCAAGTGCTCCAGAACCATTAATCTTTAAACTACAGGAACCACATTGACCGGCTCTACATGAGCTTCTAAAACTAATATTCTCGTTATATTTATCGTTAATAGCAGTCAATGCATCTAAAACCTTCATTTGTTCGGTTTTTTCGATTTCATACTCTTTATAGTAAGGTTTTTCATCTTTTTCTGGATCAAACCTTAATACTTTAATTGTAATCATCCTTTTCATCCTTTAAAATTTTTTTATAAAATGATAAGTAAAATAGTAATTATTATTATATTATTGTTTTTTTAATATAATGATTATTATTTGATATAAACCAATAGGTTTTATTATCTATTGATAAACTTTTTTTAAGTATATTTTCAAATTCTTTTTAAATTTATTAAAATCTACTTTTTTGTTATCATGTATTTTTTAGATAAATATTTTAAATAAATCGATTAATAGATATATAATAGTATTATATCATTTTTAAATATTTTTCTAAAAATTGATATTATGGGTTATTTTTATATTAAAACATAAAACTATCTTTTTTTATTAAAATACATAATTTTTCTTTGTAAAAATTAATTAAAATTATAATATTAATCTTAATTTATTAAATTTATTACTTTTAAGAAAAGAGGTATGATTATGGGTTATGATCAATTAGTTAATGGTAAAAAAGGAGAAAAGCATTTTTTACTAGGTAATGAAGCTGCAGTAAGGGGTGCTATTGAGGCAGGTTTATCTGTTGCAGCTACTTATCCTGGAACCCCTTCATCAGAAATTGGAAATATTTTATCTGTTGTTGCAAAAGATTCAGGTATATATTTCGAATTTTCTACTAATGAGAAGGTAGCTATGGAAGTTGCAGCTACTTCTGCAGTAAGTGGTCTCAGATCATTTACATTTATGAAACATGTAGGTTTAAACGTAGCATCAGATTCCTTTGTCACAACTGGTTATTCCGGTGTTAAAGGTGGAATGGTTATATTGGTTGCAGACGATCCTTCTGTATTCTCATCACAGAATGAACAGGATACAAGAAATTATGCTCGTCTTGCAAATATTCCTGTTCTTGAACCATCCAATCCTCAAGAAGTCAAGGATATGATGGTTTATGGATTTGAATTATCTGAAAAGTTAGAACTTCCGGTAATATTAAGAACAACTACTCGTGTATCTCATATGAGGGGAATTGTTGAATTTGGTGACATTAAGGAACATAACGGTCTTAAGAACGAATCAACACATTGGAATAAAGGTCATTTTAAAAAGAATCCCTCAGCTTATGTTCCGGTACCGGCAAATGCTGCAGGAATGCATGAAAGATTAACTAAAAAAATTGAAAAATTGGAGGAAAGCGTCTGCAAATCTGAATTTAATCCTATTATTGAATTATCTGAAGATGCTAAAATAGGAGTAATAGCATCTGGTAGTGCTTTTGACTATGGATATGACGTTGCAGTTGAGGATGATTTGGATGTTAAATTCTTAAAATTAGGCTTGTCCTATCCATGTCCTCATGATTTGATCTATGACTTTATTAAGGATTTGGATATGGTATTTGTAATTGAAGAGGTAGATCCGATTACAGAAAGAGAGGTTTTAATTACAATCGGAACCCATGGATTAAATATTCCGGTTCACGGTAAATTTGATAAAACATTTCCTATGGTTGAGGAATTTAACTGTGATATAGTAAGGGAAGGATTTTCAAAAGTTTTAGGATATGAAACAGAAAACAGGTGTTTTGAGAAAACAAGTTCACTTAAAAAACTTAAGGAAAATCTATTTATTAGGGCTCCAACTTTATGTCCTGGTTGTTCTCATAGGGCAACATACTATGGTGTTAAAAAAGCTTTAGAAGAGGAGAAAATACCTGAAGACGAGGTTATTTTTGCATCAGATATAGGTTGTTATACTTTAGGAATCAACCCTCCTTACAATGTTGCAGATTATCTTTTATCCATGAGTTCAAGTATCGGTGACGGTTGTGGATTTTCCATGGCAACTAATCAAACTGTAATTAGTTTTATTGGAGATTCAACATTTTTCCATAGTGGTGTATCACCTTTAATTAACGGTGTTCACAATGGACAGAATTTTATTGTAACCGTTTTGGATAATCGTATTACTGCAATGACTGGAGGTCAACCAAATCCAGGTATACCTGTTGATGGTATGGGAAATCATGCTCCTGAAATTTCTATTCGTGAATTAGCAAAAGCTGCAGGTGCAAGTTTTGTAAGAGTTATTAATCCATTAAATCTTAAACAAACAGTTGAAACTTATCAGAAAGCTTTAAACAATGATGGCGTTTCTGTAATTATTGCAAAATCTCCATGTACTTTAATTAAGGGATATCCTAAAAAGGATCCTGTTAAGGTAAATTATGATAAATGTAACAACTGTGATGCATGTGTTAAAGAGTTAGCATGTCCTGCAATTAGCAAGGTAGACGGTAAGATTGTAGTTGATACATCTATGTGTAATGGTTGTTCAATGTGTGTTCAAGTATGTAAATATGATGCATTTGAAACAATTAACGATTAAAGAGGGATTAATATGAGTCAAGATAATTATTCAATTTATGTTTGTGGTGTTGGAGGTCAAGGGATTATTAAGACCTCTACCATTATTGGTGAAGCTGCAATGAATGAAGGTTTAAATGTTGTAATGAGTGAAATTCATGGAATGTCTCAAAGAGGGGGATCTGTTTCTACCGAGTTGAAAATAGGTAATTTTAAAAGTTCCATATTGGAAAACCATACTGCTGACATGATTCTTGGATTTGAACCTTCCGAGGTTTTAAGGGGATTACACAAGGCAAACAAAGAAACTTATTTGGTATTCAACACATTTCCTGTAATTCCGGCTCAACTTTCAAGTTCAGGTCAACCTTATCCTAGTATAAGCTCCATTGTAAATAGTCTTAAGGAAAACTTTAATCATGTTTATCCTGTTGAGGGTAATGATTTTGCAAAAGAGGCAGGAAGTATGTTGTCCTTAAACATGGTACTTTTAGGTTCAGCTGTTGCTGTAGAGTCCTTCCCTATTTCAAAAGATGCTATTGTTGATTCAATGAAGCATAACCTTAAGGAAAAATTCCATAAAATGAATTTAAAAGCTTTTGATTTAGGTTATGATGCTGTTAAACATTAAATATTATTCTAAAATTGGATTATATTGGGATAAGAATATATTTATTTACTACTTTTCCAATATTTTTTTATTTTATTGTTTAAATGAATAATATATGTTTTAACTGTTTTTACAGTATTTTTTTAATTTAATATTTGGATGTGTAATATTTATTTTGATGGTTTTTTAATATTTTTTTTATTTTATTGTTTAAATGCCGATATTTATTTTGAATATTTTCAATCTTACTTTTCTATCTTTATCATTATCTACTTATTTTTATAGTTTGATTATAAATTTTTATTTTAAAATTTTTTATAAGCGGTTTTATTCCTTTTTTTTAGGTTTATTAAATTTAATGAGTAAAACTTTTAAATAAGATAGTTTTAAAATATTAATAATAAAATTCAATTTAAGATTTTAATTATGGTGTTGAAAATGTCATATAAAATTAATAATGCAATTCTTAAAAGAAGAGAAGGTACTAATCAATTTGATTTAGTTGATCCAGATGGAAAGTTTAGTGACAAGGAAGTTTTAGTTGGAATAGATAGTGATGATTTAATTACTATCCAATTATTAATTAATGGAATTATTAATAATGATTTTAAAGCTTGGAACGAGATTACTAAAATTAATGATAATGAATCTGTTAAGAATCTGTTTATTAAATTAGGTTATACCCGGGAAGATCTCTTAACATTATTAAAAGAGTTATAGTCTATTTATTTTATTTTAATGATTCGTATCCTTTTATAAACATTTGAAAACTATTTATCTATTGGTAAAATAGAATAGAATAATTTAAATAATAAATATATGATATTTTTATTAGATTGAATTTTTATTTATTTCATTAAAAGTATAAGGTGATTCAATATGCCTGAATTTAAATTAACTTATGAGGCTAGTGGAACTGATTGTGAAATTATCATGGCTATTGATTATGATGATGATGGAGAAGTAGAAAATCAAGAATTTTATACAGGTTCAGATTGGTCAGATAATCCTGCTGACTTAAGGGAAAATACCACATTTATTTGTGAAGAGGAAGAACAAGAAGATTTAAATAACTTTTTTAATGGATTTATGCATTTACTTGAATCTGGTGAATTAATCGAAGAATTAAAAAATCTAAAAGAGGTAGATGATTCATATATATTTAGTGATGAAGATATAAAAGTCGTTCTTACTGAAGAGGACTGAAACTTATATTTCCTCTAAATATATTTTTTTCTAGTCTGGGCTATTTTTTCTAAAATTTTTATATAAGAAATTATTTATTTCTCTATTGATTTTTTCATCTATTTTTTAATTTATAGTTGCTTATTTTATTGATAGTAATTTTTTTAATTGAATTTTGTTTTACTTGGTTTAAAATGAGTTTTTAAAATTAGTTTGGGGTTTTAACTATTTAATTAAAGTAATTATTTTAATTAATATAAAATATGTAAAAAATAGTTTTTTTTATTAGATATAAATAGATATAAATGATTCAATTTAAGTTTTAAAATTAAAAAAAAGTAGAAGAAATATTGAATAATTCAATATTTATAAATTTTCGATATCCTCTTCATCATAAAGTTTTGCTTCATGATTTCTTAGGACTTTTAATGCTTTGTCGTAATTTTCAACCTTAATTACAACTACCGCATCATCCGTTTTATTGTTTGCAAAAGCATAAACATATTCAAGATTAATATTTTCCCCTTCCAAAACATCTAATAAAGTGTTTAATCCATTAGGTTCATCGGGAATTCCAATTACAATAACTTCTGTTTCCCTTACAATGAATCCGCCTTTTGTTAATACATCTTTAGCCTTGTCATTATCTGTAAGGATTAATCTTAATATACCGAATTCCGCACCGTCTGCAATTGAAAGTGCTCTGATGTTTATTCCCTCACTTGAAATTGTATTGATTGCTTTTTTTAATTTTCCTGCGTTGTTTTCAATAAAGACTGAAATTTGTTTTACTGTCATTTTATCACCTATTCAAAGTTCCTTTCATCAATTACTCTAACAGCTTTTCCTTCACTTCTTGGAATTGTTCCAGGTTCAACAAAGCTTACATTTACCCTAAGACCTATTTCCTTACTAATACTTTTTGCGATTTCTTTACGTTTTTCATCAACCTGTTTCATTTCATCTGAAAACATCTCTGGAGTTACCTCAACTTTAACTTCAAGCTCATCTAAAGCATCAGGTCTTGTAACATGTATTTGGTAGTTAGGGCTGGTTTTACTAACTCTGAGTAATGCTCTTTCAATTTGTGATGGGAATACCATTACTCCTCTGATTTTGAGCATGTCATCAGTTCTTCCGGTAATACGGTTCATTCTAACAGTTGTCCTTCCACATTTACATTTTTCATGATTTAATGAGGTAATATCTTTAGTTCTGAATCTGATTATAGGCATTCCAGTTTTAGTAAGGCTTGTTAAAACGAGTTCTCCTCTTTCTCCATCTCCTAATGTTTTATGGGTCTTTGGATCAATAATTTCCGGATAGAAATGGTCTTCTTGGATGTGCATTCCCTCTTGTTCCAAACATTCTGAGGATACACCTGGTCCCATTACTTCGGTAAGACCATAAATGTTTAAAGCTTTGATACCTAGTTTTTCCTCAATTCTTTTTCTGATTTCCTCGGTCCACATTTCCGCACCAAAGATACCTGTTTTAAGATTAATGTCCTCTGGACCGTAACCTTCCTCTTCAAGGGCCTCTCCAAGATACATAGCATATGATGGGGTACAGGTTATGATATCACTCTTAAAATCCCTCATAATTTCCAATTGTCTTTTTGTATTTCCAGCAGACATTGGAATAACGGTTGCACCAAATTTCTTACCTCCATGATCTATTCCAAAACCACCGGTAAATAATCCGTATCCATAACAGTTTTGAATTTTGTCTTTTTTCTCACCATCTGCCATTCCAATAGCCCTTGCAGTGATTTCTCCCCAGATGTCCAAGTCATTTTCAGTATAACATGTAACTGTTGCAGTTCCAGTTGTACCTGATGAAGCATGAATTTCCACAATGTCTTCAGGATCTGCTGCAACAAGTTTGAAAGGATAACAACTTCTTAAATCATCTTTTGTTGTAAATGGAAATTTTTCAATATCCTCTAAGGTTTCAATACTATCTGCAGATAATCCTAGTTTATCATATTGCTCTTTATAGAAAGGAACTTCTTCCGCTCTTTTAACAGCTTCTTTTAGTCTTTTAAGTTGTAATTCTTTCCTTTCTTCCGGGCCCATACATTCCATTTCTTCATTCCAAATCATTATATCACTTTTAATTTTGTAATATTAATAAAATTAATAATATTCTTTTAATAATAATTTTTTATATAATCTATAATATTTATAACTAGTTTCTATTATATGAATATGATTTTTTTAATCAATAGTGGCTTAATTTTTTATAGGTTCTATTTTATTTTTTAAAGTTTGTTTTAAAATTAATGAAACTTTTCAAATCTTCAGTATATAAATTGTATATTATACAATTTTTATTAATCTTTAAGAGTAAATTTTAACTGTTTACATGTTTATTTTGAATTATTTTAATCTTTGAATAATAATTTATATATCTAATAAAATATAATCTATATCTGTATAAATTTTTTAAATTTTACTGAGATTTATAAAGAATTTTTTTTTATAAATTCTGTTTTTTAGATAATTTTTCAGTTTATTGTATTTTTTTATGAAAATTAGTTAATAAATCAATTTTAATAAGTTAGAGGTTAATTATGAATCTTTTAGTATTGAGTTTAGTCTTTATAATCTACTTATTTATGGTTGTGTATGTAGGTTATATTGCATATAAAAGAACAGATTCCTCTGAAGATTTCTTAATTGCAGGAAGAGATTCACATCCTTATGTAATGGCTTTAAGTTATGGGGCGACTTTTATCTCAACGGCTGCAATTGTAGGTTTTGGAGGTATAGCTGGTCAATATGGAATGAGTATTCTATGGCTAGCTTTATTAAATCTAGTAGTTGGAATTTTTATAGCATTTGTATTCTTAGGTAAAAGGACCCGTAGAATTGGAGCTAATTTAAAATCTGTCACATTTCCTGATTTTTTAGCACGAAGATTTGATAGTAAATTTCTTAAAATTTTCTCTGGTTTAATCATATTTTTAGGTATGCCTATTTATTCCTCTGTTGTTTTAATAGGGGCTGCAAGGTTTATGGAAACATCTTTGGGAATTAATTTCCAGATAGCGTTATTTGTATTTTCAATTATTATAGCGGCATATGTATTTTATGGTGGTATTAAAGGGGTCATGTATACCGATGCCCTTCAAGGAACAATAATGTTCTGTGGTATGATCTTTCTATTGTTCTTTGTATTTTGGAAACTTGGAGGAATTCAGAATGCAAATATGGCATTAACTAACATGGCACCATTATATTCCAAAGAAGCTATTGCTCAAGGAGGACTTGGATGGACGGCATTTCCTAAATTTGGAAGTCCTTTCTGGTGGTATCTTGTATCTACCTTGATTATGGGAGTAGGTATTGGTACAATTGCTCAACCACAATTAATCGTACGTTTTATGACAGTTAAATCTGATAGGGAATTAAATAGATCAGTTTTAATTGGTGGTATATTTATTGCAGTCATGCCTGTTACAGCATATGTTGTAGGTTCACTCTCCAATGTTTACTTCTATCAGAAATTAGGTAAAACTGCAGTAGAGGTTGTAGGTGGAAACATTGACAAGATTATTCCAACTTTTATTAATATGGCACTTCCGGAGTGGTTTGTATATGTATTCTTGTTAACATTACTTGCAGCTTCAATGAGTACTTTGTCTGCATTGTACCATACTCAGGGTACAGCATTCGGAAGTGATGTTATAGGTACAATTAAAAATAAAAAACCTACCGACTTGGTGAATGTTACTAAGGTGGGTATCTTAATTGCAGTGGTGTTGTCCCTTATATTAAGCTTTATTTTGCCTTCAAGTATTATTGCATTAGGTACATCTTTATTTATGGGTATTTGTGCAGCTGCATTTTTACCATTATATATTGCATCTATCTATTGGAAAGGTACAACAAAAGCAGGAGCTATAGCAGGTGTTGTTTCAGGTCTTTGTACTAGTTTATTCTGTTTATTATTTATGTATAAGAAAACAGCTGCCGCTTTAGGTATTTGTCAATTTTTAACTGGTAATCCTGTTCTAATCACAACAATGCCATGGCCTGTAGTAGATCCTCTATTATTTGGTGTTCCAGTATCTGCAATATTTTTAATTGTTGTAAGTTTAATTACAAAACCATTAGATCAAGAATTAATTGATAAATCATTTAAAGGATTCGATAAAGCTTAGGTGTTAATATGTCAGTATTAGGAATTGAAGACCCAATGATTTGGGGAGTTTATGTTCTTATAATCTTCTTTACAATCCTTTGTATTGTATATGGGATTGTAAATTGGAATAAAGGGGAAGAATAAGAGAACTATCTCTATTTTTTTTATTTTTTTTTTTAAATATTTATTAAAGCATGATCTTTTTTTAATTAATATAATTTATTTAGGGGCCTGAATTTTTTTTTATTTTTTTTATGGTTTATTTTTGCTTGTTTTTTATATTTTAAGTGTGATTTATTTTTTATTTTTAATAATACATTTTTAAAATTAGTTTTAAATAAAAAAAGGCCGTTTAAATCAATAAATTTAAATAATAAGTGCAATAAATATATATT
>Ga0214925_100457_pt1 | contig 18995 bp, 18 predicted proteins | sample Stichaenrichment_FD_168299 | JGI IMG/M metagenome (GOLD analysis project Ga0214925, IMG submission 168299) | Xylose enriched microbial communities from anaerobic bioreactor in Madison, Wisconsin, United States - 63SRT | ecosystem: Engineered > Bioreactor > Anaerobic > Unclassified | place: USA... | reverse complement strand
TTTGTCTACCAGGTTTTTATCCTGGACCCGTTCACCGGGAGTTAATTTAAGTTTTAAAATATCATCAAGGATTGTTTGATAAGCAATTTCGTTAAGGCTTTGCATTGGTTAATTCCTCATATCTTTATTTTATTAAAATCAGTATACTAGTATTATTGTATCACGACAATCATGGCGGAATAGAAAGGATATAATATTATTTGACAGCGTTTTCCGGGCGTGGTAAATTAGATTTAATTGATATACTAGAATATTAGTTTTATTAGGTTGAAAATTCCTGTAGGAGGAAATTATGGCAAATCTTAAAATGGGGTTTCGTTGGTTTGGTCAAAAAGATGATCCGATCTCGTTAGCAGAAATCAGGCAAATCCCTCAAACAAAACAGGTTGTGGGTGCATTATTTGATGTCCCTGTGGGTGAGGTGTGGCCACAAGAAAAGATTGATGCGTTAAAGAAGCAGGTTGAGGATGCGGGCTTAAAGCTTGAGGTGATTGAGTCGGTTAATATCCATGATGATATTAAGATCGGTCTGCCCAGTCGTGATCAGTATATTGCAAATTACATTCAGACAATTAAGAATCTTTCGAAAGCGGGTATTAAGGTTATTTGCTACAATTTCATGCCGGTGTTTGACTGGTTGAGAACCGATTTACATCATCAATTAGCTGATGGTTCCAACGCTATGATGTATGAGGAAAGCAAATTACCCAAGGATCCTAAAGACCTGATGGCAGAAATGACTTCAGGCTCTCACGGCTTTAGTTTACCCGGTTGGGAACCGGAACGACTGGCAGCTTTAAAAGACCTGTTTGCAGCTTATAAAGACGTTGATGCGGAAAAGCTGCGGGAAAACCTAAAATATTTCTTGGATGCCGTTATCCCGGTTTGTGAGAAATATGATGTGCGTATGGCGATGCATCCGGATGATCCGCCAAAGCCTTTATTTGGTTTACCACGGATTTTCAAAGATCGCGACGATATGATTAAAATTGAACAGCTTCATGAATCACGTTATAACGGGTTTACCATTTGTACCGGGAGTTTGGGAGAAAATCCGTTAAATGATCTACCGTCGATTATCCGCGAATTTGTCCCCAAAGACCGGGTCCCGTTTATGCATGTTCGTAACATCAAGTATGTTGGCGAAAATGCATTTCATGAATCTGCTCATCCATCGTCAGAAGGCTCTCTGGACATGTTTGACATTATGAAAGCACTTCATGATACCGATTATGACGGGTATATTCGTCCCGACCACGGCCGAAATATTTGGGGCGAGGATGGTCGTCCCGGTTATGGCCTATATGACCGCGCCCTCGGCATTACTTATTTGTTGGGACTTTGGGAAGCGTTAGAAAAAACGTCTAATTAAGTTTGCGAGTCATTATTATAGAAGAAAAAAATTGGCATCTACCATGATGAAAATGGGTGAGATGCCAATTTTTGTGCTTGATGAAGGTGTTAGCTGCTTTGCCTCTCGGTAATTTTAATAGGCGTATAAAGTGACTTGAATTGTTTAATAGATTGACTGAGGAGGGTTTCAACACCCTTGACGCCCATTTCTCTAAATGATTGGGTAACACTTGTGATTTGGGGTCGCATGATCGTACACAGAAAAGTGCCATCGATACTGATAACGGCGAAATCGTTTGGTACTCGGATACCGAGTTTTTGGGCCTGATTCAACATGCCGATGGCGGCGAGGTCACTGGAAGCAACCGCTGCTGTTAGGTCGGTGTGTTGTTCATAATAGGACATTGCGGCAATGCCATCGTCATATGTAAACTCGCCATCATAAACCCAATCCAGTTTTGGCGTGACATGATTGCTGGACAGTGCCTTCCAATAACCGGCTAATCGTAACTGACCGATAACTGTTTCGGGATCAGCTGCCGCAAAGCCGATTTTGGTATGTCCCTTATCCATGAGATATTTAGTTGCCTGATAGCCGACTTGAAAGTCGTCCGATGAGATGAACGGGAATCGTCCTTTGAGAAACCCGATGGAGAGAAATAGAAAGGGGATGTTTGCTGACCTCAACAAAGCATCGTTCTTTGTATTCAAATCGATCGCTACCAACAAGATTCCCATGACAGCACGTTCAATAACCGTCTCCAGCGCACGTCTTTGTAAGTCGGGGTTCTTCTCTCCAGCATATAAAATAATGACATCCAAACCGTTCTTCATTGCTGTTTCCTGAATGCCGTCAATAATTTGATCGGCAGCGTTGGTCTGAATTGTACTGATAATGACTGCCAGAACATGGCTTTTTTGAGTGACCAATTCAACGGCACTGGTGTTTTTTTGATAGCCTAATTTTTTTACCGCTTGTTTCACTTTTTTAGCTGTTTTTTCTGAGTAAAAATCGGTTTGACCTGACAAAACTCGCGAAACGGTTGCCGGTGACACCCCCGCTAATTTTGCAATATCCTTGATTGTGGTGCCCATTTTCGCCGCTTCCTTTCTAAAGCATGAATCGTATTAATAACTATTCTACCATATAAATCCTGTTATTTTTGTAAACGTTTGTGCAAGTGATATAAAAGGGTTGCAACCGTTTGCATTTAATGTTAGTATCTTCAGTATAGAAGTGAATGAAACCGTTTTCTATCAATTTATATCAATTGGCCAAGTGATATAAAACGGTTCCGTAACAAATAATATATCTTGATACCTGTATATATTGGGGGAGTTCATATGATTGCTAAAGAACAAGTTGGTAAGATCGCCGGGCAGGCACAGGTTCAATCCGAAGCCAAGCCACAGCATAAAGGACTGCCAACGTTAAAATTAAGTACTATTTTTGCCATGACATTCGGTTTCTTCGGCGTCAACATGGCGTTTTCATTGCAGTCTTCGCAAATGGGGCGGATTTTTCAAACCATTGGTGCGGATCCGACAAAATTAGGTTTCTTCTTTATTCTCCCGCCTCTCGCGGGAATGGTTGTTCAGCCATTAATTGGTAAGTATTCGGATCAAACCTGGAATCGATTTGGCCGACGGATGCCATATCTGATGATTGGCGCACCAATCGCTGCGTTGGTCATGATTTTGCTTCCAAATGCCGGGTCGTTTGGTTTTGGCTATGCATCGCTTGCTGCATTGATGTTTGGTGCCATTACGATTCTATTTATGGATTTATCATCAAATGTCTGCATGCAGCCGTTTAAGATGATTATTGGTGACATGGTTAACGAAGATCAAAAGGATAAAGCATGGTCTTGGCAACAATCATTTTCCAATCTTGGCGGCGTACTTGCTACGATTTTTCCATTCCTGTTAACCTGGATTGGGGTTTCAAACGTTGCGCCAAAGGGTGAAGTACCTTTGTCCGTTAAGATGGCCTTTTATATTGGTGCCGGCGTCCTGCTTTTGACATCTCTATACACCATCTGGTCGGTTAAAGAGTACGATCCAATGACTTATGCACGCTATCATGGTATTTCAGAAGATAAGAAGAAAGAAAAGCAGCCAAGTCTTTGGCACTTGGTTAAAACAGCTCCCCGTTCATTCTGGGAAGTCTCATTTGTTCAATTGTTTGACTGGTTCGCTTTTCAATACATCTGGACTTACGGAACGGGTGCAATTGCTAAAAATGTTTGGAATACCAGTAATCCAGCATCTGCCGGTTATCAGGCGGCCGGAAACTGGTTTGGTATTATGACCTGTGTTGAATCATTGGCTGCAGTTATTTGGGGCTTTTTGGTTCTGTCGCACACGAAACCCACGCAGCGTAAATTCTGGTTTAGAATTGGTTTGATTATGGGTGGTACCGGTATGATTTGGGTATTCTTTGTCCATTCACAAATGCTGCTGATCGTGCCGTTTGCTCTAATCGGTATCAGTTACCTGACAATGCAGACTGAAGCATTATCATTATTCACGGAGTCACTTCATGGTGAAAATGAAGGGGCTTATCTGGGACTATTCAATTGTGGGATTTGCTTACCGCAAATTATCGCATCGGTTGCCAGCTTTGCCCTTTTCCCGTTGATCGGAAAATCAATGCCCGGAATGATTGTGATTGCCGGTGTGATGATGTTTATCGGTGCTTTGGCAGTTGGAATGATTCATCCGGCTTATTCTGAAAAATCAGCAACTAATTAATAAATGAAGGATTTTAAATTAAAAAATGGAGGATGTTTAGTATGGCACACAAGTGGTGGCAGGATTCGGTTGTCTATCAAATCTATCCAATGAGTTTTCAAGACAGCAATAACGACGGAATCGGCGATTTACCCGGTATTCAGAGTCGATTGCCCTATCTAAAAAAGTTGGGAGTCGATGTCATCTGGCTGAATCCGATTTATCAATCACCGAATAAGGATAACGGCTATGATATTGCTGACTATGAAGCAATTAATCCGATTTACGGCACAATGGATGATTTTGACAACTTGCTCGAAGCAACGCATAAAAATGGCATCAAGCTGTTAATGGATCTTGTGGTTAACCATACCTCCGATCAACACGAATGGTTTAAGGAAAGTAAGAAATCTCGTGATAATCAGTATGCCGACTATTATATTTGGCGCGATCCGGTTGACGGTCACGAACCCAATAATTGGGGTGCGGCGTTTGGTGGACCTGCATGGACATACGTTAAAGAACGGGGACAGTATTACTTGCACCTTTTTGCACCGGGACAACCCGATCTCAACTGGGAAAATCCGGAAGTTCGACAATCAATCTGGAAGCTGATGCGTTTCTGGTTGGATAAGGGTGTTGATGGTTTCCGAATGGATGTCATTAATCTTATTTCCAAGCCTGATGGGCTCCCTGATGCGCCTGCACCCGCAAATTACGCCACTGTTGAAAGCATGGTTGCCGATGGGCCTAGATTAAATGATTACCTGCATGAAATGAATGATCAAGTATTGTCGCATTACGATGTCATGACGGTAGGGGAAATGCCAAGTTCCAAACCGGAAGATGCGATTGAATATACCGGCCTAAAGAGCAATGAATTGAACATGGTCTTTCAGTTCGAGCACGTTTCCCTAAGTGCCAATCCGGACAAACGGCTGGGAAAATGGAACGATGCCCCAGTTAAATTAACGGACTTGAAGCGGGCATTATCGCGTTGGCAGGTTGAATTAGACGGCAAAGGCTGGAATAGTTTGTATTGGAATAATCATGATCAGCCAAGAGCCGTTTCGAGATTTGCGAATGATGATCCGAAGTATCGGGTACGTGCCGCAAAAATGCTCGGTAACACGCTTCATATGATGCAGGGGACCCCCTACGTTTATGAAGGCGAAGAACTTGGAATGACCAATGTTCACTACACGAGTTTGGATCAATATGAAGATTTGGAATCGATTAACAGCTATCATGAGTTAGTTGATCAGAACCACGATGTTGATGGTCAGACGATGCTGAAGTATCTGGCAAACGTTTCCCGAGATAATGCTCGGACACCGATGCAATGGGATGATCAGGAAAATGCCGGCTTCAGTCAGGCAAAACCATGGTTTGCATTGAATCCCAATTATAAGAGCATCAATGTCGCAAGTGAGCTTGAAGATCCGCAATCCGTTTTCTACTACTATCAGAAGTTGATTGCATTAAGGCATGATTCCGAATTGATTCGCTACGGTACTTATGAGGAAGTTGATCCGGAAGACTCTGAAGTGTTTGCTTATCGGCGTCATTATGCCGGTAAAACATTGCTGGTGATGAGTAATTTTACTGATCAAACGGTTATTCGAGACTATGATCAGGCCAGTGCCAATGAGTTGTTGATCAGTAACTACGATGATGATCAGGGCGTTAAACTTCGTCCTTATGAAAGTAAAGTTTATATCAAATAAATGCAACAGAGACAAAAAGACAGTGTGCTCAGGTTTTACCGGTTGGTAGGCTTAAGACACTGTCTTTTTGTGTAAGCAATTTTTATTTCAATGCGTGATGATCATATTTATGGTTATTGACTTGGGATGGTTTCAAAGGCCTGTTTTACTTGTTTCTAATAGCGTTGAGCTTCTTCATATACGCCTTGGCGTTTTCTGTAACTTGATCATAATCGCCGGCAGCACCCGGGCCAACCAAATTACCGCTTGCACCTGCACAAACTGCACCGGCATCGAACCAGTCTTGAAGATTATCCAAGTTAACGCCGCCTGTTGGCATGACGTTCATTTGTGGGAACGGTCCGTGAAGTTCTTTGATCATGCTTGGGCCGGCAACAACGGCAGGAAATAGTTTAACAATATCCGAGCCGCCTTCAAGTGCTTTTTGCATTTCACTCATCGTACTACAACCGGGCAGGTAAGGGACCTGGTATAAGTTACATAGTTTAGCAATATCGGCGTCAAACGTTGGGCTGACAATGTATCCTGCACCTGCCATAATGGCCAGCCGGGTAGAAGTCGTGTCCAGGACGGTTCCGGCACCAATGACGCCGTTGGGTAATTCTTTGGTCAATCTGCCAATAACCTGATCAGCGTGGGGAACAGTGAAGGTCAATTCAATACCGGTCACGCCGCCTTTAATGGCAGCTTTACTGATTGCTTCGGCTTTTTCCGGCGTTTCTGCACGGACGACGGCAATAATCCCGGCGTCGACAATTTTCTTTAAACTGTTTAAACGATTCATTGACATCAAGAAAATCTCCTTTGATAGTTTTAAAAACAGAATTCAAGAACATTAGTATATCAGTTTCATATATTAATATATTACTTTTGAATTGAAAACGCAACCACCTGAAAAGGTTATTTGTAAATACTGTAAGCGGGTGATGGCGTTTATATAGTAAGAATTAAATTCTATGCAAGAAAGTGCAAATATCATTAAATAACATTAAATATTTTTAATACAATTTAATAAGGATGTTGACAAAAATGTGTGAAGCGCTTACATTAGTGTTGGAACTTAAATTTGCGTATGGGAGTGTGAGTGATAGATGAGTCACGAAAAAATAGCTCAAGCAGATAGTCGCTGGTTAGACGACCCGGAAGTCTTTCGGGTTAACGAATTACCAGCACACAGTGATCACAGATTTTATCGAAATCAAGATGAAATTAAACGTGATCAAAGTAGTTTTGTTCAATCATTAAATGGTGATTGGCGATTTTCTTATGCCAAGGATCCAATGAGTCGTCAAAAAGATTTTTATAAAGCAGATTTTGATTCCGGCAATTTTGATACAATTCGGGTTCCCGGATTAATTGAATTTGCCGGATATAATAAGATTCATTACATTAATACGTTTTATCCATGGGAAGGAAAAGAATTCCGCCGACCAGCGTTTACAATGGGACCGGATCAAGATGAAGCCGGTATGTTTAGCAAGGGCAAAGATAATCATGTTGGTGCCTACGTTAAGAAATTTACGTTGAATCCGGATTTACAGGGCCATGATGTCCGCATTCGTTTTGAGGGCGTTGAAACCGCAATGTATGCTTGGCTGAATGGCCATTTTCTGGGCTATGCCGAAGATAGTTTTACCCCTCACGAATTTGATTTAACACCTTATTTGACTGATGGAGAGAATACCTTGGCTGTAGAAGTATTCAACCGCAGTACGGCCAGTTTCTTGGAAGATCAGGATATGTTTCGTTTCTTTGGCATTTTCCGCGATGTGTCGTTAATCGCTCAACCGGCTGTTCATATTGAGGATTTATCAATTAAGCCAACCGTGAACGATGATTTTCAATCCGGACGATTAAAGGTTGAAGCTCAGTTTTCCGGTCAGCAAAGTGGCGTTGTTGCCCATTTAACCGTTGTTGACGCAACAGGCAAGCAGGTCTATGAAACCAGAAGTGAGGTTGACAGCGATGTTCAATTAGCCGATACACCGTTTAAGACAATTCACCTCTGGGACAACGATAACCCGTACTTATATCAGTTAACGATTACATTGACGGATAAAGATGGTCGGACATTGGAAGTTGTCCCATACCAGTTCGGCTTCCGTCGAATTGAAATCAATCAGGATAAAGTGATTGTCCTAAATGGCAAGCGACTGATTATCAAAGGTGTTAACCGCCACGAATGGGACGCCAAGTCCGGCCGGGTTGTCACAATGTCGGATATGAAGCAGGATATTGAAACGTTTAAGAAAAACAACATCAACGCTGTTCGGACCTGTCATTATCCGGATCATATTTCCTGGTACTACCTGTGTGATACCAACGGTATTTACATGATGGCCGAAAATAATTTGGAATCCCATGGGACTTGGCAGAAATTGGGCAGTGTCGAACCGTCCTATAACGTTCCCGGATCGGTTCCACAATGGCAAGCAGCCGTTCTTGATCGAGCTAAAAATAATTATGAGACTTTCAAGAATCATACCAGTATTTTATTCTGGTCACTTGGTAACGAATCATATGCCGGTGATGATATTGAGGCTATGAACAGCTACTATAAGGAAGTTGATCCATCAAGGCTTGTACATTATGAAGGCGTCTTTCATAATCCCAAATATAAACCAACCATTTCAGATGTTGAAAGCCGAATGTACGCAACACCGACTGAAATTGAGGCTTATTTGAAGGATAATCCGCAAAAACCTTTCCTACTATGTGAGTACATGCATGATATGGGTAATTCAATCGGCGGTATGAAATCGTATATGGACCTTCTTGATAAATATCCAATGTATCAAGGTGGCTTCATTTGGGACTTCATCGATCAGGCGGTTGCAGTCAAAGACGAAGTGACCGGTCAAAAGGTGCTTCGATATGGCGGCGATTTTGATGACCGGGTTTCCGACTATGAATTTTCCGGAGACGGCTTGATGTTCGCCGATCGGACAGAAAAACCAGCAATGCAGGAGGTTAAATACTATTATGGCAAATACTAATCAGTTAAAGGTCATTTACGGCGATGGGACTCTTGGTGTTGGTGGTGATGATTTCCATTATATCTTCAGCTATTCACGAGGTGGCCTTGAATCTTTGGTCATTGGTGGTAAAGAATGGTTATATCGTGAACCCAAACCGACTTTTTGGCGGGCAACAACCGATAACGACCGGGGGAATGGCTTTTCAAAGAAATCAATTCAATGGTTGGGAGCCGATATGTTTATCGATGTTAAATCGATTGATGTTAAAGTGAATAATCAGCTGATTGACTTTCCAGGTGCTCCGTTAAATAATCGGTATTCCAACAATGAGTTTGCGGATCAAATTGAGATTATTTACCATTATGAAACGTTGACGACTCCAAGCACGACGGTGGACGTGAGTTATACAGTGACACCAAATAGCGTCATTAAAGTGGCTGTTCACTATGCCGGACAAAAGGCGCTTCCGGAATTACCGGTATTCGGGATGCGTTTTGTATTACCAACCAAGGCAATTGATTATCAGTATGACGGTCTTTCAGGTGAAACATATCCTGATCGAATGGCTGGCGGTGTCCCCGGGGTTTATCAAATTGATGGCTTACCGGTCACAAAATATTTGGTACCGGAAGATAATGGTGTCCATATGGAGACAAACTGGGTCACGGTCACTCGAAACAGTACTAAAAATAACGCGGACTCATCCAGTGTCCCGTTTAGCCTGACTTTCGAAAAAGTGGATCAACCATTTGCGTTTAGTGCTTTGCCATACACCGCAGAAGAATTGGAAAATGCCACGCATATTGAGGAACTGCCGCTTCCAAGAAGAACTGTGATGACTATTTTAGGTGCCGTTCGTGGTGTCGGCGGTATTGATAGTTGGGGTGCGGATGTTGAACCTCAATATCATATTCCGGCAGATCAGGATATCGATTTTGGCTTTGTGATTAAACGAGGGTCGAAATAAGATTCGGATTGCGAATGGGGTTTCTAACAACTATGTAAACTTATTTTGAAATAAACGAGGGCCTCCGAGATTTGTCTCGGGGGCTCTTTTGTCGTTCACCGTAAAAGTTAATTCTCTTACCAATCGGGTCATTTAACCGAAATTAATCTGACTTAGGTGGCTGCCATAGGTTAGATAAGTATTAATGGAAGGTGAGCATCTATATATGGATCTCAAATTGTGATCTTTTTGCTATGAAACTTAATGCTTTCTTCCTGAGTGGAATCTTCTCACTAGTCGTCACTGCTTGAACCTGAAAAAATATCAACAACTAGTGCGATGAAGATTAAAGAAGGTGCCCAAGTGAGGGTGGCACCGAAGAATGAAAGTAAGTTACTACTTTTGGGTGCCCACTTAAATAATTCGAAAACAAATTGAATAAACAAACAGTCTGCCAAGCCAAATGTGATATCAAACGAGTATCTAAACATTAAAGATGTTTTTCTTTTGAATTTTATCTTTTGTCGTAAGCTACACATTGGCATTCTCCAGTCCTTAATAAATTTGGTAATCCCAATAATCAGCAGTTTTGTTAGTTCGGGAAGAGTCTGAATAAATTTTGACGTGATATCGCACGCAAACACTTTCTGAATCTTTGTCTTTCCAAGTGGATACCCACTAATTTTTGTTGGTTATTCGCGAAATACCTTTATTAACGATGCATCGTTGAAATTAGGCTATCATGCAATTTTGATTTTAACAATGGATTTATGAACTTTTCATAATTTTCACAATAAATCAATTCTTATTTAAAAAAATTTCATCTTTCAAATTACTATCATTATAAATCCAGAATCTCAATTATGAAGACGCTTTAATTGATTTAAGTGCCTTCTGGGTAGATACTTCATGTGATGAAACATCGAGCGTTTGATTTCTATCTAGGGGGAATTTAAAAATGGCAAATTTAGTTGTTAAAACGGATGTTGAATATGATTCGATCAACCATCAAAAGACGGACATCTACTATGATGGGGATGTGAAACAAGCTAAGGGTGCAATCATCGATATCCATGGTGGCGGTTGGTTTCGTGGCAATAAATCCAAGGATGCCGATTCATCCAAACGTTTCGTTGAATTGGGATATTTAGTCGTTACACCAGCTTATCGTATTACACCGGTTGCCTATTATCCGGCACCGTTAGAAGATATGGATCATTTGTTTGAGTGGCTGAAAAATTCTGATTTACCGTTCGATCATGATCATATCGGCGCATTTGGGTCGTCAGCCGGCGGAAATATGGTGGTCGAATTAGCCATTAAATACGGCATTCCAATCGTATCGCTTTCCGGAATTTTGGATATTGATGATTGGTTGGGCAAACATCAGGACGTGGTCGCTGCAGAAGGCGATACCAGCGGATTTAACGCTACAGCCAGTGCAAATATTAATCAGACCGGTGCCAACGATCCATTTTACAAATGGTTTGTGACCAACTATTTCAACGGCCGAACGGATCAGTATGAAGCAGCAACTCCTTATCACAGAGTAACCGATCAGACCGGCACAATGTATTTGGCTAATTCCTTGAATGAGTTTGTGCCAAACAGCGGTGTTTTAACGATGGCAAAGACGTTATCCGACCACCAAATCCCATATACGACCAGAATGTTGACTGGCAGCCGACATGCAAAGGGATATTTGGATGATGTATGGGATGATGTTGCGGCATTCTTTAATAGGACGGTTTAGCTTGTTGTTCTATAATAGGCAATCTTTTATTAAAAAGCTTGACCAGATACAAAATAACGGTTCAATAACTTCTAAAGCCAGTTTTAGAATATTGAACCGTTATTTTTTGCCTAATTTGATAAATTGATCCCTTTGTCATCTTAATAATAGTTAAATTGCCATGACAAAGAATCTATCCATAGCTGAATGTTCGCCATTGTTTAGAGGATGACCCAATTCTGAGAAGCCGTATTCCTGATAAAGATGAATGGCTGTTTTTAGATTATGGTGGGTTTCAAGATAGACTTCCTTGTAACCGGCATGTTTAGCAAAGTTAATTGCTGCATCAAGTAACTTGTAACTGAGATGTTTTCCTCTGGCATTCTCTGTTAAATATAATTTTTGCAACTCGGCTATTCTATTTTTTGCATCATATTCAGCGATGCCGTTACCACCTAAAATATCACCGTTGTCAGTGGAAGCTACGAAGTATTGACGCTTAGGGCTTGACTGGTAATACTGACTTAGGTTAGAGAGTTCGGGATCAAAATAGGCTGTCCCGGGGATATCTAATTGATATGCTTTTAATGAATGTTGAACAATATGAGCTAAAGCTGAATTGTCGCGACTTTCAATGGGTCTGATTTGTGTCATTTGCATTACTCCAATTCAAATTAATGATATGTTAGGCATATACTTCTCCAATTGAGTAAAGGGCTGCTTTACCGCTCAGTATGGTTCGTGCTCCTTGGTACTCGCAGTAAAGGATACCGCTTCGTTTGGAAGCTTGATAAGCGGTGATCTTATTTTTATTTAGTCGTTTTGCCCAATAAGGAACGAGGTGACAATGTCCGCTTCCACAAACGGGATCTTCATCGACAGCCAACTTTGGTGCAAATGAACGGGAAACGCTATCGTATTTTTCTCCTAGTGCTGTGATGTGTAGTAATAACCCATCGAGCTGACGAACCTTTTCTAGGTCTGGTTTAGCGTTGATGACTTGGTCCGGTGAATCAAGGACGCAGACCAGATCCCGGGCCATGTAAGCGGCAAGTGGTTTTGTTCCGATTGCATCAGTCATTTCCTGGGTAACCGCAACGGGTTTGAGATCATATGAAGGAAAGTTCATTTCATATAAATCACCGTTTTTGGCAACCTCCAATCGACCGCTTAAAGTTTCGAAGGTCACCCGAGTTCTGTCTTTTTCAATGAAGTTCATAATCACGTAACCGGTTGCTAATGTGGCGTGTCCGCAGAGGTCGATCTCACCGCCCGGGGTAAACCAACGGAGTCGGTAGCCAGTATTTTCCTTGACACAAAAGGCCGTTTCGGATAAATTATTTTCCATTGCAATTTTTTGCATCAAGTCATTCTCTGGCCAACTATCCAGAATGCAGACAGCAGCGGGGTTGCCTTTAAATATTTGATTAGTAAAAGCGTCAACAATATAACTTTTCATAGGCTAGTCACTCCATTTCTTATTGCATATACTTTAAAACAAGTTATCATATAAGTAAAATTAATTTTTGTAATTGCCGAATTAGGAGAGCTGATATATTGATGAATCGTTTACTTGCACTTCAAAAAGTCGTTGAGTTGGGGAGCTTTACAAGGGCAGCTGAAGCTTTAGGATTCACTCAGTCTGCAATTAGTCAAATGGTCACATCGTTAGAAGAAGAAATGAAGATTAAACTTTTAGATCGCTCCAGAAATGGCATTACGTTAACCCTGGAAGGGCGAAAAATCTTTTCTTTTATTGAAAATATTTTATTACAATACCAAATTATGGAAGAAAAAGTTGACGAAATCAAAGGCCTCGAAACAGGCGTTATCAGAATCGGAACCATTTCAAGTATTTCATGTCACTGGCTGCCCAAACTAATTAAAACATTTCAAGAAAAATATCCAAAGGTTGAATTTATCCTTCACCAGGGAGATTATACAACGATTCCTGAATGGGTGAAAAATGGTGAAGTTGATTTCGGCTTTATTAATCCGGACGTTAAAACCGGGTTGGATACTGAATTTATTAAAACCGGTGAATTACGTGCGGTCATTCCTCAAATCAGTGTTTTAGCAAAGCAATCCTATGTTAGATTATCAGATCTTGCACAGGAGCCGTTTTTACAGTTGGAAGAGGGCATCTTAAGTGAACCAATGGAAGCTTTCCATCGAGCTGGTCTCAATCCGGATGTGAAGTTATGTGTTCATGATGATTATTCAATTATGTCAATGGTCGAATCAGGAATAGGTGTCAGTATTTTGCCTGAGTTGGTCTTACGAAAAACAAATTACAATGTTAAAATTTTACCTATCAAACCTGTTATTAAAAGGAAAATTGGCATTGTTAAAAAAGACAAAGAGTCATTATCTTTAGCAAGCCAAAAATTTATTAAGTATCTATTTACAAAAGTAGATACGTTACCATGAAAACAAACGCATTTAATCAATTAGTCATTACATAATCAATACAAATCAACGAGATGGCTACTCTTTTTCCATTTTTAATCTGGTTCGAAATGCATTGTACTTGTCGGCAATCATCCTGCCAAAGGTTTATGAACCATTCTGATGTGCGGCGTGGAATGAAAGATAAATGGGTCGCCTTGAGTGATAAAACCAAACTTCTGGTATAGGGATTCGACTTGAATTTGGGCTTCAATTTTGATTGGCGTATTTGGGAAATCAGTTTGAATTGTCTGCATAATATGGTCGATTAAGGCTCTGCCATATCCTTTCCCTCGATATTCCGGTGCGGTAACGACACGGCCAAACGTGACTTGGCCATCGTCCTCGAATATCCGGGCATAAGCTGCGATGTTGCCGTCAACTAATTTGAAAACGTGGATGGCCTTAAGATCGTTGGTATCTACTTCCTGATAGATGCGCTTTTGATCGACCACAAAAATTCTGGTTCGAAGATATAGTATATCGAATAGTTCTTTGGTCGTTAACTGATTGAATGGTTTGATAACCCACATGATGAACGCCTACTTTCTGGAAAATAATAATTGATTAATGGTTTCAACGGCTTGATAAAATTGAGCCTGTTTGTCGATAGACAATTTTGATAATAATTGTGCTACCTGTTCGTTTGACCTATCATCCAGGTTCTGGGTCATTTGCTGACCGGAAGCAGTCAGCTTCAATTGAACGGAACGGGAGTCTTCAGGTGAGGGCACTTTTTCAAGGAAGCCCTGCTTGACCAGCCGATTAATGATTCGACTGGTATAGCTTTTATCGATTTTTAAATGGGTGGCAATCTCGTTGGGGTTGATGAGGTGGTTAATTTTAATTTCCAATAAGATACGTCCTTCCTGCCAACTTAGACTGGTATTGAATACCTGTCTGTTCAGTAATCCAAGAAGCTCCGTATAATCGCGATTAAATTCGCGAATCAAGGAAATTTCTTTTTGTGAAAGCAAAACGGTCCCTCCTGATGATTAAAATTTGGTGAACGTGATTCTAATTATAAATATTTTAGTGGCTTTTGTCCACTATTTTTAAAGGCGATTCTTCTGATTAAATCAAAAAAACGATTCGAAATTTCTAAAATGAGGTTAGAAATTTCAAACCGTTATCGAATAAGCTTAAAATGAAGACTGCCAAAATTTATTTTACATAAGCGTTCTTATAATTATAGTTTGGTCCTGCGGTATTATAAATGATGCCCTTGACCTTAGGATTAATTAACCATTTCTCTCCTGATTGATAAAGCGGTACGATAGCTTGATCCTTTAATGCCAAGTTCTGTGCACTCACCATATCGTTCCAACGGGCCTCCGGTTTATCGGCATCCTGGCCGTTACTTTTAGCAATTAATTTATCATAAGCAGCGTTTTTCCATTTTGAAATGTTACTGGGGTTCTTAGACGTTAAGATGTTTAAGAATGTGACCGGATCGGAATAATCGGCGAACCAGTCGGCAACGGTTGCTTGAAATTGTTGATCGGCCTGACGTGACAGGACAACTCTGGCAGGAATGTTATTTAAGGAAACCTTCAAGCCGGGTAATTTTTCAAGGGCGCTTTGGAGGTACTCTGTCAACTGTTTAGTAGAATAATCATCCCCAGCCATCAGCGTAAAGCTAAGTGATTTTAATCCCTCTTGTTTTAGTCCTTCTTTAAATAGTTTCTTGGCTGCCGACAGATTATAGGTCATTGAGGCAGGTGCGGTTGTGTCTTCAGTGAAGTCCTTTCCAGTCTTTGGCGAAACGGCCAATCCTTTGGAAACAAAACTATCATTTTGGATAGCACCGCCACCCACGACTTTGTTTGTCATGACTTTTCGATCAATGGCCATTGAGATTGCCTGACGAATTTTTAGATTCTGAAAGACCTTTTTCTTTTGATTGAAAGCAATGTAGTAGGAAGATGACTGATTTCTGGTCACAATGTGTTTATTCTTGCTGTATTGCTTGGCTTGGTCGTTGGAGAGACCGTCCATATCCAGCTTCTTTTCGTTATATAGATTCAGGCCGGTTGTCGGATCTTTCACAACACTGTATTTAACCTGATTCAATTTGACGTTTTTCTTATCCCAATAGTAAGGATTCTTCTTTAGGGTCCATGATAAGTTGGTTCCTGTCCATTTTGTTAATGTGAACGGCCCGTTGTAAACCTGTTTGTCAGATGACGTGCCATATTGACTACCATATTTTTGAACTGCTTTGGCGTCTTGGGGGAAGAATACCGGAAAGCCCATGAGTAGTTTAAAGAATGGCAGCTTATCTTCGAGTGTGACGGTTAGTTTATACTTGCCGTCTGCTTTAATGCCCAGGGATGACACAGGGGCTTTATTGGCTTGGATCTTATCGGCATTTTTAATCCCTGAGAAAAGATAGCCATACTGTGAAGAAGTCTTTGGATTCAGTGTTCGACGCCATGAATAAACGAAATCCTGTGCAGTGACCGGATCACCGTTACTCCATTTTGCATTTTTTCTGAGATTAAACGTGTAGGTCTTACCATCCTTGGATTCTTTGTAGGATTGAGCAATTCCGGGTTCAATCTTACTATTCTTGCCCAAGCGAAGAAGACCTTCGTCGACGTTATTTAATACTGTAAAACTGTTAAGCGCAGTCGTTTTCGATAAGTCGACAGACGTTAATTCGGAGTCGATTGATGTTCGGATAATTTGCTTGTCTGAAGACTGCTTGGATTTTCCACAGCCAACCAATAGTACTGAAAAACAGGTGATGCCAACCAATAATTTAAGTTGTTTTGATGACCCCATATAAAATCCTCCCTAAGTGCCGTTTTTGTTCTTCGTAAAATATTAGAAAACGGTAAACTGATGTTAGAATATGTAACATTTTCATTAATTATACTTTAATCAAATTTTAATGCAACCTTTTTTGATAAAACTAAAGCTTATAAACGGATTTTATTCAAATAAGAAGGGATAGGGATGGGGGATCAGTAAAGGTGACAGCAGTTTAAGAAAGGTTGATTTTTAGACATAAAAGAGCGATTCAGTTTTCCTGACATTAATCCAGGAAAACTGAATCGCTTTTTAAACGAACCTTATTTAAAATAACGGATACAACTCTAATTGAGCGGTTCTAATTCTTTGAGTGGCGTTATTGCCCCACCGTTTGAGTTTGATAACCTTACTTAAAATAAAAAGTTTATCGACAGGACAAACGCAATATAAAGGATGCCGTATGCCAATACGACAAAGTGTAAGGTATCTGTCAGTTTAAGCAGTCGGGTGGTTGCGTAATCTTTATTGAAAAATATGTGGAACCACCCCAATGGCAGTAACACAAGCAGGATACCATAGCCGATTTGTTCATAGAAGTGAGCCATTGTCAAAATCACAGGTGAGAAAAGAATCATCATAGTGACACCCACCAAGTACATAATGGCAAACGACTTCATAAATTTTGGATTGATTAATCGTTTTAAATTCGAGTTCATCAAAATAAATCATCTCCGTTTGAGTGGCTTACACTGGCATTATAACAAGTTAAAACCGTTAAAGCCAAATTGATTTAAAAAACACAAAATTTATTCAGGGGCTAAAATATGATACCCTGTCAGTATGCATTAAGAAAGTAGGGATAATTTGATACAAACACGTTGGTCTTGGCAGAAGCTTCTTATTTCCGCTGTCATTTTATTTGGATTATTATTTGGTATCAGCTTTGTTTCCAGAGCGATACTGTTTTCCGGTCACAGTGAGACGGCGATTTATCTTCGAGCAGTTGTCAGGTTTACATACGCTGTTATCGCGGGTGGCATTGCCTACTATGGATTGGGAGGCAATCGGCTTTTAAAATCGGTGCCGCCATTAAACCTTTTTCTTAAAATAATGATAACGGTTATTGGTGTGTTATTAATATTACTGTTGCTCGTAAGTGGCTTTCCATATCGGCTGTTGGCAATGGTCCATTCAAATCTGTTTATTGCAAATACATTAGTTGCATTATCGGCCGGAGTTCTTGAAGAGTTTACCTGTCGGGGGCTGTTACTGTCGGCTTTCGCGCAAGCATTTGAACGAAATAAGTACCGTTATACGTGGGCGGCGGTGGTTTCAGGCGGTTGTTTTGGGTTACTGCATTTATTTAACTTACTTGCCGGTCAAGCCTTAATGACCACACTTCAACAAGCCATCTATGCATTTGTTTTGGGCATCCTTTTTGTCGCAATCAGATTAACGACTAATTCGCTTGTTTGGGTGATGATCATCCATTTCTTTATTGACTGGCAGCCAACCATCTCATCTGAAGTCATGACCGGAAGTGGGTCGCCATGGGGCGCATTTTTTATTGTTTGGACGCCTGTTTTGTTGATCGGATTGGCATTTATGATTGGTTTTGACAAGAACGTTCGCTGGCATTCGGGGTTATCATTTCTATAAATTGACGTGAAAGACGATCAATTCACCCATTTAGTGGTCGCTATTTTGCTGACTATCGATTATGTCAAGCAACAGGAATCTCAAGCAGATATGGACAGTACAACTTACTGAAAATCAATGAATGGCATTAGAAGTCGAGCTGAAAGACTTTTAGTGTCATTTTATTGTGCATGTGGGTATTTTGAAGTTATATACCGGTCTTTCAGAAAAAAGAGTCCTGCAATCAAGGGCCCCAGTAGTGCATAAAGCAAACTCAGACTGATGTTGATGACGAGCCCCCACTGGTCATCGTGGAGCTGCATCATGAATTGCCACTGCGATAAGCGTTCTTTTCGTCGATTGATGAATCCCCATTCATCTTTAGGAGATCGTTTTCTGATTCTTTCTGATTTTAATTCTGATAGTCCCTTTGTCGGCAGTGATTGACTGGTTAAATAAAATGTTTTGCGATTAACTAAGAACAACTGAGAAACCCATGAACAAAAAAGCCATACATTGAACCAGTTAAAATTAAACACGAACCGCATCCTACCATCTGCATTGAAGAAGTAGAGTAACCCGATCATGATTAGAGATTGGCAGATGAAGCGGCCTGTCTTTCTATAGATCATTGTTTTGTCCCTCCAGTTTTTGAAAACTTGCCTATGGTCAAAAGTATAGCG
>Ga0214925_100455_pt1 | contig 19054 bp, 18 predicted proteins | sample Stichaenrichment_FD_168299 | JGI IMG/M metagenome (GOLD analysis project Ga0214925, IMG submission 168299) | Xylose enriched microbial communities from anaerobic bioreactor in Madison, Wisconsin, United States - 63SRT | ecosystem: Engineered > Bioreactor > Anaerobic > Unclassified | place: USA... | reverse complement strand
AATCGTTGATATTTATAACGAAACGATTGCCAGTCGTATGGTGACCGCAGATCTTGAACCCGTTTCGGTTGCCTCCAAACGCAGTTGGTTCAATGCGTTTAACCACGAACACCGCCCTATTTGGAAGATCATTCTAAATGATCAAATAGCCGGCTGGGTAAGTCTCGAAAGCTTTTACGGCCGTCCCGCCTATCACCATACCGTTGAAATCAGCATTTATATTGGCGCCGAATTTCGTCATCACGGACTTGGTCAACAGGCACTTGACTTTGTTGCCACACAATTAAAAGATTTGAAAATCGATACAATTGTCTCCTTTATTTTTGCCCATAACCTCCCCAGCCTGGGTCTGTTCAAGAAAAACGGCTTTCAAACCTGGGGACATTTACCCGAAGTGGCTGAGCTGGATGATCAAAGACGGGATCTGGATATTCTGGGGCGTCGCTATTATTAGTTTCCACATCATTCAAAAATTAAAGAAGTCCCTGACGTCAACATCTCATCACAGAATGTTTAACGTTAGGGGCTTCTTTTGTTAAAAGCAATTTGATTTTAACTAAGAATAGGCCGGTTACTAAATTAAAATGCCCTCACAGTGATCAACCTCGTGTTGAATGATCTGAGCAATCCAATCAGAAAAGCCTTGTCGATGTGACCTGAAATTTTGGTCCAAATAGGTCACCGTAATTTCCTTATAGCGGGTAGTTGATCGTTGCCCTTCAAGAGACAAGCACCCCTCTTTTGTTGCAAACGGTACCGATTTTTCGACAATTTCGGGATTAACCAAAGCTACCGGAAGCATCCCCATCTGAACAACAATAATCCGCTTATTTACGCCAATCATATTGGCCGCCATACCAACACAAATTTGAGTATTGGCACGCAGTGTGTCCAACAAATCGGTTATGATTTGAGAATCAGCCGACGTTGCCGGTTGCGCCCTTTGAGACAACGTTAATGGATTATGGTTAATCGGTTTGATCATGTTTTTCTCCTATATAATGAATCATGCATTTTACGACTGCCTGTATTTTATCATACTTAATCTTTGACAAGCTTTTATCTGCTATTTCAAGAAGCAAAGAAGGTACTTAATCCTAAACTACTTCTTTTCTTCGGCAACCAAGTTTTCCTGTAATTGAGCAAGCTTCGGGGTCATGTAAACCGGATACTCGTCGGGGTTAACCAACCGTTGTGTAGCGGATGGGATTTCTTTCAGCATTTGTTTGGATCGCTTTTGAATGGTGAAAACATCCGGCAATTCAGCCTGAACCTTCTCGCCGTCCATGACTTTCTCCTGAAGCGGTTTGGCAACATAATTTTCAATTGATTGTTGGCGCTCGGTTGCGATCGGATTTGCTTTTACAACATCCATTGGCCGATCCAACACTTCATCGTTTAACGCAATAATATCCGCAAATGCCTGATTGGTATTTGGCCGATAAAGCCGATAAACCTGCTTGAGGCCGGGAAGTGTCAACTTTTCACGACTGGCACTGACTTTAATCTTTGGAATCATTTTTCCATTTTGAACAATGGCAGCTAATTTATAAACACCACTTAAAACAGGCGACGTTGAACTTGTTATCAGTTTTTCTCCAACCCCGAAGTTATCCAATGGTGCCCCTTCGTTTAACAATGATTGGATGACATGCTCATCCAACGCATTGGATGCAGTAATCTTTGCATCAGGAAAACCGGCATCATCCAACATCTTTCGCGCGCCCTTGGCCAATTGGGTAATGTCACCGGAATCAATTCGAATACCCACAGGTTTGTGACCATTCTTTTTTAATTCGGTAAAGACTGTAATGGCATTGGGTACACCCGATTTCAATACATCATACGTGTCGACAAGCAGCGAAGCATTATCCGGGTAGACATCCGCCCACTTCTCAAAGGCCGTTAATTCATCCGGAAAGGCTTCAATCCAGGCATGCGCCATTGTGCCAGCTGCCGGGATCCCAAATTTTTCCGCCGCCAATACATTTGATGTACTTGCGCAACCACCAATGACCGCGGCCCGGGCACCAAACGTGGCACTGCTTGGCCCCTGTGCCCGACGCGCACCAAATTCCATAATGGGCTTATCGCCAGCCGCAAAGGTAATTCGACGCGCTTTTGTAGCGATTAACGATTGGTGGTTCATGATATTCAATAATAACGTTTCAAACAGTTGTGTTTGAAGCAACGGTCCCTGAATGGTCAATAACGGTTCACGGGGAAAGACAGGTGTCCCTTCCGGAATAGCTGATACCTGACAATCAAAATGAAAGTCACTGAGATAATCAAGGAAGTTCTCTTTAAATAGTTTCAGTGACCGCAAATAATCGACATCCTGTTTCGAAAAATGAAAGTCTTTTAACGACTCAACAATCTGCTGCAGACCCGCGCAAATAACGAAGCTACCGTTATCCGGTACCTTTCGAAAAAAGATGTCAAAAACGCCCTGCTCATCATCAATGGTTTGACGATACCCGTTTGCCATCGAAAATTCATATAAATCAGTTAACATTGATAAATTATCCATTACACGTTTCCTCTCAATTTTGTTGATTAATAAAGGTGATTTTTACTTTTATGTACCTATAAATAAAAGTCGCTTCAACTTTTATTCTAAGGTAACGCGCATCGGCAAAAATTTCAAGGGAATAAGTACGATAGTTTGTAAACCCTGGCCGGCCTGCCCGGTCTGTTGGACATTGATGTGCCAACGTCCGTAAATAAATGACGGTGACTTTTTTTAAAATTGGAATTGTCAATCAGTTCAAACGGCATTTTTAAGAAAGGCGCGTAAACCAAGCGGGCATCCTTTAAAGTAAACTGTGGCCCCAGAACCAATAAAATATTTGGCTGATAATCCAATTTATTCTTAATCCGCTCGCAGGCCACCTTCAAAATCCACTCATGATCATAGGCCAAATGTGCTTTGCTCAGACTGCTTTTAGCCAATTTTGCATAGTATTGGGATTCTGTTTGACTTTGTGCCGTTGAAAAGGTCAGCTCGCCATCCGAAAAAGCATACCCGTTTTCCGTATAATCCATACTGAACCAACGGGCATCCGAAGCCCCATACCCGGGTTTTAGCATCGGCTTATCCGGTAAAAAGGTCATATATGCCAATGATAGCGTTCGCTGCTCAGGTGTCCGCAACCGATTCGTAAACGTTGCCAGCTGCTCTGTATGACTATTCGAAAGTGCCATGCCAATCTTTGCCCTTACCAATCTAAGTGCAGCTTCATCAGCACTTTCATTAGTCCGCATAAAGGTCTCGGGAAGTGCCCAGTATCCGTTATATGGCTTGTTGCTTCGCTTAACGAGTAAAATATTAACTTTACTGGTAATTTGGTCGAAGCTCCAGATGATATTTGTGATATTGATGTATGGTTGCTCCAAAATACTTTCTGAGTCCATGTCAGTCCCCCTCATTAACGAATTAATTTTTATGATTAAAATTCCGTTCCAACGTCAGTTCATTTGACAGTTAAAACGTTTATCTACACTTCATTATCATAAGCTCTTTTTCCAAAACAGAGAACAGAAAACAATAAATTTAGTATTAAATTTGAAAAATGTATTTGATTGCTATTCAGTCTGTTTAACCATAAAATTAAGTTGGTATTAAGGAAACATTATGCTGCTGATTCAACCATACGCAAGCTGTTTGTCAGTTAAACTTTCTCGTTTCTGATTTAGTTACTTAAGGAAGTGAGATCAATGTTAAGAAAAAAGAGTCTTCTTTCATTGTATGTGCTATTGCTCACCGCTCTATTCACTTTTTTGCCAATTTCAGCACTGGCTGACCCAATCACGCCCCATGGAACTGCCCGCTTTGAATCACCAAACGCAACTATAAACATTAATAACAATAGCAGCAGTTACAAAGTCATCTGGATGAATGCCATTCGTGCTTGGAATAACACCGGGGCTTTTAATTTCGAACTTTCGACGAGTTCAACTGCCCAAATCATTGCCAGTTCAAACACCAGTATTGGTACAGGTTATGCCGGACTTACTAAATTAACGATTAACAATCAGGGTGTGATTACGCAAGCAGACAGCACCCTGAATCCCAAAGTGATGACATCCGTTGGCTACCTGCCATCACAGGAAACCAACGTAGCTGAACACGAATTAGGTCACGCCATTGGACTTTATCATAGTCCGATCAAACAAAGTGTGATGTTTGCAGCAAACCGATTCTACACTATTCAACCAGCTGATATCGCAAGTGTTCGTAACTTGTATGCAGCATCGCTTGACGCAACTGCATCGTTAACCCAGAATACGCTGTTTCAAGATCCGTTTGTCCGCCAGGTCCACAGCCACCAAGTCAAGTTTCATTAACACATTTAAGCGACCATAGTAAAAACGAGTTTCCAAAAATGGAGACCCGTTTTTTTGCTGAACGCCTATAAATCGGCGCCCTTTTTTAGAAGTTTTCCCGCAATGGGAAGTTGACCTAAATCACCCGTCTTATCAGATGGCACAACCACCATATTCGCCGGTGAATTTGCCAATTCCGAAAAAGCGTTGATCGACTGATTCTGAAAATACTTATCATCCGCAGATGACAAGCCGGCTTGGACCGTATCTATTCGGTAACGTTCTGCATCCGCCCGTGTTCGGGTAGCTTCTGCTTCAGCCTTTGCCGTTGCTTTCAAAGCATCGTTTTTAGCCTTTGTTGTTAATTCAATCGACTTTGCCTCACCCTCGGCCTTGGCAATTGCCGCAACCCGTTCACGATCGGCTGTCAGCTGCTTGTCCATTGCTTCCTGGATCGCTGATGATGGTGTCAATTCATCGATGTTAATCCGGTCAACATTGATCCCATAAGTATTGGTCAGGTCCCCAATCGCAATCGTCAATTCCTGGTTGATTTTAGCTGTTGATCCCAGCGCTTCATTCAAATCCATTCGACCGATGATATCACGCAAATGACCACGAACCAGCTGTGCCATTGATTCGACAGAATCGGTATTTTCATATTGATATTTAACTGCATCTGTAACATGATAATTCAACGTCAAGCTCGCGGAAACGTCCGCATTATCTTTCGTGATAATAGAATAATTCGGCAATGCTTTGGGTTCCATTGCCAAGCTGACGGTGCGAATCTTTTGAATGATTGGCAGATAAAAATGAAATCCAGAGGCCACACTTCGACGATATTTTCCAAATGTTTCAACAAGTCCCTGATTATTTTGCGGGACAATTTTTATACCTAAAGGCAAGATGATCACTCCTTAATTTTTCGTAGGGTTAAAATGTTTCCATTAGCCTCAATCACAGTATATCGAGCACGTTTATCAACGTGACTGTTGTCATCAATCAAATAACGGTAGTATATCCCGGAAACCATGACCAAACCGCTTTCGACATAGATATCCTTACCGGCAATTGCTCGACCGATAAACTGGCGATGCTCAAAATTGGTATCTCCCTCGGCGTCTTCCAATAAACTGACAATATATGCATTGACACTTTTATTTTTTTCGGTTGCTTCAGCTGCCAACTTTTCGTAAAGTTGCTGACTTAATCGCAGTAAGAAGCGTTTTTCCGTATCCCCCATAACATAACCGCTTTCGTTTATTAAACTGATTGTCAAAAGATGATGCATCATTTTTTGATATCATTATGATATCATGTAGTTTCTTTAAACACAAGAAAAAGTTATCGTTTGATGCCTGATTTGTTTGGCATCATAAAAGGAGTCACCAATTGCTACTAAACAATTAGTGACTCCCTTTCGTTTTATTGACTACCGGATTTTAATAACCGAAACAATTATGATTCCGGTTCATAATTAGGTGCCTGCTTTGTAATTGTAATATCATGTGGATGAGATTCTCGCAAACCGGCATTTGAAATTTCAACGAACTGGGCATTGTCGTTTAAATCCTTTACGGTTGCAGAACCGGTATAACCCATACCAGAGCGAAGGCCGCCAACCATTTGAAAGACAATATCGTTGATGCTGCCTTTATATTCAACTTCTCCTTCGATGCCTTCCGGAACCAATTTATTGGCTTCATTGACACCACCTTGGAAGTAACGGTCGGATGACCCATGCTGCTGGCTCATTGCTGCAACACTACCCATGCCACGATAAGACTTATACTTTCGACCGTTTTCTTCATACACGTCACCCGGTGCTTCTGCTGTTCCGGCTAACATGCTGCCAAGCATAACGGCGGTTCCGCCTGCAGCTAACGCTTTAACAATATCACCGGAGTACTGGATTCCGCCATCAGCGATAATCGGTTTGCCCCATTTGCGGGCAACTGCAGCGGCATCATAAACGGCGGTTAGTTGGGGAACACCGACACCGGCAACCACTCGGGTTGTGCAGATGGAACCTGGACCGATTCCTACTTTGACGACATCAACGCCGGCTTGAAAGAGTGCTTCGGTTCCAGCAGCGGTTGCCACGTTTCCGGCAATCAAAGTTGTGTCAGGATAATGATCTCGTATTTCGGCAATTTTCCTCAAAACACCAGCCGAATGCCCATGAGCAGTATCGATGACAATGGCATCGGTACCGGCTTCCAAAAGAGCGGATGCCCGATCGAACGTGTCAGAGGAAACACCTACCGCAGCGGCAACTAACAGTGAACCATTCTTGTCAACAGCTGCCTTAGGTGTATCAGTCGTCTTCTTAACAGCCTTTACCTTAGCAACTTCTCCTGCCTGGGACTCAATACTGAGGTTCTTATGAATAACGCCCAAGCCACCCAATTTTGCTAAAGCAATTGCCATCTTCGATTCGGTAACAGTGTCCATACCGGCACTTAAAAAAGGAACATTTAACTTCAAATTATCTGCCAATTGTACTGATAAATCCACATCGTTCGGCAATACATCACTTGCTGCGGGTACTAACAGCACATCATCAAATGTAAAACCCTTTTTTCCGAACTTTTCATCCCAACTAACCATCTATCTCGCTCCTTTTAAAATTTGATTGCCTAATAACTTATCATGTTGTTAGCACAAAATCAACGTTTCTGAAAGATTTCTAATGATGATTTAATCTAACATCATGATTACCAGACATTGATAGGTTAAAAATTGTATTCATTATACACGAACTTTTTAAAAAATAAAAGGAAAAAAGTTATTTTTTTTACGGACAATATCAAACCGATCATTTTTAATTGAATTCAATGTTCGTGTTTTACATTTTCACGTAAAAAAATAACAGCACATCACAAAACAGACGTTCGTGATGCACCGTTATTCAACTCTATTTTCTGATCAAATCGTGAACGTACGTCCCCTTTTTTGATCAGACTTTTACCTTAAATCATTCATATTCCGTTCACATCATAGACCATGTTAAATCAGGTCTGCTAAAACAGGCCACCGGTAATTTGAAAGTTCCGCTTAACAAAGAACGCACCAACAACGCCGACAGCACCAAGTGCAATATAAACGTATGGATTGAGTACCGGATTAATAACTGCTGGGATCAAACCGGCAAAGAAGAATACACCCATCCATACGACAAAGAAAAGCACCATAAAGATGATTCTCAACCACAAGGGATACTTATGCTTAACACCCGGCTGAATCAGCATTGTTAAGGCAGGAATCCCCAAACCGGCAATAATTGAGCTGAGGACAATTCCTGTAATCCCCATCATGCCACGGGCACTGTTCTTTGAGAAGAAAAAGGTAATCCCATATAAAAACGTAAAGATAACAAAGAATAAAAGCATGTTATAAAACGCATTCGGCCAATAATCACGCTTAATATCCGGCTTACGTTTCGGTGGATTCAGAACCCGTTGAATTCTTTGGTCAACGGTTCCCCACATATTACGGGCTGTCTTACCGGACTTTTGTCCCGCCAAGAGTTCTTCTACCATTTGGTGGATGGTATCAGCCTGTTGTTGCGGCGTCAGTTTTGTCTTTGCAATTTCTTGATTAAATTTGAACATATACTCAGCATTTCGCTTTGTTAACCCAATGTTGTCAAATTGAGAATGAACAATTTTCTTTGCCCGATCCCGATCCTGTTGAACATTGGCATTTCTTTTGCGGGCGTTACGTTCTTGTTTTGTTTCTTCACTACTACTCACTCGCATCTCATCCCCATTACTTATTTTTCAAATACTTTTACTAAACATTAAATCTAAATTCAACAATGTCGCCATCCTGCATGACGTAGTCTTTACCTTCAAGACGAAGCTTTCCCGCTTCCTTAACGGCTGCAGGTGTCTCGTATTTATCGAGATCGGCAAAAGCCATAATTTCTGCCCGGATAAAGCCACGTTCGAAATCGGAATGGATGATACCGGCTGCCTGTGGTGCCTTTGTACCCTTCTTATAGGTCCATGCACGGGTTTCTTTGCCACCGGCAGTGAAGAATGTCTCCAACCCTAATAGCTTGTAAGAAGCTCTAATAAGCCGATTCAAGCCAGGTTCTTCAACACCTTCTGCTTCCAAAAATTCAGCTTTTTCATCATCGTCCAATTCGGCAATCTCTTCTTCCGGCGCCGCTGCCACACCGATTGCCTGAGCACCTTCCTTTGCCGCATAATCGGCAATTTGCGGGAAGTATTTGGAATGCTCAGGATCAGCCATATCTTCTTCGGCAATATTGGCAACGTACAGAACCGGTTTACTGGTTAATAAGAATAAGCCCTTAACGATCTTTTCTTCATCTTCATCGAACGCAATCGAGCGAACGGAACCACCATCTTCCAAAACCGGCTTAATCTTTTCAAGGACTGCCAACTCGGCTTTTGCTTCCTTGTCGCTACCCTTGGCAGCACGCTGAACCTTTCCCAGTCGCTTGTTAACAGCGTCCAGATCGGCAATTCCCAATTCCAGATTAATCGTTTCAATATCATCAATCGGATCGATCTTTCCGGAAACATGGGTAATGTTATCATCATCAAATGCCCGAACAACGTGAACAATCGCATCCACCTGTCGAATATTTTCCAAGAACTTGTTTCCAAGTCCCTCACCCTTACTGGCACCCTTAACGATTCCGGCAATGTCGGTAAATTCAAAGGTAGTCGGTACGACTTTTTTAGCCGGGATTAATTCCTGAATCCTATCCAAACGTTTATCAGGGACTTCAACCATCCCGACATTTGGATCGATTGTGGCAAATGGGTAGTTGGCCATTTCGGCGCCCGCCTTGGTGATCGCGTTAAACAGCGTAGACTTTCCGACGTTTGGCAACCCAACGATTCCTGCAGTTAGTGACATAACTTAACAACTCTTCTTTCTAGTCTATTTTTCAGAATTTTCTGCTTTTTGAAGTAATTTTTTCAGTTTTCGGTCAAATTCTCTTCGGGGCATCATGACAATGTGTCCGCAACCCGTACATTGAATTTTAATATCAGCACCCATTCGGATAATTTCCCAACGGTTAGTGCCGCATGGATGCGGTTTCTTCATTTCAACTAAATCATGGAGACCGTACATATTGAACATCCTTTCTAAAGGTGACAGCTTTTCGGATAAGGTGGTTGTAGAACCTTATGTCTTAAACCATGACATACAGCTGCAACTCAACTAATCCAAGTTCACATCCAACATTTCCAAGATACGATTCAAATCTTCCGTTGATACATATTCAATTTCGATCTTCCCTTTTCCCTTCTTGCGAGAAGAGTTCACAATCGAAACCGGCGTTCCGAATTTTTCCTGTAATTGGCCTTCAGAAGCCCGAACAAACGGTGATTTTCTTTGAACCCGTTTTTTCCTATTGCCCGTTTTACCATTAATCTTTGCAGCAGCCTGTTCCAACTGGCGGACCGTCATTGAATCCGTAACGGATTTGCGGGCCAGCTTGATGAGTTCCTGCTTATTGTTAACGGAAAGCAAGGTTCGGGCCTGACCCATTGATAATTTATGATCCTCAAGCATTTCCTTGACTTCCGTAGGCAACCCAAGAATTCTCAAATAATTAGCAATGTATGGCCGGCTCTTTCCAAGTTTTTGGGCAACTTGTGCCTGAGTCAGATCAAGCCTAGTCATTAACATGTTATACGCTTCGGCTTCTTCAAGTGTTGTCAAATCCTCACGTTGAAGGTTTTCCAAAACGGCAATTTCCATCATCTGTTCTTCGTTGACATCTCGAACAATGGCAGGAATCATTTTTTGCTGCGCAATTTTGGACGCCCGAAGCCGTCGCTCACCGGTTAGCAGTTCATACGACTCAACTTCAGGATCCGGTTGACGAACAATAATGGGTTGAAAGACCCCGGAATTCTTAATCGATAATGCCAAATCCTCAAGTGCTTTCTGGTCAAATCGGTGTCGTGGCTGATATGGATTGGGCTTAATTTCACTCACTTTAATATCAATCACATTTTCTTTACTCGTATCTACGGTGTTGTCTTGAAAAAGTGCTTCAATACCCTTTCCCAATCCAGTCGGTTTTTTCTTATTCACCATGGTTGGCCAGCACCTCCTTCGCCAGTTTCATGTACTTATCCGCACCCTTTGACTTTGGATCGTAATCCATAATCGGTAAGCCGTAACTGGGCGCTTCGGATAACCGAACATTTCTTGGAATAACGGTCTCATAAACTTCGTTTTTAAAATACTTGCGGACCTCTTGATTGACTTGAACGCCCAAATTCGTTCGGGCATCAAACATCGTCAGGAGAACACCCTCAATTTTCAAATCCGGATTAAAATGTTTCCGAACCAATTGAATGGTATTGAGCAATTGGCTGAGTCCTTCCAGAGCGTAATACTCACTCTGAACCGGAATCAGAATCGAATCACTTGCGGTAAAAGCATTAATCGTAATTAATCCCAGTGATGGCGGACAATCGATTAAAACATAATCATACTGGTCCCTTACATCATCCAACGCTGCCTTCAATCGCGTTTCACGAGCCATTTGCGGTGTCAATTCAATTTCGGCACCAGACAGTTGAATGGTAGCCGGTACAATATCCAAGCCCTCATGAGCTGTATGTACGATTGCTTCCTGCATTGACTCTTCGTTCACCAATACATCATAAATGTCCTTGCCGATATCGGCCTTGGAAATCCCAACACCGCTGGTTGCATTTCCTTGTGCATCGGCGTCAACAAGTAAAATCTTCTTACCAAGTGAAGCCAGGCCGGCGCCCAGATTAACAGCCGTCGTCGTTTTACCGACACCGCCCTTTTGATTGGCAAGTGCAATCACATATGACATGTCTTCCCTCCTTACTTATTTACTTTTCCTATTGGTTCCCGATTGGGGGTTCCAGGTTTACGTGGATACTTTTTTGGTGTATCTTTTGTTTTTTCAATGATAATAATGTGTCGTTTTTCGTCTAAAATCGGCAGTGAAAAGTCAAAGTCGTGCTTCACCTGACCACCAAGCAGTGAAATAGCCTGCTTGGCATCTTCAAGTTCATCTTCCGCCTTAGCTGCCTTCATAGCGATCATTTGGCCGCCAACTTTTACCAATGGCAGACACAGCTCGCTTAAGACACTTAATCTGGCAACTGCCCGCGCAGTCACAATATCAAATGATTGTCGACTGGCAGATTTCTTGTTGCCAAATTCTTCGGCTCTCGCATGGACCAATGTGACATCCTTTAAATGAAGTTGTTGAACCAATTCTGTTAAAAAATGAATTCGCTTATTCAGAGAATCAACAATGGTGATTTTTAGCTGAGGGAACAGGATTTTTAACGGAATTGATGGAAAACCCGCTCCCGCACCAACATCGCAAATTGAAACCGGTTGTTCACGAATCTGTGAAACAAAAAAAGCAGGAGTTATCGAATCATAGAAATGTTTTAAATAAACTTCTGATTTTTCGGTGATAGTTGTTAAATTGACATGTTCATTTGTCGCCACTAATAGCTTGAAATAGGCATCAAACTGGCCTAGTTGATCATCGGTTACTTGAATGTTCTGCGCTAAAAGCGCACTGATAAATTGATCGATATTCATTAAATAAATTCTCCTGATATGTGAAACAATTCTGTTTCACGTCTTATTCTACTTTACCTTAAAATCGTTGATATGACAAGGACTACTGTGTAAGAAGTTGTCTAAAATCCTAAACTCCCCTATTTAAAATTATAATATGTTGACGATCACTTTTCGAGCGAAAAGAAAAAGCCGGGAGAACCCCGACCTTTGTGGTTAAAAATTAAACTTAATAAGGCAAAAACCATTTCTGGTAACAAAACCTGATCAAAACCCGTTTAATCACTGAATGTCACTGGCTTTTGATTTTCATGACCATATTGGCGAACATGTTCCCTGATAATCTCGACAATGATCCTTGAAACGTCTGCCATCGCCTCTGTCGTAATATATTCGTATGGACCATGGAAATTATCCCCACCATTAAATAAATTAGGTGTCGGAATGCCCTTGGCCGTAATCGCATTACCGTCTGTACCCCCACGAAACGGTGTAATTCTGGGATTAATCCCCAAACGTTTGTAAGTATCCAAAACCAGATTCACGACATATGGATACTTTTGAATAGCATCCCCAATATTTTGATATTGCTCGTCAATTTTAAGTGCCACTCTGGGAACGTCGAAACGGTCATTGATTTGCTGAACCGTTTCTTCAAGCAATCGTTCCTTTTCGTGAAACTTGTCAGCATCAAAATCACGCATAATGATCGTTAAGTGAGCCTCTGAAATTGTTGCGTTAAAGTCGGTTACCAAAAAGAACCCCTGATGACCCCGGCTTTTCTCAGGTACGTCATCTTTTGGAAGTGCGGAAAGGATTTCATTGGCCAAACTAACGGCATTGACCATCAATCCATAAGCATCACCTGGATGAACAGCCGTCCCTTTTATGCTGATTTCAGCTTGAGAGGCGGTAAAAGTTTCAGGTTCGATTTGACCGGGCTGACCATTATCCATCGTATATGCGAACTTGGCACCAAAGGCTTTTGCCGGAAAGCGTTTTGACCCTCTGCCGATTTCTTCGTCCGGCCCAAACGCTACTTCAACCGGTCCATGTTCAATTTCCGGGTGCTTCAACAGGTCATCCAAGGCGCCAAGAATTGCTGCAATCCCTGCCTTGTCATCAGCTCCCAGCAGGGTAGTCCCATCGGTTGTAATCAGTCGTTGACCAATAAACTTCTTCAAATTCGGAAATTGTTTTGGACTTAAAATCATGTTTTTCTTACGATTCAGGACAATGTCTTCCCCTGAATAGTCCGCATGGACCTGAGGCGAAATATTTTCGGCATTATAATCCGCTGTGTCCAAATGGGCTATAAAACCGATTGGTGACAGTTCTTTCTCAGAGTTCCCCGGCAGCTCCGCCAATGTATACCCACTATCGGTATCGTATGTCACCTTTTTGATACCCAATTTTTTTAAATCCTCGACAATCATTTGCGCCAGTTCAACTTGTCCCGGCGTTGTCGGTACCGTTGGACTATTCGGGTTGGATCTGGTGTTGACCTTCGCGTACTTTATGAAAAGTGATTCAATTAAATCATGATCAAACTCACTCAAATAACTCACCCACTTCATTTCCCCACTCTTTTAAAACTAACTTCAATCATAAAATACCATTATGAAATTGTAAACAATCCTCTTAAAGAATAAGTATGATGCTTATTCACCCCATTATAAAAAGGGGACTGGAATAAACAATCGTTTTGTCCCAATCTCCTGATTTTAATAAGCTGATTCATTTTTCAAAACCGTTAACGCTCTTTATGGCTTGGTGATGGCTGCAACTTCATCCAGGAACCAGTCATTAAAGGCCTGTGCATCAATGTCAACACAAACATCTGCGTTGGTCTTACCATCATGATAGGCACCCCGAATATCACCAACCGTTTCACCGATTGCAGGACCATCAGTGACAATATCAACCCACATAGGCTGTGTTTTGATTGCTTCCGGATGCAAAAGATAGAAAATCGTGTTCACGTCATGCATCGCAATGCCCTCATCACTGTTATCGCCATCGTGAATAATGATGTCGTGAAGCATCTTACCCGTCTCATTCATTGTTTCCAACTTGCTGAGTGAGGCCGGCGTAATCAATGCCTTCATTGTAATGTCCAACCCAACCATGGTGATTGGAATACCCGATTGATACATAATCTTAGCAGCATCCGGATCCGTGAAGACATTGAATTCGGCAGCACTGGTCATGTTCCCTTTACCAAGAGAGCCACCCATTGCCACAATCCGCTCGATATGATCCTTAACTTCGGGATACTCGCTGAATAACAGTCCGATATTGGTATATGACCCCGTTGGTACCAGCGTGATTTTTTCATCACTACTCATAATCGTATCATGCAATGCCTCAACAGCGCTTTTATCAAGTGGTTTCGGCAGGTCCTCGGGAAAGTCATACCCGGGCATCCCCGATTCGCCATGGATTCTGGCAGCATCTTCAAATTCTTTGATTAACGGTTGTTTAGCACCAGCGGCAACCGGTACGTCCTTGTTAAAGAAACGCACAATTTTTTGCGCGTTTTTTGTTGTTTTATCAACCGTTACATTTCCGGCCACACTGGTAATCAGTTTGACCTCGATTTGAGGATCGTTCAGCGCCATGGTTAGAGCTGCTGCATCATCAATCCCCGGATCAGTATCCATTACAATTTTAATGGTCATTTTTATCTTCCCCTTTTTATTTTATTTGCGTTTATAGAAGCGCCGAAAGGACTAAATCACATAGGAATAAACCGCCTAACACGTAGGTAGCAACCGTTAATTCCTTTGCCCTCCCTGCTGCAATTTTCAGGATTGGATAAGCCACAAATCCAAATGCCAACCCAGTTGAGATACTGGTCGTAAATGGAATCAAGACAACAATCAAAAATGCAGGGAACCAATCCGAAAAATCAAACATATTAATTCTGCTCAACTGATTCATCATCAGCGCTCCGGTAATAATAATCACCGGGGCAATCGCAGCCTGTGGTACAAATGATAGCAATGGGATGAAAAACATTGAAACGGCAAACATGAGACCGGCCACAATAGCTGTTATGCCGGTTCTACCACCACTTTCAATTGCCGAAGCACTTTCGGCGGCAGCAACCGTTGGGCTTGTGCCTAAAGCACCGGACAAGAAGCTGGTAATAGAACTTGCTTGAAATGCTTTCTTAAACTTCTTGGGATTTGGCATGATGCCTTCCAATAGTCCCATCGATTCAAACACCAAGATCATTGTCATTGAAAAGACAGCAAGGACAAATGCCACACTGAAAACATGACTAAAGTCACCTTTTCCAACGATCTGTGAGTATTTGGCAATGTCGCCGATTCCTACAGAGGGCGATGCCTGATCCTTAATCCCGAACAGGATACCTAATAGTGAGGTCACGAAGATCCCAATAAAGAAACCACCTGTTACATTTCGAATATAAAGGAACAGTGTCAGCAGCAGGCCAAACATTGCCAATAACGTAGCTGGTTGTGTTAAATCGCCAAGTGCCAAAATTGAACTCTTACCGGCCTGGATTAATTGGGCCTTTTCCAAACCGATTTCAACCAGAAATAGACCAATACCGGCAGTTATACCTGCTTTTAACGTATCCGGAATACCATCCGCCAACACCTGGCTCAGCTTGGTGAATGCAATTAAAACGTAAATAACACTGGCTACCATCGAAATTGCCAATGCTTCCTGCCATGACAATCCCATCGACACGACAACCGTGTAGGTAAAGAAGGCATTGACGCCCATCCCCGGTGTTAAGATCACCGGTGCATTCGCCCAGAACCCCATAATCAAACAACCAATCAATGACGAAATAATGGTTGCAAAAACACTTAAATCAGTCGGGATTCCGGCATCCTTTAAGATCATCGGATTAACGATAATAATATAGGAAATTGCGAAGAAACCGGTAACACCGGCAATAATCTCACGTTTTATCAGGTTTTTATCTCGTATAGCCTCACGAAGCCGCAGCTTATTGGCTACGGCTTCTGCTCTTTGTAACTTATCCAAAAATATGACCTAGCTTTCGAATTTGCAAGTTTACCATACAAATAGTCCAACGATTCCGGCAGACATCAACGATACTAAAATACCGGAAAGTAACATAATACCAACGTTCTTACTGATCAAATCATTTTTCTTTTTGTCAACCAAGCCCTTGAAGGCACCGATAATCATACCGGTTGTTGAGAAATTGGCAAATGATGTAATGAAGACCGTTAATTGGGCTTGATAGTGAGCTGGGAAGATACTGAGATTGTTAATTGTTCCAGCGATCTTACCCATAACAACGAATTCGTTGGTAACTAACTTCATTCCCATAAATTGGGCAAACTGGAAGGCATGGTCGACATCCAGGCCCATCAACCAGGCAAATGGGAACATAATAATTCCTAAAATATGTTCGAGAGACAACCATGGGTTGAATAATGCCAAAATTTTATCAATCAAGGCAGCCAAAGCAACAAAGGCAATAACGTTTGCAGCAATGATCAAAATCAAACGACCGGCGCCAAGAATGGAATCACCCAGGAATGAGAAGTAAGGTTCTCTTTTGCCATCGGCAGAAACCTCGCCGGCTTCTTCGGCAGCTTCACTTGCAGCACCGCTTCCACCCATCTTGGCAATGGTATCTTCTTCAGGTGTCACCTTAACCGGATTCAAAATACTCGTAATAATAAGCGCATTTAAAACGTTTAATGGAATAGCAGTTAATACATATTGTCCAGGAACCATCTGGGTATAAGCCCCGATGATTGACGCGGTAACACATGACATCGACATCAAAGCCAACGTTAGGTTTCGTTTAGCAGACATTTGCTTTAATTGCAGTGATGAAACGGCAAGTGCTTCAGTGTTGCCAAGAAACATCATTTCAACGGCAAAGAATGATTCAAACTTAGGTGCGCCCGTGATAAATGATAAGCCACGGCCAACCCATTTAATGATCCAAGGTAGGACACCAATATAAGTTAAGGTATCGAACAATGGCACAATCATCAAAATAGGCAGCAACGCACTGGTAACGAAGTTCATTGATTTGGCTGTTCCGCCAAAATCAGGTGTCACCCAGTTCGGTAATGCAAACGCAATGCCTTTATAGGAAACCTGAACCAGCCAGTTGAACCCATCGGCTGCGGCTTTAACACCGTCACGACCCCATTTAAACTCGGTTAGAACGAAGGCAATGACAAGGTTAATGACCAACACGACAAGGACAGAACGCCAATTGATGGCCTTTCGATCCTTGGAAAATAATATCGCAATACCCAGGTAAACAATGACACCCAGTATATTGACTAATAAATAAGTTAACGACATACGCGGAAATCCTCTTTTCTGTTTTTACGAATAACGAAACAATAATGGCTAAAACGACTATGGCCAAAAATAATATTTAACACCCGCGATCCCCCTTATAATGAATTTGGTTTTAAAAGTTTAAACCCCGTTATGATAATAGCTCGCCCAAAAAGCTGTGGCCGACCGATTCCTTTGAGTAACTCAAGGAAAAGGCTTCAGCGATCGTTGCACCAATATCGGCTAACGAATGACGAATCCCCAGTGCCCGCCCATCTTCATTTGAAGGTGTATAGGCAATCAGCGGTAGATATTCTCGAGTAGGTGAAACAGCCGCGGTCATATCATTAGCAAATGTCGCTGTGATGATTAGCAGATCAGTTCGACTCATCTCGTTAATCACTTGGGCAATGTGTTGATCGGTTTCACGCAATATTTCAAGGTACTGATCGACACTTCCGTTCTCGGCAGCTCTTGGCAATCCCTGAACGGACATATAAATCAGTCCCTTAACCGGTGATATCACTTCATGGTGAAGTGTCTGAAAAGCCAGAGAATCTTTGTTAACTGCTACAATATCGGCTAAGTTCTGATTGGAGATGTAGCTTTTATAATCGGTAATCATAATCGAGCGGGCGTAATCATCACTGTATTTGACAATCGGATCAATCACACTTGTCACCCGAATGCCGTCCTGATAATCAAGCATCTCTCGAATGCCGCCTTCAGGGCTGTTACTCAATCCCTCAAGATGTATTTTCCCGTAAAAGCCAAGCGGCTGATCAACCGGTGGTAACCCGTTAACCGGATTTCCAAAGCGAATATTCCCCAATCCCAGTCTTCCCAGGGTCGGTAGTTTGAGCCTATTTCCAACTCTGATTGCAACATGCCCCAGAGTATCGGTGCCAATCGAATGATAACGATTAGCATCACTTGCCTCACCAATACCCAGTGACGCAAGATCAATCACGATGACCCTTTGAAAATCCATAAACGATTCCCCTCTTTTACAAAAATTAGCAGAAAAACTCATTCCATTGACTAGAATACCGAATATTCTGAAACCTGTAAATCAATTGGTCAATCATTTTTCGGAAGTAAGACCTTTTACTATATTGTGTGCGCTTACATTATAGCAAAAACGATTTCTTGACACAACTTAGTGCGTCATAAAAATAACATCTCCCACTCCCTAGCGGAAAGTGCACAGGTCTTTCACAAGAAATCATTATTTTGAGCACAAAAATAGGCCTCAGGTTTGCTATGCGTTTCAACCTGAGTGCCTATTGATCGGAAGGGATATTATAACTAAGGGTTAATGCCCACTCTTGTTTAAATCTAATGTTTTATCGCCTCAATTTAACTCATTAAATTGACCTACTGCCGCAAACTTGAATCAGTTTTAACATTTAACTTTTGATAAATTTGCCGTGCGATCAATTTTGATGTTTCGTGGAACTTGGAACTTTTAAAACTGTAAATGATTGGTACTGAAACACTGATGCTGTAAAGATTTAATTCTTGATAATCGGATCTGTGAATCTGTTATCTATGCGTCAATTTGATATCACATCAATTTGACAGCTTATCGGATTCATCGATCTACTACAAGCGACCCCTGTACAATGATCTATTCTATTACTTCAATGAGTATTAATAGTCGATCTTTAAATCCTTTTCGCATGATTGGATCATTTTATATTCAAACACTTAATCACCTGAAATTAATTTTGTCATCCTCGCTTGTAATCATCCTAACCAATGTTACTGTTTAAAACTCATACTCACCAAGATTAATCATCCATCACTTCAAATTACAAACATTTGAAAATAA
>Ga0214925_100454_pt1 | contig 19087 bp, 19 predicted proteins | sample Stichaenrichment_FD_168299 | JGI IMG/M metagenome (GOLD analysis project Ga0214925, IMG submission 168299) | Xylose enriched microbial communities from anaerobic bioreactor in Madison, Wisconsin, United States - 63SRT | ecosystem: Engineered > Bioreactor > Anaerobic > Unclassified | place: USA... | reverse complement strand
CCTCCCGATGCTCGCCACGGAAAAAGTCGTTACCGAGGCGGGTGGAAGAAATGCTTACTGGGCCGAGGGGACTATTCCTTACCGCGGGTCAGGAAAAAGTCGTTACCGTGGACCTGGAAAGAGTCCTTACCGCACCGCCTGTAGAACACCTTACCGTCCACACGAGGAGCGCAGGCCCCGCCTGGGCGCCAACTACGCTGCCGTCCAGAGGCGCGTAAATGAGATGCTGCGATGAAGCGGGAGGATATACGTTGGGCCGTGGCCACGCTGGTGGCCACGGCCCTCTGCATCATGCTTGCTCCCTTAGCAATAACAATCTGGGGCTTTTCTCGCCTTGGCGAGAGTATCTCGGAACGCTCTAGCCTCTCATAATGAGGGCTTGGGCGTTTATGGGAAGGGGATTACTGATGAGACTGCTTCTTTGTCCGAACTCTTCGGAACGGAGCTGCCAACTTATCGTATGCGGATATTTGCCCGCCTTGACGGTAAAGCCACCCGGAAAGCGTCAATGAGACCACGAGGACAAAACAAGCCTCGGCTATGCCTACTGCCAAAGACCCTATGCCAAGCATTCGAACGAGAAAATCGGCATAGAGGCGGATTAGATAGTGCGTTATGAATATGAACATTGAGATATTGCCAAGATATACAAGCGGACGTGTCGAAAGCAGTCGTGACACCGCTCCCTTGCTAACGGCAAGAGCGTATGTATCGCCGCCTACTAGTGTCATATCGATAAGATAGGTGACGGGTCCAGCGGAGCTCCAGACAACTTGCCGAGTGAAGAACCAAACCATGGAGCAAGCGATAAACAGGTACTCTAGAGCGCCTGAGCGTTCTATAACGTTCCCGTGGCCATCGTGCTGCCTTCCCCACGTGTAAAGTTGAGCGAGCAACATACCTAATATGACGTAGAACACTCGTCTGTATGGGGAACCATAGTCGAGATCATCGAAGAAGGCTATGCGGGCGGTTATTGATTCAAAGACGATGCCGAGCAGCATTGATGCGATTATGCACACGAGCGCCCCGATTAGAGCTTCGCGGGTTTTGCAGATATGCCTTTTAAGAAATTGCATTATGAATGGGCTAATAAGGTAGATACAGAAGATCGTGGAAAGAAACCAGCAAACACCGTTTAGAGCATGGCTAAATGACGTACTACCTGTTAGGGACTGAAGAAGCGTAAGACAAACTGGGAAAAGTACTGCGCTTTTTGCAATCTGGCGTAATGGAGAAAAGTCCAATTCCAGCGTTCCGTAGAGAAGCTGATAAACGACTCCAACTAGTAGCATGATGACATAAATAGGCCATATTTTGCGAATATGCCTTTGAGCGAAGCCCAATGATCCTCGAATGCCACCAACGGGGGCTGCCCCACTAGGATCTCGCCTCATACTGCTCAGCATCATGCCAAAGCCCGACATCACGAAAAAGAAATCGACACCTAACGTTGCGTTGTGCCAAAACTGCCAATATGCATCGCCAAACGCCCCGTATTGCTTTAAAAATTCAAAATGAGAAAAAACGATTACCATAATGGCAGGAAAGCGGGCTCCCGTAAGGGAAGCTATACGCTCTGTCTGTCTGTCTGTCTGTCTGTCTGTCTGTCTGTGCAGACGGCTGTCTCAGCTGCCACTCTCGTCAGCAATCCTTTCGCCACTCGTAAGCCAGTATCACGTTTATGTCACTCCGCATCAGCGTGAGACGACGCAGCTCCTCTTTGTATTACCGTTCTCCCAGCTCCTCGCGCAGCGCATCGAGCAGGCGGTCATCATCGGCCTCGTCGCGCACGGCGAGCCTGAGGTAGTTGCGGCCGTTGGTCTTGGTCGTGAGCTCCTTGATGAGGATCTCGTGCTTTGTAAGCAGACGCTTCAACAGCTCCTTGGGCGATATGCCCTCGTCGAGCTCCACCATGATGAAGTTTGCCTGCGAGGGCACTACGCGGACGCCTTGGATCTTGGCGAGCCCGGCGGCGAAGCGGGAGCGCTCTGCGCGGAAGCGCGTGAGGGCCTCGGCGTAGTCGCCCTTGTACTTCTCCTCGATTTGCAGGTAGAACTCGGCGAATGAGTTCACGTTCCAGATGGCCACGTCCTTCTTCATGGCTGCTATGGCCCCGCGGTCGCCGGAGGCGAGGATCCCCAGCCTAAGGCCGGGCACGCCGTAGGACTTGGAGATGCTCTTCATCACGTAGAGGTGTGGGTTGGCGTCGAGCAGGTCCTCGTCGAGGAGCGAGGGGCTGGGCTCGTCGGCGAAGTCCACGAAGGACTCGTCCACTACGAGGCGGATGCCCCGCTCCTTGGCCCACGCCACCAGGCGCAGGGCGTCGGCCTTGGGGATGTAGTTGCCGGAGGGGTTGTCCGGGTTCACCACAACGAGCGTGGAGACGCCCTTGTCGCCGAAGTAGGCCATGAGGTCGTCGGCCGTGTAGGAGTAGTCGTGGTTGTCTGGCACGAAGTCCACCGACTCGGCCCGGTCGTAGCGGTTGGGGTACTCGTCGAAGGTGGGGCGCACGAAGCCGACCTTGCCCTCTAGCCTGCCCATGAGCGACTTTATGAGCTCGGCCGCGCCGTTGCCCACAACGACCTGCTCGCGGCGGATCCCGAAGTCCTTGGCGGCGAGCAGGCTCTCCACCTCCTGGCCGGAGGGGTAGCTCTCCATGAGGACGTCGAAGTTGGCGCGGATCTCATCGCGCAGGCGCCTGGGCGGGAAGTAGGGGTTCACCAGGTAGCAGAAGTCGAGCAGCTTGGGGTAGCGCCAGTAGCCGCCGTAGCGGCGCTGGAGCATGCCCACGCGCTCGTCCTCGTCGGGGCAGAAGATGGAGGTGGCGATGTCGAGGTCCTGCACGTCGTCGATCTCGTACCACTTCTGGCCGTTGAGGCGCTTGGCCTTGATGCCGGGGTCGTCGAGCATCGTGATCACGCGGAGCACCTGCTCGTAGTACTCGTTCTCGCCGAGAGCCTGCTCGTAGGCCTTGAGGAAGGGGACGTACTGCTTCTGGGAGAACTCGCGCGAGAACTTGTAGATGTTGACGGTCTTGTAGTACTCGCCCATCTCCTCGAACTTGAACTGCTTGCCCGGCACGAAGGCCTCGATGCCGTCGTCGGCGGAGAGCTTGACGCAAGTGCCGTCCATCCACGATTCGTACTTGTCGACCAGGGCGAGCGTGGGGCGCGGGTCATCCACCAGGGCCCGGAGCACCGAGTCCTCGAAGATGAGGTCGCTCTCGAAGAGGAGCGTGTCGTCCTCCACGAGCTTGCCCGCGGCGAGCGAGAGGGAGTAGATGTTGTTGGTGCGGTCGTAGACCGGGTTGTCGATGAACTCGATGGGGGTCTGGATGCCCAGGGTGCCGATGTAGTCCCGAAGGAGCTGCCCCTTGTATCCCGTGACCACGACGATGCGGTCCACGCCCACGGCCTGAATCTGGTGCAGCATGCGGTCGATGAGCGAGACGCCGTTCACCTTGACCATGCACTTCGTGTTGTCCCTCGTGAGGTCCTTGAGCCGCTTGCCCATGCCCGCGGCCAGGATTATCGCCTGCATCGTGCTGCCTCGCTCTCTTGCTTGCCTTGCCTTACCGTTCCTGCGTGTACGCCCTGACCATCTCGTCCATGGAAGACCAAGTGAGTCGGAGCTCGCCGTGGTTTTCGGAGACGTCCTCGTACCAGCCCATGACCTCGTCGATGTGCGGGCACGCGACGCCGCAGAGGTGCGCGATGCCCTGGATGGCGCGGAGGCCGTAGGCGAAGTCCGCCCGGAAGTAGCGTGAGGCGAAGTCGGGCACCCACTGGCCCTCGGCCACTTCCTTCATGGGCGACGTGAGTCCCTTGAACGCGGGGATGCCGGAGATCTTTTTTGTCATGGCCTCGGCGTCTGGGCTCTCGTAGTGGACGCGCAGTGACTTGACGCCCGAGAGGTCCATAGGGATCGCCCGGCAGAGCGCCTGCAGCTCGTCGTCCATCGCGAGCATGAGCTCGGAGGCCGCCATGTCCCACTCCTCGTAGAAGAGGAAGTTCCTGGGGTAGGTGACGCCCTCGTGCCAGCCCGCGAGCATCGTGCGGATGCGCGAGGTGTGCAGGATCGGGTTGGAGGGCGTGAGCGTGAGGTCCAGGTAGCTGGGGAGCGTCCCCGCTGGCATGTCGAGCCAGCCGGAGAGGTCGGAAGCGATGGGCGCGGCCTCGGAGGCCGGGATGGCGGCCACGTCGATGGAGGGCTTGCGGCCCAGCATGTAGACGCTGCGGCTGCGCTCCTTGAGCCTGGCCACGCTGTGGACGCGCTGCAGGCCGAAGAGCGTGCAGCGCGTCACGAGCGGGTGCAGAAAGAGCTCTCCGCAGGCGCCTGGGACCATGCCGATCCGCTGGCCTGGCTCGACGCGCGGCCGCAGTCTCTCGCAGAGGTCGGCCAGCAGGTAGGTGGGGTAGGTCACGAAGACGTAGGCGGCGCCGCTGACGGCCGCCGCGAGGTCCGAGGTTGCTGTGACGGGGGCGGCCTTTATGACCACGTCGTCCTTCTCGTCCAGCACGTCCAGCGTGCCGGGCCACTGCTCGGGGCGCGAGGTGGAAACCCAGACGTCGTTGCCCTTGGCCGCGAGCTCCGCAGCCATGAGCGTGCCGATGTTTCCCCCGCCGATGACGCATATCTTCATGCGATTCTCTCCTTCTCTTTCGGAAGGCCCGGCGGGGTTGCCCCGCTAGGCCCAGAACTTGTCCGTCGGCTTCTCCAGCCGTGCCTCCGCGCATTCGGCACCCACCAGGTCGTAGACCTTGGAGGCGTAGTAGATGTCGTGCAGCGAGATCCCGATGTTGTACGCGATGATGCGCTGCGAGTCGTCATCGCGCCCGGTGGCCCTGCCCTCGAGCACGTCGGCCATCTCGGCGAGCTTGGACTTGAACTGCGCGTAGTAGCCGAAGCCGCTCACGTGCGCCTCGTCGTCGCAGAAGACCTTGTCGAAGGCCAGGTCGCACTGGGTGAAGCCGCGGGTGTGCACCGGCACCACGAGCGCGCCCGGCTTGAAGGCGTCCGCGCCGCAGATGTCCTCGTCGGCGGCCGTCACGCACGAGAAGGTGACGTCGGCCCAAGAGCAGAGCTCCTCTGCGCTCTCGAACACCCGGAAGCTCAGGTCGGCGTGGCCCTCGAAGCGCCTCCGGAAGTCGTCGTGCTGGTCCTTGTAGGCGAGCAGGCCTATTTCCAACGGCCGGTCCTGGTCCGCGTCGAGGCAGAGGAGCGTCGCGCGGGCCGTGTTGCCCAGGCCGATGAACCCTACCTTGGAGAAGCTGGTCTTGCCGTAGAGCCTGGCCGAGAGGGCCGCCACGGCGCCGGTCCGCATGTTCGTGATCCAGTCGCCGTCCATGAGGGCCAGGCACGTGCCGTCGGCCATGTCGTAGAGCAGGATCTCGCTGTCGAGCGCCGGCCTGCGCTCCGGGTAGCGCGTCACGAGCTTGACGCCGCCGCGCTCGATCTGCGGGATCAGGCAGGGCATGCAGTTGAAGAAGACGTCCCTATATCGACACCCCCCCTGACTCCTGGCTTCATGCTCGTCTTGGCCGGGAGTACCGCCCCGGCCTTGAGGCGCAGGGCCTCCTCGACCCAGCGCACGCATTCCGCGGGGTCGATGCCGGCGTCCCGCACGTCCTCGAATCCGATTACCTTCATATGCTTCAGCTCCTTGTCTTGGGTGTTACTGGTTGGCTGGTACTTGTCACGAGAGCTCGTCCTGGGCGGCCTGCATGGCGGCGAACTCCTCCTCCGGCGCGTTGGCCACGAGGTGGTGCCGCGCGTAGGCCTGGAAGTAGACGGCGCCGATGGCCAGGACTGCGAGCGCGGCCACGGCCGAGGGCGTGTAGGTGACGAAGGTCGCCACGGCCGCGACGCAGGCCAGCACGAGGCCGACGCCCGTGGTGACGGCGCCTCCCGGCGTGCGGTAGGAGCGCTCCATCTGGGGCTCGCGGCGGCGCAGGACGATGTGGGAGAGGTCCATGAGCGCGTAGGAGACGCACGCGCCGAAGACGGCCATGTCGATGAGGGCGTCGCCGTCGCGCATGAAGACCACCAGCAGGAAGCCGATGACGCCGATCGTGACGAGGGCGGCAGCCGGGGTCTTGCGCTTGCCCGTGACCGAGAGCGCCTTGGGGAGGTAGCCCGCGCGCGACAGGGCGAACATCTGGCGCGAGCCTGCGTAGATGAGCGAGAAGAACGAGGCCACCAGGCCGAAGAGGCCGGCGACGTTCACGAAGAGGGCGAGGCCGGGCTTGCCGACCACGTTCAGCGCGTCGACGAGCGGCGCCGTGGAGGAGCCCATGAACTCCGCTCCCGTGGCGCCGGCGGCGAGGAACAGCACCGCCAGGCCGGACAGCACGAGCACGGCCATGGAGCCGAGGATGCCGCGCGGCACGTCGTGGCGCGGGTCGCGGGCCTCCTCGGCGGCCAGGGGCACGCCCTCTACGCCGAGGAAGAACCAGATGCCGAAGGGAAGCGCGGCCAGCGCCCCCGCCACGCCGAAGGGGAGGGCGACCGAGCCGCCCGCCGCGGGCGCGATGTCGAAGAGGTTAGAGGGCTGGAAGGAGGGGGCCACGCCGACCACGAAGGCGACGAGCGCCACGGCCGCGACGACCGTGATGCCCATGATCACCTTGAGGGCCTCGCCCACGCCGACTATGTGCAGGGCGATGAAGATCGCGAAGCAGGCGGCGACCACGAGCAGGTGCTGCGCGTCGCCGGAGACCACGCCGAGCGCGTCCAGGTAGTTGGCGATGAAGGTGGAGATGGCGGCCGGCGCGCACACGTCCTCCACCAGCACCGCCAGGCCGGTCATGAAGCCGCCGAAGGGGCCGAACGCCCTGCGCGCGAAGCCGTAGCCCGCGCCCGTGGTGGGGATGGCCGAGGAGAGCTCCGCCACGCCCAGCACCGTGCAGGCGTACATGGCGCCCATGAGCACGAACGCGATGGCCAGGCCCAGCCAGCCGCCGTAGGCGATGCCGTAGTTCCACCCGGAGAAGTCGCCGGAGATCACGTAGGCCACGCCCAGGCCCATGAGCAGGCCCCAGCCCGCGGCGCCGCCCTTGAGCTCGCGCTTCTCGAAGTACTGCTCGTCCTTTTCACCCGTGGCCATGGTTACTCCTCCCCGCCGATGCGGTAGGCCTCGTCCACCTGCTGCAGCTCGGCGAACGAGTCGATCTCGGTTATGTCGTCGGCCGAGCACTCGCGCACGCGGACGCGGTAGTGCTCCGGCCTGCGGTCGAGCGCGACGTCGTCCCAGAAGATCTGGCGGCACCGGCCGCCCTCGGCGAAGACCGCCGGGATGTCCTGCGCGAGCCTCGCGCCGTCTTCGGCCGTCCAGTAGGAGCAGCCCACCATCTTCCAGCAGGGGGCGTCCTTGCCCTTGGCGATGTGGGTGATGTAGCCCTGGTCGTCGGCGTCGAAGTACCAGTCGTCGGTCTCGTCCACCGGGATGGCGAGGTAGTTGGTCTCGTACTGGTACTTGGTGATGAGGGCGGGGTTCTCCAGCAGCAGGTCGCTCTCGAAGGCGTAGGCGTTGCGGAACAGGTCCTTGGCCGCCAGGGCAGAGGAGATGTTGTTGGTGGAGTCGAAGAGCGGGTTGTCGATGAAGCGCACCGTGGGGTACTTGGACTTGAGCTGGTCGAAGGACTCGGCCAGGTAGCCGCGCACCACGTAGATCTCATCCACGCCGACAGCCAGCAGCGCGTCGATCAGGCGGTCGATGATGCGCGTGCCGTGGACGCGCACGAGCGGCTTGGGCGTGTTGATGGTGATGGGGCGCATGCGGGAGCCGTAGCCGGCCGCGAAGAGGATTGCACGGCGGGCGCGGTAGGGCTCGAGCGCCGCGAGCTCGTCGGGCGTGGCGGCGCCTTCGGCCTCGCGGGCGACGAGGCGGTCGAACTCCGCGCGGGAGAGCTTCCCGGACGCCGGTGCCTGCTCTTCGATGCCCTCGTACATGGGCAGGGCGTGGGCGCAGAACTGCTTGGCGGCCTTGTACCAGACGTAGAGCCACTCGCCGACGGGGTTGCCCTGCATCTCCTTGTAGATGGACCAGACGTACCAGTACCAGCCGACCACGGCCGTGCAGGCCATGCAGTGGCGGGTCTCGGCGGCCGTGGGCTCACGTCCGAAGTAGAGGCTCAGGATCGACTCGGCCTCGTCCGGGGAGTAGCCCGAGCCCTGCGCGACGAAGTTGCCGATGTCGCAGCCGTAGTCGCCCATGGCCGCGTACTCCCAGTCGATGAGCTCCATGCGGTCGCCCTTGACCAGCAGGTTGGGGCCGTAGAAGTCGTTGTGGCAGAGGACCGGCTCGCCGGCCTCGGCGGGAAGCTGCGCCGCGAGGTGACCGATCTTTCCCGCGAGCTCGTCGAAGTCGTCGGGCAGCGGGTAGCGGGCCTCGCGCAGCATGCCCTCGATGCGGCGGGCCTCCTCGTAGAAGTCGAAGGACCAGGGCGACTTGGCGTCGCTCGTGTGGAGGCGGCGCAGGATGGAGAGCGCCTGGCGGACGTGGGCGGGGTTGCGGTAGTCGAAGTCCTCGCAGCCCTCGATGTAGGAGGAGATCTTCCAACCCCCCTCGGGGTCCTCGTGGACGTAGGTGGTGTCCAGGCCGAGGTCGCGTGCCACGCCCAGGGCGTAGGTCTCGGCCTGGCGGTTCACGATCTTCTCAGTGCCGGGGCCGGGGTGGCGGTAGATGTACTTCTTCCCCTTGGCGTTGAAGAGCACCGAGAGGTTGGTGAGGCCGGCCTTGAGGGGCTCGACCTCGGTGATGTCCGCGCGCTCGCAGTGGAGGGTCTCGCAGATGTTGTCGAGGATGCGGGAGTCCACGTTCTCGAAGAAGTCGGCGTCGAAGGCCGCGAGGTCGTGGATGTAGTCGAACTCGTGGACCGTGCGCGCGGGCAGGGCTCGCATGCGGACGCTGAGCTTGTCGAGGTTCTCGGCCAGGAAGTCGTCCCAGAGCTTGCCCTTTGTCTCGGGCTCGTCCCAGGCGTCGCCTATGAGGCCGACGAGCATGCTGGAGGCGTCGGCGTCGAAGAAGGCCGGGCCCTCCATGACCCAGGGCTCCGCGCCGTCCGGGTCCATCGCCGTGACGCGGCCGTCGCGGTTGGTGCGCAGGTGGTAGCCGTCCGCGGCCTCATCTGCCGGCACGGCGCTCACCCAGGAGCCGTAGCAGTAGGGCGTGAAGACGTTGGAGTCGAGGTACTGGTCCGAGGAGCAGACGTAGGAGCGGCCGAGGACGGAGCGCGCGGCGGCCAGCGAGGCGTGGTTGTTGCGCTTGGCGTAGTCCGGGCTCACGATGATGTGGACGCCGAGCTTGTCCTCGAGGTAGAAGAAGGACTCCTTCATGTAGCCCACCACGACGTAGACGTCCTGCACGCCGGCCTCGCGCAGCTGGCGGATGAGGCGCTCGATGAGGACCTCGCCGCGGACCTTGAACAGGCCCTTGGGGCGCTCGTAGGACAGCGGGGCGAAGCGCGTGGCCGCGCCGGCCGCGAGGATCACTGCGTTGTCCACTTTGTAGGGTGCGAGCTCCCGCGGCGCGGCCTCGGTCGGGGCGCCGGCGGCGTCGAGGAGGCCCTTCTGCTGCAGGCGGGCCACCGCCTGGTTGACCGAGCCGACGGAGATGCCGGCGTCCTGCGCGATCTGGCGCTGGGTCCTCTTGCCGTCGCTGCGGGAGAGGACCTCGAACTCGTACCTGTCTAGCATGGTGTGTTGCCGCCTCCGGACGTTCATGGGATTGGTTGTTGGTTTGTTCATGAACTATACCACATGGTGTTTGGTGAATCAATAGGGAGCGGAGAATCTCTATGGGCTATGGGCGGAATGGATATGTGTTGGCGGGCGTTGGGGTGTGGGCGTCCGCCTTTGCGTTGCGACCTCAGTGCGGTTGCCACTGAGGTCGTTGGTGCGAGGGATGTTGAACCCTTGGTTATGAGTTACCTAGGTGCTGGTGACACTGAGGTCGTTAGTGCGGGTGGCGTTGAGTGTTTTCTTTCAATAAGAAGTGACCAGAAGGGGCTGCGGTGGAGAACTTGGACCAGAGGAGTTCAAGGAGGCCATCGCATGGCATACAGCGAGGAGCAGAGAAGGAGCGCCCTCGAGACATTCATCAGGTTCGGCCATAGCTATGCTGACACAATTGCCGAGCTGGGGTATCCCAACCGGGGGACGCTCAGGGGCTGGTGGAGGGAATACGAGAGGACCGGCGTGGTGCCTGTCCGGAAGTCCGTCTCCGACCCGACATACACCGACGCGATGAAGCGCGCCGCGGTCGACTATTACCTCGGCCATGGCAGGAGCCTGGCACGGACGGCGAGGGCGCTCGGCTATCCCAAGAGCCGCCAGCTGCTCGGCGAGTGGATCGACGAATATGCGCCAGGCCAGAGGAAGCGCAGGGTGAGCCCTGTCAATATAATGGACAGTGGGATCGCAGATCTCTACGCAGCCAGCATGGCTTCCGGATCGGCTTGGAGGGCCTTCTCGAAGCGGCCGGAGAACTCCTGCATGGCTTCTGCCGGCACGCGGTCACCGATGGACTCGTGCGGACGGTAGCGGCTGCAGCATGGCTCGATGGACCCGATCGCCCCGTGCTTCGTGTCAGAGGCATCCGAGAGGCGCTCGTGGTGGTACCGCTCGTTCCTGGGCGTCCCGAAGAACGGCTCCGCGGCTGCATTGTCGTGGCAGCTGCCCGTGCGGCCCACGGAGAGCCTCACGTCGTGCGCTGCCGCCCAGGCGCGGGCCCGGCGCCCGCGTGCTGGCTTCCGCGGTCGCTGTGGAATATGGCCCCTCCTGCGACATAGCCACGCGAACGGGCCATCCCGGGGGCTGCGACCACGAGGCCTGCCCTCATGCTGTCCCGCAGCCTCCAGCTCGCGGCCATGCGCGTGCACAGGTCCATGGCCACGGCCAGGCAGCTGGAGCCGCCCGTGGTCCTGAGACAGGCTATGCCGCCCACGGGCTTCGTGGCCGGGACGGGGCCCGGGAAGTCCCTCCCTATGAGGTCAGGCCGCGCAGGCGCATCCCTGTCCGGCACCGTCGTCCTCCGGGAGGCATTGGGGCAGATGCCGCGCATCCCCAGCCCGGACATGCATTTCCGGACGCGGCAGGGGGTCGTGCCTGCGAAGCGGCCGTACTTGGGGTCACCCGTCAGCTTCGACCAGACCTTGCGGAAGCCGAAGCGCCTCCCGCTCGCGTCCCATATCCCGATGATGGCCTCCTTGAGGGGACCCCATGGATCCTCCCCGCTTCCGCCCGCCTTCAGCCACCGGCAGGATCCCGACCTGCCCACGCCCAGCACACGGGCCATCATCGAGACGCTGCAGCTCGCCCTCTCCGCCAGCATCAGCCGGAATCTGTCCTCCGTCAGAGGCTCCTGGCGAAGAAGGCTGCTGCTTTTCTTGGGAACCCGTTCTCGCTCCCGGGCTCCCTGATGCGCCTTCTTGCCCCGCCGGGCTCCTTCTGCCCGTCGGTCCTGGCCTGGGTGGCCCGCCCGGTCTTCGCCTGCTTGAGGATCCAGTCGTTCAGGGTCTTGCCGCTGGTCCCGAGCTCTGCAGCGCACTCCCGGATGCTCTTCTTCGGATCGGACTCATGCGCCTTCCTGCAGTGCCCGGCCGCCTCGAGCCGGTACTCCTCCGCATGCTGCCTGGGAGCCTTCGCCTTGGCCCTGGACTCTGCCTTCTCGATCTCGACTGCGCTCACCGACATCTCGCTGCTCCAATCTGCTGGTGGTGATGGGAGGGCATATCTGCCGAGCATACCGGCTGCAGGTTCCTGCCGTCCCGCTGTCCACCAAAAGATTACAGCTCAGGGGCCCGAGCCCGGAGCGGGGCCCCGTTCCCCTGGAGAGGAAGGTGCAGGTGGTTGCGGAGCTCGAGGCCAGGACGGGCACGGCGGCGGAGGTCGCCGAGCGGAACGGCGTGTCGCGGGCCGCGCCTTACGCATGGCGCAGGGAGATCATGGGCCATAATGGAGGGAGACACCAGGAGAAAGGGCTTCCCGTGGCCAAGGAGATCGACGAGCTTCCCGACGACATCGGGCAGCTGCAGGACATGCTGAGAGAGGCGAAGGCGCGCCTCAGGCAGGTGCAGCCCGGGCTGGACGTGCGCGAGGCGACCCTCGAGATCGCAAAAAAGACCCGGGCACCGACCCGAACCGGCTGACGAACAGGGAGAAGGCGTCGATGGTGGAGGCGCTGAGGGGGAGGTGGAGCCTCCGGGAGCTGCTGGCCGCCGTGGGCATGGCCAAGAGCAGCTATGAGTACGCGAAGGGGGCCCTGGCCAGGGGCGAGGGCCCGGAGCGCGCCGCCGCCCGGGAGGCCGTCAGGGCCGCATTCGAGGAGAGCGGCGGGACCTACGGATACAGGCGCATATATGCGCAGGTCAGCTCCGGGGCCGGGCCGGATGCGGCGATTGTTGATGTTCACTGGAAAGTGACGCAGATGGTCATCGGGCAGCGAGCGCCGATCACGTACATGGTCGCGCACCATGCCTCGTTCTCGGCGCTCGGCCTGCCGCGCGGATGCCTCACGCGGGCAGGGAGGACGGCTGCCCCATAGTGCGCCGCAAGCTCGCGGCATGCCTCGCTGGGGACGGCCTCGCCCTCCTTCGGATGCTTCTTCACGCCCGTGAGCAGGCTGCCGGGGACGATGATCGGCGTGCATCCCCCGAAGAAGGCGAAGGCATGCACATGGCAGCGCAGCCATGCATCCTGCTTCATGTCCAGCGTCGGCCCGGCATGGGAGCATCTGCTGAATGGCAGGGCGGCCACGAAGAGGCACGCCTCCGGCACCTCGCCGGACATGGGGTCCACGAGCTGCATCGTGGGCCCCGCCCGGCCGGCCCCGGGCGTCCTTCCCGCCTTGTGGCCGACCCTGCTCACGACATTGCGCCGCTCGGCATATTCCGCATATCGCCTGCAGAACCGGTCATAGGACATCCATGGCTTGCCTTCGGCCTTCAGGGCGTCTGCATGCCCGCCGTGCAGCAGCCTGAGCGTCACGCCGGTCTTCCTGAGCTCCCTGTGGATCGCATCCCAGTCAGGATCGGGACAGGCGCATTCGGCTGCATCGGCCCTCTCCGGGAAGGGCCTCGAACAGGGCTCGCCCTCTTCCATGCCTTCTGCATCCTGCCAGGAGACCTTCTCCCTCTCTGCCGCCTCGGCGACAGCCTGGATGCTGTGCTCCGGCACCCCGGGCGATCTCGCTATCGCGTTGCGGGATGTCCCTGCGGCCAGCTGCTGCAGCATCGGCCTGGCCCTGATCTTCCTTGCCATGCATTCCTCCTTCGTCTCGCTGGGACATGGCAGGAGGAAGCTATCAGCCGCAGGAGGGGCCCGCCGCCTGGTTTCAGCAGGCGGTGCCGAAGCGCAATATGGACGGTGCCGAAAGGCAATAACCTGCTATCGGCCGGCTGGTGCCGAGGCGCGACAGCCGCAGTGCCAGTACGGGCTAATACTCATTATATGCAAGACGAGCGCGTGCGATATCTCCTACGCTACTGACCGGCTTAGGATGTTTTGGAATGATTCATCTATGCCAACTCTGTCACTCCGCTGTCATCCCTTATATCGTTATGCTGGTTTCCAAGGGGTAGATTTCAGTCTCGAGTTTGTTGGCAGTAGCGTCTAGCTGCCTACCTACCGTCAAACCTCTGCATGGATGCTACCTATTTACCCGCAGGCTGTGTTTCAGAGCACGCTATGTGTTCATCCACGAACTGAAGCGCTGCGTCGAGCCAGTGGTCTGCCTCTTCGCTATGCGGGGCCAGCAGGGCATGGCCTCCATCCGAGTAGTAGGTCACCTGGTGCTGTACTTTCTGACGGGCCAATGCCGTATCCATGGCGGCATAGTTGGCATCCGAGACGATCGGATCATCGGAGCATTTCCAGAGGTACGTTGGCGGATAGCCTTTCCAGACATGCTCGTTGATGCACCAGTCATCTATGTCGCCATGCCCCTCTTCAAGGCAGACCGAATCCAGGAATCTATGGTCTTCTGCATCCATGAACGTCGTCAGGTCTATCGGCGCATAGCAGAGAATCAGAGCAGATGGCTTTGGCAGGCCGTAATGCGCATAGCCCTTGTTTTCTGTTCCCCATTCTGCAGCAAGGTGAGCTCCTGCGGAGAAGCCCATGACCAGGTACTCAGATCCTACGTCGAAAGCTTTCCTGTGACATGAGATATAGCTGAGCGCCTGGACGACATCGTCGAGAGGGCAGGGCATGAGACGCTTCCTGCGCACGCGGTACGAGAGGACGAACACATTCAGCCCCGCATCGGTCAGCTCCGGGGCGACGGGGAAGCCTTCGAGGTTGTTGCAGACGCTCTGATATCCTCCGCCTGAGAGCACCAGCGCGAAGGGCGCCCCCGGCTTTCCTGGAAAGAAGAAGAGCTTCGTCTGCCGCCTCGATGGATCCATGATACAGGAGGGTTCGTCCCAGAAATCGAAGGCGATCCTATGCCCGGCATCGGCAAGATCGACGATGTTCTGGAACCCTCTGATGAAACGCCCGAGCTGGTATTGGCTGCCAGATTTCTCGATCATGGCGCTGACCTTCGTTTTCTGGATCCTTGCCCAGGTCTCCTGCCTGCAGAGCATGATGTGCTCGCCGAACCCGGAAAACTCCGGGAGAAGGGTAATCTCACGGATAGTCATGTCAGGCGATATCTTCGTCATGGACACTATCTCCTCTCCGACGTTATGGGAAAGATCGAACGGGTTCTCATGCTGCCTGCGCTTCTGCGGCATTGCTGCCTTTGTCCGGCATGAACTTGTAGAGAGCCACCGTCACGACGAACCCGCAGACAAAACCGATAGCATTGGTCAGCACAGCTCCGATAAGGCTATTCATGTCGCCTGTCGGGTTCATGTAGCTGGGGAAGCTGAATATTCCGCTTCCTGCCATCGTAAATGCCTTGGTGCCAAAGAGGGCTGGGATGATGCTGGGGATAATGCCTGAAAGAACTGAAGAAAGCATCATCCTCTTGTTCGGCAGGATGGCACCATACAGCGCGGGTTCAGTGATGCCGCAGAAGGCGGTAAGCGCCGTGCTCAGACCGAGGCTGCGCTTGTCAGGATCGCTCTCCTTGTACGCATATGCAAGCATCATGCCGACAACGCCCATGCCGTTGCACACAAGGCCGAGGATAGGGTCTGAGCCAAGCGTTACGAGATTGTTGATGCACACGACGACAAGTGCCCAGTGAAGCCCGAGAGGAATCAGCACGAGCCCGAATATGGGGTTGAGGATCAGCGAGCAGACAACGGGGTTGAGTGCGTAGATTGCCAGGATCCCCTGTGCAAGCAGGCCTGATGCTGCATTCACGACAGGTCCGATCACCAGATACGAGACCGGAGCGCAGATGAGGACTGTCAGAGCCGGCACGATGGCATACCCCACGACTTCAGGCAATATCTTCTTGAATCCCTTGTATATCACCGATGCGAACCAGGCAGCGACGATAGCGGGAAAGACCGTGCTGGCATAGCTGGCTGCCGGGATGGATAGGCCTGCTATATCTATGCTGCCGCCTGATGTGGAAAGGGCAGCCAGGCTGGGATGGATCAGCGAGGCACCGATGACGGCGCCGATATAGGCATCCATGCCGAAGAAGCGTGCAGCCGAGGCTTCGATAATCACCGGGAAGAAGTACATGCAGGAATTGCCGATGGCATGCAGCAATACATACATGCCATCTTCGGGGGCAAGCGCTCCAGCCGATGAGAGGATTGACACGGGGGCGTTCATGATGCCACAGGCAATGAGTGCGGGCAGCACGGGCATCATGATTCCATTGATCAGCTTCATCAGCTTGGCAAAGACCAATGGTGTGAGATGCAACGATTAGGTTTGCACGTTTCTATCTACCACAACAGCGTTTGAACTTTTTTCCACTACCGCATGGACAGGGTTCGTTTCTACCTACCTTTCTTCCAGCAAAGATCGTAGCGGCGTTGTTCCGCATCTTTCTTACGCTTGAATCGTACCTGGATGCGGCAGCTCTCTCGCTCTCAGTGATCCCGTCTTTTCGCAGCATCTCGACCTCGCAGCTATGTACCTCATTTGCGCCAGACCACGTGCAGAGCATGACAATGCGTTCCTCGTCGTCTCTGGTAAGCATTCCCGAAATGGCCTTCTCGCGACAGGTGGCCCAATCACAATTGCAGAAGGGTGAAGCGATGAAGAGACTTACTGCGACATCATCGTCGGATGCTGCAGGAATCTCGATCATCGAGTTTGGCGGTACTGTCGTTGTGCTAGAAACTCTTGCCTTGATTGATGCGCTGATGTGTTCCCGAGTGTTGGAATCCAGATCGAGAAGAGAGCACGCCACTCGGCGCCGATAGGAGGAATCGCACTTTTCAAAGAGGGCGGTGATGATCTCGTTAAATACAGCGGGATTCTCTTGGACTGGCTTTGGATAGCTCTTGCCTTCATAGAGGCTTTCGAACCAGCAGTTGAGTCCATTGCGGAACCCATCGGCTACAATCTCAGTACGCATCCGTCCGTCTTTGGACATCTCTTCTTGCTCTCTTGAGATGTGCTCGGAATAGCAGTTGGTCCAAATGTAGTATCCGAGATGATCTAGCTCGTCGTTGAGTTTTACCAAGGGGTTGCTTGCTGCTCTTCTCCTTTCGAGCAGGAAATGAAGAAATATCAGGGGGTTGTCAAAGTACCTCTCGTATACAAGCAGATCATCGATAGAGATTGCGATAGTTCCCTCGGGTACGTTGACCATACCAATCTTCTCAATCTTCGTAGCGAACTCGTTGATATCGTCGACCGTGACACAGATTTTGAAAAATAGCTTGATGTCATCAGTGCTGAACTCGTATAGGATGCCGCCATCTTTGTCGTAGAGTCTGCACGTGCCACCCGAGCAGCGCCTCACATAGTCAACAGTGGATTGAGCTTGGCTGGCTGCTTTTTCGACGAGCGCTTTAAGCGACGCTACATGCCCCTCCGGATCATCTATAGGATCAGTCGGGCAGTATGATCCTGCCTTGACCTCCACAGATAGAAGGACGTCCTCGTAACGTACGACCAGGTCGCTTTCCTCATAGCATTTCTTATTGAATATGGTTCCTGAGAGTGGGTGATAAGAATTCTGCGTTATTGCAGATCCGGGAAGAAGCTTTATGAAAAGGTCTGCAACAGCATCCTCGGAGGCTTTCGCTTGAGCATTATTCCACTGCTCGGAGAAGGCGCTGACGTTCTGTGGATGTTGGAGTTTGTAGCGTCTTTTTGCTGCGTCGTAAAGCGCCCGATAAAAGTTGTCGAGGTAGTTTGCATAGCAGAAGCAATAGGACTTTTCGCCAATGCGGATAAAGGGCCTCTTTCTGATGGGCAGAGATTCAACTGGATCCAGATCCTCGAAGTCGGTATGGGTCGCTTCGCGACCTGAGAAGGCATCCAGAGAGAGGTCGCCTATGAGTGCTGCTGGCCATCCCGTTATCGCTTCCACGTCAAACAGATTTGGACCAAACAGGCGTGCGAAACAGTTGGATTCGACAACTCGATGCCGAAACTGATCCATGACCGTCCGGTCATTCTGGTCAAGTGTTTCGAACTCGTCCATGAAACCTCTCATCTCATCGATTGTGGCCTGCCAGCCTTTGATAAGCGAGTCCATGAGCGCTATGGCACCATCTACGACCTTGCTTCCGCTGATGCCATATATCTCTTGTATTAAATCGTCTTGTCCCTCTATGAGGTATCTGAGGTAGGCTGCCTCCTAGGGAAACGATGATTAAAGCATAGCTCACCAGGCCGAATCGCACCGCCCGGCCTTCCGCTGCCCGCCAGGTTGCCGCGCATCCGGTAGAAATGGCACTCTACCTGCACAAACGTTATAATATGGATATCGGTGGGGCTGCGGCGGAAGGCTTGCGATGGGCGATCAGATGAGCTTCGGCGACCTGGAATCGCAGGGGCAGCGGAGGAAGACGAGGCGCGAGGAGTTCCTGGAGCGTATGGATGCGATCGTCCCCTGGGACAGGTGGACCGCCCTCATCGAGCCCCATTACCACTCCCAGCAGCGCGGCAGGCATGTCCGCGGCGCCGAGGCGATGCTCAGGATGTACCTGCTCCAGGTCATGTTCGGCCTCTCGGACGAGGGCACGGAGGATGCCATCCTCGACTCCCGCGCCATGCAGAGGTTCATGCACATCGACCTCATGCGCGAGCAGGTCCCCGACGCCACGACGCTCGCGAAGTTCCGCCACATCCTCGAGAGGAAGGGCCTCGGCAAGGCCATGCTCGACGAGCTGAACTCGGAGCTCGAGGCGGCGGGCGTCATGATGCGGGGAGGCTCCATCGTGGACGCGACCTTCATCGAGGCGCCGAGCTCCACCAAGAACGAGGGGCATTCCCGCGACCCCGAGGCCCACCAGTCCAAGAAGGGGAAGAACTGGCATTTCGGCTTCAAGGCGCACATCGGCGTCGATGCGGGCAGCGGCCTCGTGCATACCGTGGAGACGACTGCCGCCAACGTGTCCGACGTGGCCATGGCCCATTCCCTCGTCCGCGGGGACGACCGGTTCTGCTATGCGGACTCCGGATACACCGGGGTGGCGAAGCGCCCCGAGGTCGCCTCCGACCCGCACCTCTCATCGATGCGGTGGACCGTCGCCAGGAAGCCCTCCACGGTGAAGGGCCTGGACTGCGCGCTCTCGGCCGAGAAGGGCATAGAGTCGAGGAAGGCGTCGGTGCGCTCCAAGGTGGAGCACCCCTTCCTCATCGTGAAGAGGCGATTCGGGCATATCAGGACCCGCTACCGCGGCATCGAGAAGAACGGCTGCCTGCTCCATGCCGCATTCGCGCTGTCGAACCTCGCGATGTGCATATCGGCGGGGAGGGCGCTGGAGCCCCTGCCGACGGCTGCCTGATCCCGCGGGACAGCCATGCCCGGATTCCCTGCCGGAGGGGGGTCCGGAAGGCGATGGCGCCCTGATTCCGGGCCCTGGCCCCGCCCATCCCATCGGAAAACCATCACCCGAAAGGCCTTGGGGCGGGATGGGCCCATTAATCATCGTTTCCCTAGGCACGTTAGACTCATTACGCACATACGTAAGAAACGAAACGATTCATGTCTGGA
>Ga0214925_100452_pt1 | contig 19223 bp, 14 predicted proteins | sample Stichaenrichment_FD_168299 | JGI IMG/M metagenome (GOLD analysis project Ga0214925, IMG submission 168299) | Xylose enriched microbial communities from anaerobic bioreactor in Madison, Wisconsin, United States - 63SRT | ecosystem: Engineered > Bioreactor > Anaerobic > Unclassified | place: USA... | reverse complement strand
CCAAAAAGACATTCCATCATGTCCAGTTCGTCGTATGGATAGGCGCCGATGTTTTTCGTGTACTGGTCGATGCTGTCCTGCGCCACCATCTTGCAGACTTTGTTGTACAGAGTCATATATTTCGTTTTCCTGTACTTATTCGGGAAGTAGTAGTTGTTTACCGTAATTCCATTGATTTTATAACTCTGCTTCTTATAGGCGTTGCTCAGGCAGATCCCCATGTCGCGGACCTTCTCCGCATGGATTGTCGTAACGCCGTCTTTCGTACTGCTTTTTCCTGTGGCCGCGACGACATAATCGGATGGTGCGCGGAAGCTGACATCATAGTCGGTAACGGCGCTGTTGCGGTTTTCTCCGTCGTCGTAATACGGATGAGTGATCCATTTACCATTGCGGTAGTCACTCAGGTAAGGAAAGCAGAAGGAAAGGTTGTAAAGCGTTTTCCCATGGGCCAGATTCGTGTAGCCGAACCGGTCCTCACGCTTCGGGACAGAGGTTTTCACCCGGACCGTCACATCCGCGGAATCCCCTTGCGATAATTTTTTGTCCCCGAGATCAACGTAGAGGTTGCTGGCATCACTGCCTTTCTTATACGACAAAGCCTGACCGCCAAGGGAAATACTCTGTACGATGGTCTGCGCACTCTTCTTCACATCCGCGGAGTAATTCTTCCGGTCAAATTTCAGATAGCCGTCCGCGATGTTGACGATGCAGAGCTGGGAAATCGTCCTGCTGCTGTTGTTGACCACGTGCATGGTGACGGTTTCCGTGAGGGTCTTCGACTTCGTGTTCAGAGATGCATCGATGGTATAGTGGCTGGCCTTCACCTGAGGGTCCGTGTCCAGGGAAGAGGCGGAATCTCCTGTCTTTTCCGGGTTCGCCGTGTTTACCGTAAGCCCTGCAGAAGAGCCGCCTTTCTCCGCTGCCGTGACATTCAGCGTCTGCGTGGAAGCGGAAGACGAAGATGCGGATGACGAAGATTCAGTATCCGCAAATGCTGCCAGCGGCGCCGCTATCAGTCCTGCCGACAGGGTAAATGCCAGCAGTGCCGGGAGAAGGCGGTGTTTATTATTGTTCTTAATCATGGTTCATTTCCTTTCATGAAACAAAGCAGATGTGCGATTTTCTGATGGACTAAGTATAATGGATTTTCGCGGGAGGGGAAGGATAATTAAGGAAATATAAGAGGGAAATAAGAAATGTTAAGGAATAACGGGGAGTCGGAAGCGTGAGCATGCGCGAAGGGAGCCGGGAGGCGTTCCGGACACAGGCTGCGTACAGCTCATAGTAAAATTCTTAGAGAGTTGTCAAAACTTCCACAGCCACTTGACACCATCCGGAAACGGGAATTCACTGTGTCATGCAGGGAATACGTGGTATAATAAAAGCACATGAATGAAGAGCCTGACTGTAAAGCAGCATTTCTGAGCGGAAAGGTTTGCAGCGCAGATTGCGCATGCAGGGAGAATAAAAATGTGAAGCAGCTCTTTCAGCAGACCGCAGGGACAGAAACCTGCGAAGTTCAGGCAGAAAGGGCTTTTTGTTTGCCGGCAGGGCTGGTTTCCGGTCTGTGACCGGCTGATATACCGCGCAGGATTGCGCAGAAAGGCAGGAAAGAAATGGAAGACACGAAGAGACTGGGAATCGTAGGAATCGTTGTATCGGATCTTGCAAGTGCGGATCAGGTAAATGAAGTGATTCACGATCATAACGACATCGTGGTTGCGAGAATGGGAATTCCGTATAAGGAGAGAAATGTTTCCGTCATTTCTCTTTTGATCGACGGCGATCAGGACGCAATCAATGCGCTGACCGGCGAACTTGGAAAGATCAAGGATGTAAGCGCCAAGGCGATGCTGAATAAGATAAAATAACAGGTAAACGGGGAGGATCAGGATATGTTGAAAATTGCAGTGTATGGAAAGGGCGGAATCGGAAAGTCGACGATGACGAGCAACCTGTCGGCGGCTTTTTCCGTGCTGGGAAAGCGGGTGATTCAGATCGGCTGCGACCCGAAGGCAGATTCCACGATTGACCTGCTCGGCGGAAAGCCGCTGGAGCCGGTCATGAATTTCATGCGCGCTTATGATCAGGATCCTTCCCTGGATCAGATCATGAAAATCGGCTTCGGCGGTGTGCGCTGCCTGGAAACGGGCGGGCCGACACCGGGCCTGGGATGCGCGGGCCGGGGAATTATTTCCACCTTCAAGCTCCTGGAAGATCTGGAGCTTTTTGAGAAAGAGAAGCCGGACATCGTTATGTTCGACGTCCTGGGAGACGTGGTCTGCGGAGGTTTTGCTGCGCCAATCCGTGAAGGTTACGCAGATGAGATTCTGATTGTAACTTCCGGTGAGAAGATGGCTCTTTATGCCGCCAACAACATCAACCAGGCGGTGAAGAATTTTGAGGACAGAAGTTACGCCAAGGTCCGCGGCATCATTTTAAACCGCAGAAACGTTCCGGATGAGGAGAAGAAAGTCCGGAAATTCGCCGATGAGAACCATCTTCCGATCGTTGCCGATATCCCGAGAAGCGATGAGATCAACATGTTTGAGGAGGAAGGAAAGACCGTCATCGAGGGCGACCGGACACTTCCGATTTCCAGGAAATTCCTGGATCTGGCTGAGCTTCTTCTTAAGGATGAGTCGGCAAAAACGGACGCGCAAGAGGGAGGACTGTTTTAATGATTCAGCTTACGGAAAAGGCAGCCCAGAAAGCGGGCTGCTGTCATGCAAAAGAACAGAAACCCTTCTCCATCACCGCAAAAGAACTGGCGGAGTGCGGAAAGGACAACATCCCGGACGCCTTCATCCCGAACTGCCATCTGATTTACAGCAGTCCGGAGACACTGGCATATAACTCACCGGGCGCCATCGGTTTTGGAACCAAGCGTGCGGGACTGGTCATTCCGGAATCCGTCATGCTCCTGGTTTCCCCATCATGCTGCGGCAGAAATTCAACGATTCTGAGTCAGACAGAAGGCTATGCGGAGCGGATGTTCTACCTTCTCCAGAGTGAAACCGATCTGGTCACCGGACGCCATCTGAAGAAGATTCCGGAGGCGATCCGGGAAATCCTCAAAGTCTGTGATCCGAAGCCAAAAGTCGTCCTGATCTGCATTACCTGCACAGACGCGCTTCTGGGCACGGATCTTGAACGGATCTGCCGGCAGGCCCAGGAGGAAACCGGTGTTCTGGTTGTTCCAAGCTACATGTATGCCCTGGAGCGTGAAGGAGTCCGGCCGCCGATGGTGGCCATCCGGAAGACGATCTATTCTCTTCTTGAGAGAAAGAAAGTCCAGCCGGACATGGTCAATCTGATGGGATTTTTCTCTCCGATTGATCCGGAATCTGAGATTTTCCCCTTGTTAAAGAATGCGGGAATCCACACCATCAACCAGGTCAGCACCATGAAAACGCTGAAAGAATATGGTGAGATGGGCGCGGCCAATTTCAACCTTGTGCTTGATCCTTTGTCCAGATACGCGGCGGAAGATCTGCGGAAACGGCTGAACATGCCGTACGTTGAGCTGGCAAGGCTCTACGATCCGGACCGGATTCACCATCAGTATCAGCTCTTTGCCGGTGCGCTGGGGATCAGAATGGATGATCAGGCCTGGTATGAGAAGGCGGCGGAGCGCAGGGACGCCTTTGCGAAGAAGTATAAGGGAAAGCGGTTTGTAGTCGGCGAGATGGCCAATGCCAATCCGTTTGAGCTGGCCGGTGCGCTGGTCCGCATGGGCATGGAAGTTCCGATGATCGTCTCCAATCTGACGGAGGCGGAATTCCCTTACATCCGCCAGCTGGCGGCAGAATCTCCGGATACGAGGATCTGCACGGGAATTTCTCCGAGCATGGTGCATTTCCAGGCGCCGGAAAATATCGACGCGGCGATCGGAAAGGATGCGGCGGCTTACTGTCCTGACGCGGCGGGCCTGGAATGGAACGGTGAAAAACAGCCCTACGGTCATAAGGCTGTGATTGACCTTCTGGACGCACTGGACCAGGCCCTTCAGAAGGGCGGACATACAGCTCAGGCAAGAAATGAAAAGGCCTTCTACGGAAGCGGGCTGCGCGGTAAAGGTGCGGACAAGAGAACTTCCGCAGATGGTCAGCAGGCATAGAAATCAGAAAGGAGAGCGGATATGAAAGGTTTATTCCGGTATTTATCGCCGTTTTCACCAGATCAGTCCGGCGCGGTTTCTGTGCTGTTTGAGCTGGGCGGAATCATCGTCATACTGGACGCGGGCGGCTGCACGGGAAACATCTGCGGTTTTGACGAGCCGCGCTGGTTTTCCAAGAAGAGCGCGGTTTATTCTGCGGGACTTCGCGACATCGACGCAATTCTGGGCCGGGACGACAAGCTGCTTGGCAAGCTGAACGATGCGGCAGACACCGTTGATGCGGATTTTATCGCCCTGGTGGGGACGCCAGTTCCGTCGGTCATCGCCACGGATTACGGTGCCGTCTGCCGTCTTGCGGAAAAGCAGTATGGAATTCCGGCTGTGTACATTGAAACGACCGGCATGGATGATTACGATAAGGGGCAGAAGCTCGCCTATGAGCAGATTCTGAAGCTTTTGAAGCGCTGCAGGGACGACCGGAAGAAAGGACTGGACACACCGGCGGCAGGTCTTGCGGCAAAACTCGAGGCACAAGGGATAAAGTCAGCGGACGGAAAGCCGGTATCCGGCAACGAAAATGCGGCGTCCGGAAATGAAAAACAGGCTGACGGTAATGCCGGCGGCGGGGACTGGCCGGCTGCAGAAAGTTCCTTGTCTGAACATAAATTTATCGGCATCTGGGGTGCGACTCCGCTGGATCTTCCGGCAGAGGACAGCGCGCAGGCTCTGCGATCTCGTATCGCGGAGCGGTATCCGGGGACGATTCCCGTCAGCTACGGCATGGACAGCGGCCTTGCAGAATTATTTTCTGCCCAGAATGCGGTCAGGAATGCGGTCTGCTCGGTGTCTGGACTGGAAGCGGCCAGAGCGCTGGAGAAGATGGGTATTCCGATGGATACTGGTTTCTTCCTGGATGGTGAAGAGGAAGAATCTGGGAAGAAGGTCACCGGAAAACGCGTCCTTCTGGTGCATCAGCAGATTATGGCCTGCAGCATCCGGGACTGGATGCGGAAAAAATGGCCGGGCCTTCAGATCGACTGCGCGTCCTTTTTCCAGATGGATAAGGCCTTCATGGAGGAAAACGACGTGAAGATGGACTCGGAAAATGACTGGATCCAACGGATTAAAGACAGAGATTACGATATCATTGCTGGAGACCCGATCTTCAGGCGTGCGATTTCCTTCTGGGATGGAGATTACATTTCTGCGCCGCAGTATGCGGTTTCCGGCGGCATGTACGCGCCGGAGTCGGATGAGGACTACTGGGGAAATCTGAAGAAAGGTCTTACGGAAGCTGTGGAAAAGTAACTCCGAAGACGTCGGAATGAGAGGAACAGAAAAACGGAGAAAGGACATGTCATGCAGCAGAATGCAGAACAATTGAATAAGGAGCGGCGCTGCGTTCTGGTGTACGGCATCGTGCAGGGCGTCGGATTCCGGCCTTTTGTGGACCGGATTGCGGCCAAGAGCGGTGTATGCGGGGATGTCTGTAATAAGGGGTCCTTTGTGGAAATCCATATCGAAGGAGAGCATGAAAAGCTGGAGAGCTTCATGCGCCTTCTGAAGGAGACGGCGCCGGAGCGGTCGCAGATCCTGAAGATTACGCAGAAACAGGAGCCCTGCAGAGGGGACGGGGAATTCATTATCCTTCCGAGCAAGAAGGTAGAAGGAAATGTTTTTGTCTCGCCGGATATCGCTATCTGCGAGAAATGTAAAAAGGAGATGTATGATCCCCATGACCGCCGATACCTGCACCCATTTATCAACTGCACGGCCTGCGGCCCGCGGCTGACGATTCTGGATTCTATGCCTTATGACCGGGTGCGGACCAGCATGGGAGCATTCCCGATGTGCGAGGCCTGTGAAACAGAATATACGCATCCGCAGACCCGCCGCTATCACGCCCAGCCGGTCTGCTGCAACGACTGCGGCCCGCGGCTTTATCTTCTGAAATCGCCTGCAGAGGGCGGGAAGCCGGTTTATCGAAGTGAAGAGGAAGCCCTTTCCGACCCCCGTCCAAAAACGAAAACAGACCGTCTGGCGCTTAGAGAAGCGCGGAATGTGCTCCGCTCCGGCGGAATCCTTGCGGTCAAGGGAATCGGAGGTTTTCACCTCTGCTGCGACGCGAAAAATGAAGAGACAGTCCGACGCCTCCGGGAGCTGAAACAGAGACCTTTCAAGCCTTTTGCGCTGATGATGAAGGACATGGATGCCGTGATAAGAGAATGCCTTCTGCTGGATGGTCAGCAGAAAATGCTGGAAGGACCGCAGAAACCGATTCTTCTTCTACGGAAAAAGTCAAAAGAGGAGGGCGCGGAAGTCTCTTCTCTGGCGGCACCGGAAAATCCATACATTGGCGTCATGCTGCCCTATGCGCCGGTACAGCTTCTGCTGTTTGACGATCCGGATGATCCGCTGCAGACTATGACGGACTGCCTGATCATGACCAGCGCCAACCCTAAGGGAGCGCCGATCTGCAGAACCGATGAGGATATCCTGAACTCCGTCGGGAAATGGTGCGATGCCATTCTCTCCAATAACAGGATCATCAGGACCAGAGCAGATGACAGCGTGATGAACTGGCTGGACGGAAAACCGGCTATGATCCGCCGCTCCAGAGGGTTTGCCCCGCTTCCTCTCATGCTGGACGAGGAGGATGAAGAAAATGGAGAATCTGCAGCCTTTTTAACCGCTGAAGCGGAGCAGAACACTTCAGAAAGTGCGGGGAGAACAGCTGAGCCCGGGCATCCGGAAAACTCTGCTGTATCCGGCATGGCAGCAGCTTCTGCGGATCCGGAAAGGACAGGAGACCTGTGCGTCCTCGGAATCGGCGGCGAGCTGAAGAACACCTTCTGCCTGGCAAAAGGAAATCTGTATTATCCATCTGCCTACGTCGGAGATCTCACGGATATCCGCACGGTGGACGCCCTGAAAGAGACAGAAGAGCGGATGGAGCGGCTTCTTCAGATCCAGCCGGATCTGATCGTCTGCGACCTGCATCCTGCCTACCGTTCATCGATGACGGCGGAGGAACTTGCAGAAAAGAAACAGATTCCGCTGCTGAAAATCCAGCACCACTACGCTCACGTCCTCTCCTGCATGGCGGAAAACCAGTATCTGGATCCGGTCATCGGAGTGTCTCTGGATGGAACCGGGTACGGCACAGACGAAAGCATCTGGGGCGGCGAATTCCTGCTGGCGGACCGGACCGGCTTTACCCGGCTGGGAAGCATTGGGACCTTTCAGCAGGCCGGCGGCGATCTGGCCAGCCGGCAGGGCTGGAGAATCGCAGCGGCGCTTCTGAAACAGGCAGACGAGGGAAAATTTATGGAGCGTTCACGAGCTCTCGGCCTTGGAGAAAAGAACGAACTTTCCATTCTTTCCCAGATGATCGATAAGGGAATCAATACGGCCAGGTCGACCAGTATGGGAAGGCTGTTTGATGCCGCCAGCGCCGTTCTGGGTTTCCGAAGAGAAGCGACCTGCGAAGGGGAAGCCTCCATGGTTCTTCAGTTTGCGGCAGAGCGGGCGGCGCAGAACATACTGGAGGAACAGAAGGCCGCGTCGTCAGATCCTGCCAGTGCCGGCGGCGGGAGAACTGCAGGCATACAGCTGAGCCGAATAGAACCGCTTCTGGACTGGCGTCCGGAAATCCGGGAAGAGAAATCAGAAGATAAATCCATTGGCGGTGAGCGCACGGCGGAGACTCTGTTCAGGATTCCTGTCGAAGAACTGATTTTGGAGCTCTCGGAGAGGAAGCTCGACGGAGAGAATCCGGACCGGCTTGCCCTTGGATTCCACCAGTGTATTGCGGAGCTGATTCTCGCAGGCTGTCTGAAGAGCCGTGAAATCAGCAGAATTCAGACTGCCGCTCTCAGCGGCGGCGTTTTGCAGAATCTGCTTTTGTCTCGACTGACAATAGAAAAACTCAAGGAAAATCACTTTAAAGTGCTGACGCACAGCATGATTCCGGCCAATGACGGTGGAATCGCGGCAGGTCAGGCGCTTTACGGCATGCAGATGCTGAGAAGGAAAAAATAGAAAAAAGGTTACAGTGAAGATGGAAGGAGTATGGATATGTGTGTTGGACTGCCAGCTAAGGTAACAGAAATGAAGGATGGAATGGCTGTTGTAGACGCGACAGGGGCAAAGCGTACCGTTACGGCGGAGCTTCTGGATGATCTTCAGCCGGGAGATTATGTGATGATTCACGCCGGCGCGGCGATTGCAAAGATCAGCGGGGATGACCAGGATGAGACAGATGAGATCATGGAGGCGTTGCAGTAATGAAGGCAGCAGAACAGGCAGCGGAAATTATCCGCAATTATGACGGGAAGAAACTCCGCATCATGGAAGTCTGCGGCACGCATACCCATGAGATTTTCCGCCAGGGCATCCGGAAGATGCTTCCGGGGAATATTCAGCTGATTTCCGGACCGGGATGTCCGGTCTGCGTGACGCCGGTTGGATATATCGATGAGGCGGTATATCTGGCGCTGGAAAAGGGATGCACGATTACGACTTTTGGCGACCTGGTCCGTGTGCCGGGGTCTGAGAAAAGTCTGGCTTCTGCCCGGGCGGAGGGAGCAAAGGTAAAACCGGTTTACTCCCCGTTGGACGCGCTGGAATACGCAGAGAATCACCCGGAGGAGCAAGTTGTGTTCCTGTCCGTTGGTTTTGAGACCACGACACCGCCGAGTCTGATGGCGGTCCGCCAGGCAAAGAAAGAAGGACTTCAGAACTTCTCGATCCTGACGGCCAACAAGACGATGGATAACGCCTACCTGGCGTTGAAAGATTCCGCGGACGCATTCCTGTATCCGGGCCATGTCAGCACGATTACGGGAACGAAGATTTATTATGACCTGATGAAAGAGGGTATTTCCGGTGTCGTTACGGGATTCACGGGGCCGGAGCTTCTGACGGCGCTGGCAGTCATCGTGAAGAAGTCGCAGGAAGGAAAGCCTTTCTTCATGAACTGCTATCCGAGAGTCGTCACGGATGAGGGAAGTCCGTCGGCCAGAAAACTGGCGGCGGAAATGACGGATCCGATCGATTCTGAGTGGCGCGGCATCGGAATTATTCCTAAGTCCGGCATTCAGCTGAAAGAGGAGTATGCAGACTATGATGCGCGGAAGAAATACGATGTTCCGGAAATGCAGGGACATGCCAATCCGGCCTGCCGCTGCGGATCGGTGCTGAAGGGCGAGATCACGCCGCAGGAATGCAGGGTGTTCGGCAAGGGCTGCACACCGGAGCATCCGATCGGAGCCTGCATGGTGTCCGGCGAGGGCGCCTGCGCGGCATTCTATAAATACGGAAGAGACTTTTAGAGAATATTTATTACCGGCCCGCCAGTCCTGGAAGAAAATACCAGACCTGGCCGGGCCGCATTACAGCAGATAAGATAAGCAGGAATGGGAGAGGAAGATGGAGAAAACAGTAACTCTGGCGCAGGGAGCCGGCGGAAAGCAGACTTCTGAGCTGATTGAACAGATTTTTGCAAAGTATTTTAATAATCCATATCTGACAGCGGATGACGCGGCGGTTCTGCCGGTTCCGCAGGGGAAGATGGCGATGACGACGGACGGATTCATCGTTTCACCGTCCGAATTCCCGGGAGGAAATATCGGCAAGCTGGCCGTCTGCGGCACGGTCAATGACCTGTCCTGCATGGGCGCCCGTCCTCTCTACCTCACCTGTTCTTTTGTTCTGGAAGAGGGATTTCCGATGGACAAAGTCGACCGAGCGGCGGAAGCAATGGCAAAAACAGCGAAAGAAGCCGGTGTTCACATTGTTGCCGGAGACACCAAGGTAGCCGGAAAAGGCCAGGTTGACGGCATGTTCATTACCACAACCGGTGTCGGTGAAATCACGGAAGGCGTAAAGACCGGTGGAGCCCTGGCCCGTCCGGGTGACGCGGTTATCGTAACGGGAGATGTCGGCCGCCACGGCTGCGCAATTCTTCTGTCCAGAAACGAGTTTCAGATCGAGGCCGATGTGAAGAGCGACTGTGCCCCGCTCTGGGGAACCGTAAAGGCCGTTCTGGATACCGTAAAAGATAAGACGGGAAGCTATAAAGATCTCCACGTTGTCCGCGACGCAACCAGAGGCGGCGTCGGAACTGTGCTTTATGAAATTGCCGGACAGAGCAGCGTCGGCATCCATCTGCAGCAGGATCAGGTTCCGGTTGATCCGGCCGTTTCCGGAGTCTGCGGAATGCTGGGCCTTGAGCCCCTGTATCTGGCTAACGAAGGACGTCTCGTGATCTTCACGCCGAAGGAAAACGCGGATGCTGTACTGGAAACTCTGCACGGCCTTCCATATTCTGGAAACGCCGCAGTGATCGGTGAAGTCACGGAAGAAAACCCGGGAAAGGTCGTCATGCACACTCCGATCGGAGGCGAAACCCTGCTTCCTCAGCCGGGCGGAGAGCTGCTGCCGAGAATCTGCTAAAGCTCAGGCCGCGGCGGATTTCAGCCGGGAGCATCCTTGCAGGATTATTTTTTGTCCAGAGGTCCTGCACACAGTAATTTCAGAAATTCAGGAGTAATTTATGTATAAATTAGCATTTTATGGCAAAGGTGGAATCGGCAAGTCAACGACGGTTTCCAATATCGCGGCCGCGCTGGCACAGAAGGGTATGACGGTGCTTCAGATCGGCTGTGACCCGAAGGCGGACTCGACCATGCTGCTTCTGCACGGACAGGAGAAGAAACCGGTCATCGAACTGCTCCGGGAGAAAAACCAGCAGACGACGCTGGAAGACATGGTTACAGAAGGTTACGCGGGCGTACTCTGCGTGGAGGCCGGGGGCCCGAAGCCGGGTCTTGGCTGCGCGGGAAGAGGCATTATCGCTGCGCTGGAATATCTGAAGAGAAGAAAAGCCTATGAGACCTATAAGCCGGACGTCGTTCTGTTCGACGTTCTGGGCGATGTGGTCTGCGGCGGATTTTCCATGCCGATCCGTGAAGGTTATGCGGATCAGGTGTTTATTCTGACCTCCGGAGAGGCCATGGCCATCCACGCGGCAAAAAACATCGCGCTGGCGGTGGATACCTTCCAGGAGCGGGGATACGCGACTCTTGGCGGCGTGATTGTGAATAAGAGAGATGTCCGCCATGAAGGGGAAAATATCCGCCAGCTCTGTGAAGACATCCATTCTGAAGTTGTCGGGACGCTGGAGCGGTCTGAGCTGGTACAGGACGCGGATGAGATGCATAAGACTGTGATCGAGGCCTTCCCGGACAGCCCGGAAGCGGAAAGCTACCGGAAACTGGCGGATGCGGTGCTGCAAGCCGCAGACAGGGAAAATGCGCGGAGAGGTGAGTTATAATGCTGAAAAATCTGCACGAAAATAAAATCATGCGCCAGGCTCCGGAGCATTACCGCATGGAAGGCGGCGGTGAGCAGATGTTCAGCTCGGAAAGCGCGCAGATTGCCAGGAAATACGCCGAGCGCTGGAAAACTTCCGATGCCGGCCGGGCCTGGAAATCCCAGCAGGCTGCCTGCACGTCCCGCCTGAAAAAGGAAAAAGAGGAAACAGCAGACTGCGCTGCAGGAAATGTGGGGAATTCTGGAAATACCGGAGCCGGCGGAAAATCCGCTGCTTACCTGGAAGACAAGGCGGAATGGCGCATTTCTGATCTTGACTCAGAGCATCTTTTCCCGGTGGGAATCGAATATACTCCGCCGGCAAGGGGAACCTGGACGATCGCTCACACGCCGATGCTGGTTCCGGGACTTCATGAAGTTTATGTATGCCCGGACGGCTGCCTGCGCGGCGTCGTCATGTCCGCAGAGGAATTCCGCGGTCTGGACCGTTTCCACGTCATTGAAGTCCGCGAGCCGGATTTATACAACGGAACACTGGAAACGAAGATCATCGACGGTGTAACGTCGGTCATTCAGCAGATCCGGCGGGAAAAGGGAGCATTTCCGTCTGCTGTTATGGTGACCACCAGCTGCATTCACGATCTGATGGGGTTGGACCGGAATATGGTCTACCGTGAGCTTTCTGAGCGTTTTCCATCGATCGACATCGTTCAGGGCTGGATGAACTGTACCATGAGAATGTCGACCCTGCACTACGAGCAGGTCCAGTGGAGGCAGAATTATGCCGCTCTCCATCCGCGTGAAAAAGATCCGAAGTCGGTGAATATCATCGGCAGCAGTTTCCCGCTGGACAGGGATTCAGAAATCGTGCAGATGCTGGAAAAATCAGGCTTCACTGTCCGGGATCTTCCCCTCTGCAGGACGTATGAGGAATATCAGAATATGGCCTCAAGCTCTTTGAACATCTGGAACTGGGTCATGGGCATGGAGGCCTGCAGAGATCTGAAAGAGCGGCTGGGCCAGAAACAGCTGCACATGCCATATCCGTGGACCTACGGTGAAATCCGGCGTCAGCTGACCGGGCTTCATGAGCTGACCGGCGCGGAACTTCCGGATTTCGATGCTCTTGAACAGAAGGCGGAGGAAAAGCTTTCTCAAGCTCATGAAGTGATCGGAGATACAGAAATTCAGCTCGATGGTGTTGCGGCAATGCTGCCCTTCCAGCTTGCGGAGCTTCTGCTCCGGCACGGCTTTCATGTCGGAAAAATCTACGCGGATGCGGTCATGCCGGAGGACAGGGATGCCTTCTCTCGTCTGGCAGAGTCCCATCCGGACCTTTCCGTCAGCGCCATGATCAATTTCCGTCTGCGGACGAGAAAATGCGATGGTGAAGCGGATGCGGAAGCCGGAGGCCGGCGGATTCTAGCGGTCGGACAGAGAAGCGCGTATTTCTCTGGCACGTCGTATTTTGTCGATCTCATCCAGAACAACGGCTGGTACGGATACACGGGAATCTGCCGCCTGGCGGACGCAATGATCGACGCATACCGGAAGCCGAAGGACGCGCCGGAAATGATTCAGATTAAGGCGAGGGGGTGCACAGCATAATGACAGGACAAAATACAGCCGCGCAAGGGGAAATTTCAACCCCGGACGCGCGTGACATTCGTGTGCATACGGTCAATTACGCGGCCGATGTGTCTGGTGTCTGCTCGGCGCTGTACGAGCTCGGCGGGCTGATCGTCATGCACGACGCGTCCGGATGCAATTCCACCTTCGCGACCCACGACGAACCGCGCTGGTACGACATCGACAGCATGATCTATATTTCCGGGCTGACGGAATACGACGCCGTGCTGGGCGGCGACGAAAAATATATCGACGATGTTCTGGAAATCGCGCAGGAACGCCATCCGAAGTTTATCTGTGTGTTCGGCTCGCCGGTGGCGCTTGTTATGGGTACTGACTTCCGCGGTATCGCGCATATTATCGAAAAGCGTACCGGAATTCCGACCTTTTCCTTTGAAACCAGCGGAATGTATACCTATCTGCAGGGGGCGCGCCAGGCCTTCGCCGCGATTGCAGACCGCTTCTGCACAAAGGAGAAGGCGGAGGAGTATTCGGATTCAGGGAATACATCTGCCGCAGAATATACAATTTCAGAAAAGCCGCGCCGGCGCTTGAAAATCAATATTCTGGGTGTGACTCCTCTGGATTTCTCTGTTGCGGGAAATGATGAGGCGCTCCGCGCGTTTGCAGATCGACATAATATGGAACTGGTTTCCTTCTGGGCAATGGGTGACAGTCTGGAGCGGCTGTCCATGGCCGGCGCGGCGGATGTCAATCTGGTGGTGTCGTCTGTTGGCATCGATGCGGCCGAAGTACTGAAGGAAAAATTCGGCCAGCCCTATGTTACCGGACTTCCGATGAGTGGCGAAGAAGATGAAACTCTGGCTGAGATGCTGAAGGCGGCTGAGGAAGATGGAAAGGACCGTGTGCTCTGGGAAGACGACGGCGCCTGCGCGGAAATTTACCGCGCCGATCCGCCGGATGAGCAGGAAATTTCTGATGCCGAAAAGAGCCTTGCCTCTGAAGAGAACAGCATCGTGATTCTTGGTGAAACCGTGCAGGCGGCGTCGATTCGCAGGCTGCTGGAGCATGCAGCTGCCGGCGCAGCTGCATCAGAGACACAAGGTGAACCTGCCCAGAGCCATGTTCATGTCATCTGCCCGCTGGAAGACAGTTTCGGCCTGCTCAGAGAGGATGACGTGATGACCGACGACGAAGCCGCCGTGACCCGTCTGGCCAATGCGGCGCGCTGGTTTATCGCCGATCCGGTATGGGGAAATATCCTGAAAAAGGACTCCCGTACAGAGTTTATTCCACTCCCGTCAGAAGCCTGCTCGGGAAGAATTTTCCGTGCCGATATTCCACTGTTCGCGGCCCCGGATTGGGGAAAGACGCTGGTCGGCAGGATTTGGAAGGGATAGGCAGAATTCAAGAGTTTCAGGCTGATGCACTTCTTTCTTCGCGTTTTCTCTGCGCTGAAGCTTCGGCCGGGCAGCTGGGAACCTTGTTGTCGACTGACGGAAATACAATCAGACCGGACAGGCTGGCGAGCAGCCTGTCCGGTTTCTGTGCAGAGGGAGAATTTCCGACAGATAACTTTCGAAAGAGAATGCCAGCTGAAGTCGGAAATTCTCCTGATTTTATTGGATTTCCGGCATTCAGATTACTGCTGAAATCATCCAGTCTGCATGGGGACTGAAAAGAGAAGGGATGGAGTACGTTTTTCTGTATTCAATACGGACTATAGAAATGAACACCCCCTGTCTTCAAGCACTTGTGCTAATATTTTCCTATGTTCTTATCCGGAATTTCAGTCTGATCACTTTCCATTCCGGACAGGCAGAAATCACCGTAAAAGGTGTTGGGAAAAGCCGAGAAAAACACGGTTTGTTACCAACGGCGAATTATTTTTGGGAAAATAGATAAATAATCGTGATTCATACCTAAAAAATGTATCAATCAGGGTACATTGATAACGATTGTTGATCAGTAAATTTCGGAACCTATTATTATAAATGATTATGAATAAAATTGCGTGTATGGTCAGGATCATAAAGCAAAGTATATTACGAATACATTATTTATCTGAATATTGTGGAATTATTTTGAGCGAATTTCATGTGTTATCTGTCAAGCAAATATGCTCATTTTCTCTGGAATAAAAATGTACAAATCATCCGGTCATCATGATGATTCAACCTCCTTATCTGTCAGATCTTTCAGACGATACGAATCTCCTGTTATGGGCACAATATGCGCATGATGCAGAATCCGGTTCAGGATTGCGTCCGCGACTACTGCATCATAAAACACACTGTCCCAGTCGCCGAAGTTGATGTTCGTGGTCAGAATCATACTCTTTTTCTCGTATCTCATGTCAACAAGCTGAAAAAACAGATTCGAGTCTTCCTTGTCGATTGGCAGATAGCCGATTTCATCAATAATCAGCAGTTTGTAACGATTGAAGTGCTTCAGTCTTGCCTCCAGACGGTTCTCCAGTTTTGCTTTTTTTAGCTGCTGAAGCAGGTTGCTGCATTTGATAAAGTAGGTGCTGTTATGATGCTGTGCGGCTGCAATTCCAATGGAAGTGGCCAGATGCGTTTTTCCGACACCGCTTGAACCAAGAAATACGATATTCTCGGCTCTCTCCAAAAATCCAAGTGTGCAGAATTCCTGCATCTGTGTTTCACTGACAGAAGGCTGAAAACTGAAATCGAAATCTTCCAGAGTCTTTACAAAAGGAAATGCGGCCGCATGGATTGTGTTCTGTGCGGCAGAGCGCTCCTTGAAGTCTACTTCGTAATTAGTCAGTCTCCACAGGCCTTCCGTAAAGGACAGATTGTCCGTCCCCACTCGGTCTGCCACTTCCTGCAGATGAAGTTCCATCTGGCGCATCCTGAGGGTTTCCAGGTTGTTTATGGTCTGCTGATAAATGCTGTTACTCATATACTGCTCCTAATTGTTTCAAATTTTCTTTGGCCCTCTGCCGGAGATTTGCTTCCGAAAAAGAGTGTGTTTTTCGGGCAAGCTCCTCGTAGTGTTCCCGCTGATAATTAATCTTCCCCTTTGACAGTGTATGCAGGGCAATGAGTTTCATGTTACAATACACATGAATGGTTTCATCATAGACCTGCAGGGTGACTGTCCTGCCAATGTATTCTGGTGGTACGGAGTACTGTCTTCCGCGGTATCGGAAGAGGCTGGCGTTATCTACGCAGACTTTATGATCAATCAATTGATAGGGACGTCTGATGCGATTTTTGGGTAACGGAGCAAGGGCGTCTCTTTCTTTTTTCATGTACATCAGAGGAACCCTTCCTGTACCCGGATGCACCCTGCTGTTTTCCCGGTCGTTAATCCTTGCCAGAAGCTGTGCAAAGCCGGTGTAGGTCAGCTTTCCGTTGTATGCTCTCAGCTCATCCAGAATTCTCATAGGGGCTTCCACCTTGCCTTTTGTTTTAGGTGTTGCAGCTATGCAGGGCTGTACCTGAAAACCATAGTCATCTGCAAACTGCTGAAAACGGATATTGACTTTTCCTTTTGATCCCTTTGTTCTTGGTTCATCCATTACCGTTTTCATGTTGTCTGTAACAATTTCCTGCGGCACACCGCCAAACGTTTGAAACGCATTATCCAGAAGAGCAAGCAGAACATCCTGCGTCTTTGACATGGACATCCGGTAAACCCGGTATCGGGAAAAAGAAAGAAGCAGAACAAAAATATTGATTTCCACCCATCCCCGGTCAGTGGTCAGGACTTGAAGGGATTCTTTCCAGTCCAGCTGTGCCTGTTTTCCGGCAGGAGTTTCATAGCGGACAAATGCCGGAGATGCCGGCCTTCGTTTATCAAAATATGCTTTGAATTCCGGGATCAGATTCAGATAGTAACAGAAATTGGAGTAGGAGCCACGGTAATCATGATTGTCTCGCAGATACTGCCACAGAACTCTCCGGTAGTAGAACAGCTGCTCATTTTCATCGGAGAGAAGCTCCCGGATAATCTCCGTGTATGGGGTCAGACAGTTTGTGGAAGAGCGGTGTTTGGACTTCCTGAATCCGTTGATATACTTTCCGACCGTTCTTCTGTCTACACCAAGCTCACGGGCAATCTGGCTCTTGTTGATTTTGAAATTTGTTGATTCCATAAGTGGTTTTAACTTGTGCAGATCCTCCAGTTTAGTGATTTTAAGATTTGTAACAATTGGCGAGTTGATGATCATTGACATGCCTCCTTTCAGACGATGTCAATGATACCAAATGTACATTTTTATTCCAGAGCTTTTGTACAAGAATGATTATGACATAACATCATGTAAATAGTACGGTTTTAGCAGCGGTATTTCAGATAGAAATAATAGGTATTTGGTAAAAACTTGCGATTTTGAGTAATCTTACCTAAAGCATACAGTATACTTGGTAAAATATGCTCTTCTGACAGGTTTCTACCAAAATAGTTGCCAGATTGGAGAAATTCCTGCCGGTAATGCCTGCATAAAGGATGAATATCAGATAAAGAGAAAATAGATGATGGAAAATGCTGAAATTCCAGGATACGGTATACAGTATACCTCACCAATGCTCTTTCCAGGAGCTCCAGGGCAGAAAAATGACCAGCGGCCGATAACAGCCGCTGGTCAGGAAGCTTCAGGCATTTTCAGGCGGGACAGCCCCTTTCCCGGAGCTGTTCGCATCGGCAGACAGTCCCTTTCCCGGAGCTGTTCGCATTGGCAGACAGTCCCTTTCCCGGGGCTGTTCGCATTGGCAGACAGCAGTCCCTTTCCCGGAATCTGCCCGACGCTTCAATTGCAGAAAAATGAGAAATCCTACTTATTCATCGCCTCTTCAACCGCAACGGCGCATGCAACGGTGCAGCCGACCATCGGGTTGTTTCCCATTCCGATGTAGCCCATCATCTCTACATGGGCCGGAACAGAAGAGGATCCGGCGAACTGTGCGTCGGAGTGCATTCTTCCCATGGTATCGGTCATGCCGTAGGATGCCGGACCTGCAGCCATGTTATCCGGATGCAGGGTGCGGCCTGTGCCGCCGCCGGATGCAACGGAGAAATACTTCTTTCCCTGCTCGATGCATTCCTTCTTATAGGTTCCGGCAACCGGGTGCTGGAATCTGGTCGGGTTGGTGGAGTTTCCGGTGATGGAAACATCGACGTGCTCGTGGTGCATGATGGCAACGCCTTCGCGGACGTCGTCTGCGCCGTAGCAGCGTACCTGTGCGCGCTCACCCTTGGAATACGGGATTTCCTGAACGATGTTCAGCTCTCCGGTCTTGTAGTTGAATTTTGTCTGCACGTAGGTGAAGCCGTTGATTCTGGAAATGATCTGTGCGGCGTCTTTACCGAGTCCGTTCAGGATGACGCGGAGCGGCTCCTTGCGTGCCTTGTTGGCATTGTTGACGATGCCGATTGCGCCTTCTGCTGCCGCGAAGCTCTCGTGACCTGCCAGGAAGGCAAAACATTTGGTCTCGTCTCTTAAGAGCATGGCTCCCAGGTTTCCGTGCCCGAGACCGACCTTTCTGTCGTCTGCGACGCTCCCCGGGATGCAGAAACTCTGCAGACCGATACCGATGGCCTCTGCCGCGTCAGCCGCGGTCTTTACGCCCTTCTTAATTGCGATTGCGCATCCTGCAACGTATGCCCAGCCAGCGTCCTCGAAGCAGATCGGCTGTACGTTCTTTGCAATCTGGTATGGATCGACACCCGCGTCCTTACAGACCTTTTCAGCCTCTTCCAGAGACGCGATGCCGTATTCTTTCAATACGCCGTTGATTTTATCGATGCGGCGCTCATAGCTTTCGAATAATGCCATGTGTTACTCCTTTCTCGGGTCGATGTACTTCGCCGCTTCGTCAAATCTTCCGTATGTGCCCTTGGCCTTTTCTACGGCTTCGTTGGCGTCCATTCCGTCCTTGATGTAATCCATCATTTTTCCGAGGTTGATGAACTCATAGCCGATGATCAGGTTGTTCTCATCGACCGCAAGGCGGTTGACGTATCCTTCTGTCATTTCCAGATAGCGGGAACCCTTGGCCTTGGTGCCGTACATAGTTCCTACCTGGCTGCGTAAGTTTTTGCCCAGATCCTCAAGGCCTGCGCCGACTGGAAGTCCGCCCTCGGAGAAAGCAGTCTGAGATCTTCCGTAGACGATCTGCAGGAAGAGCTGGCGCATGGCAACGTTGAT
>Ga0214925_100451_pt1 | contig 19233 bp, 19 predicted proteins | sample Stichaenrichment_FD_168299 | JGI IMG/M metagenome (GOLD analysis project Ga0214925, IMG submission 168299) | Xylose enriched microbial communities from anaerobic bioreactor in Madison, Wisconsin, United States - 63SRT | ecosystem: Engineered > Bioreactor > Anaerobic > Unclassified | place: USA... | reverse complement strand
GAAGGCCGTGGCTGAAGAACGCGGTATCGCCGTCAAAGATTTACATTTGGTGGGGATGAGTTCCTATGAGAAGATGGGGATGGAGATGTAGTCAGTAGAATAAAAAGGGCAATCACATTACGTGGTTGCCCTTTTTATTATTCACCATGCTTTTTCCCTCGCAAAACATGATCCACGTGGGCAAGGGTTTCGTTAACAATATCTAAGATATGGGGGTCATCAAGCTCATAGAAATTTTGTTTACCAATACGTTGGGCGGTGACCAGTTGTTCTTTCTTCAGGAGGGCCAGTTGGTGAGATACAACCGATTGTTCGACCTGTAAGAGCTGACCCAGTTCACTCACGTTGAGTGATCGCTGTTCCAATAGGTAAAGAATTTGCAGTCGCGTGGGATTGCTTAGAAGTTTGAAAATAGCTTGTGCCGCAGCTAATTTGGGCGCTTGAATGGTAGTGACGGGTTCTTCAGTAGACGACATTTAAATGGGTTGCTCCTTTCATATGAATATGATAACATATGTTGAAAATAACATATTGGAGATGACCAAGCATGCTACGACCAATTTTAACCGGAGTGACGGCTTACATCTCAACCGGATTAGATTACCTTGTTATTCTAATGATAATTTTCAGCCGCGTAAAGCCTCAAGATCGTTGGCTCGTGTTAATTGGTGACTTTATCGGTACGTTGATTCTGGTTGGGAGTTCTCTGGCCTTGGCCTTCTTCTTAGGTTTTGTACCAACCCCTTGGGTTCTTGGATTATTAGGCCTAATTCCCATCTATTTAGGTATCAAGCTGGGACTTCAAGGCGATGACGATGATGTGGCCGCGGTTGAACGCCGGGTCAGTCAGTCCCGGGGATTGATTGCGAGTGTCGTGCTGATTACCGTTGCTACGTGTGGCGCCGACAATATCGGGATCTACGTGCCCCTATTTACCACTGTTGCGACTAGTCAGATTCCATTAATTTTAATTACGTTTGCTGGCATGGTCGTTGTGTTTTGGGAGCTGGGATTTCGCCTGGCGACGTTACCGGTGATTGCTGGCGTGTTAGAGAAGTGGGGGCGTCATCTGACCGTTGTGGTTTATATTCTGCTTGGTGGGTATATTTTGTGGGACAATGGGACGATTCACCAACTATTGCGTTGGCTATGGACGTAAAAAACCAGTATCACAGCCATGAACCGGCTGGATACTGGTTTTTGCATGAATCACAATTTAAAAGAATAGCTTGCTGGCAAAGGTGACCCCAGCTAATAAGACCACGGATGATAAGGTTGCGGCTAGAAAGGCATTGCCTCCCCGTTGGAAGATAACGCGGAAATTCACGCTCATACCGAGCGCGGCCATTGCCATCCCCAATAAGATGTAGGCAAGCTTAACCAGGCCAGCCAACGTGGCGGTTCCTAAGGGAACCCAAGTGCCAATGATACTGGTTAATAGGAAACCGGCCATGAACCAAGGAATTGGTAACTTAGTTGGCCCATCGTTTGTGGTTGTGGTGGCAGTCTGTCTTTGGTACCACCAGCCAATGATCAAGGCAGCTGGGGCCAATAAGAGTACTCGTGACAACTTGGTAATAATCGCGGTGTCCAGACTCACAGGGCCCCCAGCACTACCTGCGGCAACGGCGTGGGCAATTTCATGCAGTGAGCCACCCGTCATGACGCCGAATTGAACGGCAGTCAGGTGCAATAGAGGTTTCAACCCGATTTCAATTAGAGTAAAGACAGTTCCTAAGATCGCCACGATAGCGACGGCCAAGACTTCGTTTTCCCGTTGTCGTTCAGCTTGATCGGCAGGGACTTTAATCTGTGGAGAGACGCCCATGACGGCGGCGGCACCACAGATGCTCGTACCCGTAGCGGTTAGAATGGCTAGTTCTCGGTCAACCCCGAGCTTGCGACTCAAGTTATACGTCAAGAAGACCATCCCAGTAACGACGACGGCAGCCAGCGTGATGGTTTTGACCCCCGCTTGGGCCAATTGCAGAAGATTTAGCTTGAAACCTAAAAGAATAATCCCTAATCGTAAAAATTTATTGCTAATGAAGCCAATGCCATCCCGGTTGACGGCAACCATCCGGGGTGCGAGCTGGCAAGCCATCCCTAATAACAAGGCGATGACCAAGGCGCCAACTAAGTTCAAATAAGGCAATTGGGCCAGTTCGCTACCGGCCACCGCACAAATTAACGTAATAACGGCCGCTCCCCAGAAGCTACGGGTGACCAGCGTTGTACGAATATCCATATCAATTTCCTCCTCTTTTATCAATGAACTTAGTTTACCGGAAGTTGATTATAAGATAAAATTGGGATATTTAATAACGATATAAGTTTTGCTTATGAGGAGCGGTGATATGCTAGATAAACGATACGAAACCTTGTTGGTTTTAGTGCAGACAAAGTCCTATACCCAGACGGCCCAACGGCTCTTTATTACTCAGCCGGCGGTGTCTCAACAGATTAAGAGTTTGGAAATGGAGCTGAACGTGAAGCTGGTTCGGTATCAACGACCACGGCTGACTATCACACCAGCGGGGCAAGAATTGGCGGCCTTTGTGCAGCGGATTCAAGTGCAGGCCAATAAGGTGGTCACGGCCTTACAGCATCCTCAGGTGACGCGGCAAGTGATCTTTAGCACGACACTGTCCTTGAGCGAATTCTTAGCGCCCCAGTTGATTCAAGCGATTCAGGCTACCCAGCAATTTCGCGACATTCAATGTCGGGTGACTAACACGCAAGCCGCCTTAACCGCGATTGATCGCGGAACCAGCGACTTTGCTTTGATCGAAGGCAATTTTGACAAGACACGGTATGATTATCAGGTGGTTCGTGAGGAACCATTTGTTGCCGTGGTGGCCGCCAATCATCCACTGGCACAACAGGCACAAGTTAGTTGGGCGGACTTGACGGCTTATCCATTATTGCTGCGGGAGTTGGGATCTGGTAGCCGAGAGATTCTGACCAATCTGGCCCAGGCAGCCAATGTAACGTTAGCGGAGTTTTCGCAGACGGTGACGATCAATAATCTGGCGGCAATTCGTCAGTTACTGCTACAAGGGGCCGGCGTTAGTTTTGTTTATCGGTCGGTTGTAGCGAGTGAATTAGCGGTCGGAAAATTAGTGACGTTACGTTTGCCAGCGGGACAATTGCTCCATGAATTGGCGGTGGTATATGCGCGTGATAGCTTTTTTGCTGCGGATTATCAGCGCTGGACACAAGCTTTACGACAACCTGGTAACTAAGTCACTTAAAAGATGAGCTTAACAGTGGACAAACCCGGTTCTTTGTTGGTAGCATGAGACTATTGTCGAAAAATATGGAGAAGGGGTGAACCGTTGTGACACGCAAAACAAAACGGGCCATTTTTATTTTAATTTTTAGTGAATTTCTAGTCTGCTTGGGAATTAGTTTAGTGATTCCGGTCATGCCGTTTTTAAAAACAGAACTGCATTTGTCGGCGACTGATATGGGGATCATGAATGCCCTGTTTGCGCTGGCACAATTTGTGGCGTCACCCCTCATCGGTCGATTGTCCGATAAGATTGGCCGTAAGCCAGTTTTGACGGTGGGGTTACTGTTATATATGGTATCGGAAGTCCTATTCGCACTGACGAACTATCTTTGGGTCTTTGATATTTCCCGCCTAATTGGTGGGCTATCAGCCGCCATGGTTGTGCCAACTGCGATGGCGTTAGCATCAGACATTACAACTAAACGACAACGGGCCAAGGTGATTGGCTGGCTATCAGCGGCCTTTAGTGGTGGCTTGATTTTGGGCCCCGGTATTGGTGGCATATTAGCTGGTATCAGCTACAAAACCCCATTTTGGGTGGCTGGGGCCTTAGGCTTATTAAGCGCAATTGTTTTGATTGCGTTACTTCCTAGTGATGCTGAAAATAAGCGGGTAGTAGAAGAACCCGAACAAGCGAAAACGACTGCTCACCCAATGAGTCGTGCGTTTTGGACGCTACCCATTATTATTTTATTTACGATGATTTTAGTGTCATCATTTGGCCTACAGGGATTTGAAAGTATTTACAGCATTTATGTTAACGAAGTCTTTAACTTCAGTCTGAGTAATATTGCCTTAGTATTAACCCTGAATGGATTGATCTCACTATTCTTGCAGGTGGCGTTGTTCGATACCATGGTCAGCAAGTGGGGTGAGCGGCGGGTGATTCGCCTTTGCTTCTTCCTCGCGGCAATCTGTACCATTTGGATTACGCAGGCCCACACGAAGTTAGAAGTGATGGTCGCTACATTGATTATTTTCTCAGCGTTTGACCTCTTACGGCCAGCCATTACCACGCTCTTAACCAAGGCTAGCGAGTCTGACCAGGGCTTAATCAACGGCTTGAATATGTCCTTAACGAGCATTGGGAATATTGTGGGACCGATTATGTCCGGCATGTTATTGGATTGGAATACGCACGTTCCGTATCTGGTCGTGGCTGTCTTCTTGATTGTGTCGTATCTGATGGCCTTTTTACTAAAACAACCGGGCAAGCAGCAGTCGACCGTTAATTGACTGTGATAGTAAAAAACGCGTGTTTCTAGGGATCAATTAGATTCTTAGAAACACGCGTTTTTGAGTTCAACGGGTGTTACGACAAATTAAAAAGCAACTAGATGGTTCTCTAGCTGCTCCCCCCAAGGCCCCGATGGCCGTCTATTCTGTTGGTAGGCCCCCTCAAGCCATACCGATTCACTAGCTATCATAACTCCCCCAAGTTGTGATAGTAGTTAAGGTCAGCAACCTAACCGGATAAGGCAACGCCAATCATGGCCGTCGTTGTTATCCTGATGTTGCAAGTTCATTATAACGGGGATCAAGGATGGGGGTAATCCCATAATCTAATAATTGGCTTACTAAATTTAACTATTTTGCCTCCTAACATGTTATGCTATGACTGAAAGCGGTTACGGTTAAACCGTGCGGGAAAACATGGCTCAATGACAGATAGAAGAAGGGGCGTCAGTATGCCACATCCGTATCATGAACGACTAAACTTTAAGACAGAATTGCCATTGCGAGTTATTTCACACGGGACGGTGGGGCCAAAAATGGTCTTGCCCCACTGGCATCGCGCGGTTGAATTGGCCTATGCTTACCGAGGACAGCCTGGAACGGCGCACATTGGCCGCTCGACCTATCATATGCTGGCTGACCACCTCTACGTGATTAATTCGGAGGTAGTGCACAGTTATGAGACGTTTCTGGATGAGGATAACCAAATTGTGACGCTGCTTTTACCGGCGTCCTGGTTACGCAATGCTGTGGCCGATGAGCAGCTGCCCATCTGGGGGCCACTGGACCTTGACCTGCAATCGGCAGTATATCAGCCGCTGGCGAAGGCCGTTCAGACGTTGGTTGCGGGAGTGATTACACCTTCATCAGCGCGATCAGCCTATCTCACGAGCTTGGGAGCTGAATATCAATTGGTCGGCCAATTACTCAAGCATCTGACGGTTAATGGCCAAGTGACCAGTGATCAGTTACCATTACCAGCACCACTCAGGCAGGCCGTTACGGAATTACAGGAGAACTACGCGCAACCCGTTTCAATTGCCAATTTAGCGGAGCAACTAAATTACTCCAGTGTTTATTTTTCCCGCTACTTTAAGGATTATATGGGAATTTCACCCAAGGCGTATCTCGGCCAGATTCGCTTAGAACGGGCGACATCACTACTGATGACGTCACAGGATTCAATCCAAAATATTGCACTCAAGACGGGCTTTAGCACCGAGAAAAACTTCTTTGTGACGTTCAAGCAATACTACCAAATGACCCCACGGACTTATCGCCAACGTTATTCGGCACAGCAAAGCTGGTCCTAAGCGGGTGACAGGCGGCACTTTTTATGATACACTACCCTAATATGTCATAACGAAAATAAGTTGAAACCAACGTTGCCGTTAATCAGACACGTTGGTTTTTTCTGTCAAAATAGGAGGAATCGTTCATGTTAACCGTCAATAATGTCAGTATGCAGTTCTCCGATCGGAAACTCTACGATGATGTTAATCTCAAGTTCACCCCAGGTAACTGCTACGGGGTCATTGGCGCTAACGGCGCTGGAAAGTCAACTTTCCTAAAGATTATCGAAGGTAAATTGAAACCCACCAGTGGGAACGTTTCAATGGGACCCAATGAACGGATGTCGAGTCTGAATCAAGATCACTTTGCCTTTGAAGATAGCATCGTCATGGATACGGTCATTCGGGGGCACCAAAAGCTCTACGATATCATGACAGAAAAGAATGCCATTTATATGAAGCCAGATTTTAGTGATGCTGATGGGATTCGGGCCGCTGAATTGGAAGCCGAATTTGGTGAAATGGGCGGCTGGGAAGCCGAAGCTGAAGCCAGTCAGATGTTGCAAGCCTTGGGGATTGATGATTCTTTACACAATGTCTTGATGAGTGAACTGACCGAATCCCAAAAGGTCAAGGTGTTGTTGGGCCAAGCCTTGTTCGGTCATCCGGATGTGCTATTGCTGGATGAGCCGACCAACGGGTTAGATGTCCAGTCGATTAGCTGGCTGGAAAACTTTTTGGCAGGTTACGAGAATACCGTTATTGTGGTCTCTCATGACCGGCATTTCTTGAATCAGGTCTGTACCCACATGTGTGACGTGGATTTTGGTAAGATCACGTTATTTGTCGGGAACTATGACTTTTGGATGGAATCCAGTGAATTAGCGGCGCAATTAAAGGCGAATGCAAACGCCAAGAAGGCTGACCAGATCAAACAATTGCAAGAGTTCGTGGCGCGATTCAGTGCCAACGCCTCCAAGTCTAAGCAGGCAACGTCACGGAAGAAGCAACTGGAAAAGATCACGCTGGATGATATTAAGCCATCTTCGCGAAAATATCCGTATATTAAGTTCACCCCGGAACGCGACTTGGGTAATGACTTGCTTCGAGTCGAGCACGTGTCAAAGGCCATTGACGGCGTCACCATTTTAGATGATGTGAGCTTTACCCTGCGGCCCGATGAGAAGACGGCGTTCATTAGCCGGAATGATTTGACGACGACAACGTTGATGCAAATTATTGCCGGTGACGTCCAACCAGACAGTGGTAACGTGGTGTGGGGCCAAACCACCAGCACGACGTATCTACCGAAGAATGTTAATGACTACTTTGCCAATAATGACTTATCCGTGTTGGATTGGTTACGCCAATTTGCCTCGAAAGAAGAGAGTGATAATACCTTCTTGCGCGGATTCCTGGGCAAAATGCTCTTTTCTGGGGATGATGTGAATCGTGCGGTTGATGTGATGTCCGGGGGCGAAAAGGTCCGGGCAATGTTATCGAAAATGATGTTGAGTAAGGCAAATGTGTTGCTGTTAGATGATCCAACCAACCACTTGGATTTGGAATCGATCACGGCGTTGAACGATAGTTTGGTCGCTTTTAACGGCGCAATCGTCTTTACCTCACATGACCACGAGTTCATTCAAACCATTGCTAACCGAATTATTGAAGTGAGTTCTAAGGGATTGGTTGACCGAGCAGATACCACTTATGACGAATTCTTAGGTCATGAGCAGGTTCAGGCTCAGGTGGCAGCTTTGTATGATGGTGAATAATTGCCGAATTTAGTGACAAAAAATAAAATCAGTGTTTCAGAATTTTCGAATTCTGGAACACTGATTTTTTATTCTTAAAATAAACGAATGAGAATAACGCCACCTACTAAACACAATAGGCCTAGAAACTGAACCGGCATCGTAGGATTTCGCTTAGCTCCGAGTAACCCAAATTGGTCAATCAATAGGCCACCAGTTAACTGCCCGAGTAAAGCAAACACTACTGTTTGGCCGGTGCCGAGAATCGGTGCTAAGTAAGTGTTGCCTAAAACAAAGATACCGCCCAATAAACCACCTAGCCAAATCCACCACGGTTTTCTGTGACCGGTGGCATTGGCAATATGACTGAGATTGCGATCAACGACGAAAACAATCACCAATAATGTCATAGCACCAATTAAAAACGAGATGAACGATGCGTGAACTGCCGAATTTAAAACGACACCTAAATGGCCGTTGATCGTCGTTTGCACAGCACCTAAGGCGCCACCGACAATTCCTAACAATCGCCATGGCCAGGGATTGCCACTGGTCGTCGTGGTAGTTTGATGTTGTAAGATATCTGGTAAGGCAACAGTCACTAGGATTCCAGTCAACACTAGAATGACCCCGAAGAACCGGGCTGGTGTGAGAGATTGTTGGGTAGCCGTTAGCCAACCAAACGTATCAATTAGGAGTCCCATTAAGACTTGACCTAAAATTGGCATAATGGCAGTTTGCACGGCGCCAATATGGGGAAAGAGGAGGATGTTGGTCGTTAAGAAGATGACGCCAAGGAACCCACCGATCCACAACCACCATGGCTCTTGAGCTAGTAGCTGGGACGAGACACCAAGTGATTGATGTGAGGCGAGGGTTACCAAGGCGAGAAAGAGCGTTCCAATAGTGAATGAGACAAATGAAGCTTGATAGGGCGAGCCGATAAAGGCCCGTAAACGTGAATTAATGGCGGTCTGGCAAGAGATGATGCCACCAATAATAATACCGATGGTTACGGGAAGCATAAGAAAATCCTCCTCTGAGTAAAAATAAAAGGTTGGCGGTTGGAAATACCGTCTCCCTTTCAGTATAACCTATTTATCGGCATGCAAAGCTAATGTGTCAATTCGTTTAAAGAAGGCATCGTGATCCACAGTAGTCACTAAGGTTACGGGCCGACCAGTCGGTGTTTCAAATGTTCGCCCACGACCGGGGCCTTCAGTTAAAACATCACTGGTGACGCGTTTAGTTGTGACGATCTCGGGAAACTCGCTGGCAACAGTCGTTAGCACATCCCATAAGAAGTAAGTAGAGTTTGTCTCAAAGTGTTGTAGAGCGGGCACCAAGGCATAACCTTGGCCAATAAAGTCAATTGCAGGATGCTGGCGTAATGTTGCCCAGTGCTGGCGAATGGCCGGGGTCAATGGGACTTGACGAGTGCTTTCAAGTCCAACCATTTGGATAGTGAGGTCACTATCCCAGACAGTCTTAACGGCCTGCGGGTCCCAATAAGCATTCCACTCAGTAGTCCCGTCTTGTTCAGGCTCGGCAACATTGCCACGACCATCAAAGGTACCACCCATCCAGTATAGTTGTTCAATTTTGGCCGTAATTGACGGGTCTGCCTGCAAGGCTCGTGCGAGATCAGTTAAAGGGCCTGTCATGACCAGAGTAGTTTTCTCCGAGGTAGTCTGGAGCTTGTCAACGAGATCTAAATGTGCCGGCTTGGGCGCAACGGGCGTAACTACGGTTCCCGACTCATTTAGAATCGGCAGGGCATCTAAGCTAAAGGCATCTAGCCGCCATTCTTTCGGGAATGGGTGAACGCCGCGAGAGTCAGAGACGGCGACCTTTAGGTGAGTATCGTGACCGAAACGATCGATGACTTTACGGGTAGCTGCTAGGGCTGGCTCTAGATAGGAATCGGCGCCAACCACACCAACGCCAGTTAAATGGACATCTGGCATTTGTAACAGCAGTAGTAGTGATACTAAATCGTCGACACTTCCGTCATGATTAAAATACACGTTACGCATCTGAAATCGCTCCCTTTATTTACGAACATTATTGTTTTAATATCATATTATAGTTCACATAATAGCAAAAGTACCAATAGTTTGCAAGTAAAGTCGATGACGGATTTAGTTAGGGTTAAGGAAGCGCGTGTATACTGGATTCTAAGTTGATTAATAGGAATCAATAGAGAGGATGACGGATCTATGCAACCAGCCCGTAAAGAACCCAAACGCTGGCTAGTGCTGCTACTAGCCGGAATCATTCTGTTTGTCGGTGGCGGTGGGACCGGCTATATGTTGGGACAACAACAAGCAAAGTCGGCCCAAACGACGCAGATGAAAAATGGCCCCAAAAATATGAAGGGTCAACCATCAGGCAAACCGAGTGGGATGCCTAAACAAAATAGCAGTAGTAATTAACGAACAATAGCCATTGCTTGCTGGATTATAAAACGTGTATCATCGGGACTGTCGTAAAGCTCCGGTGATACACGTCTTTTAGTTTGATGTGGTGATGGTGGCAAGTGAAACGGTAGCACTTCCGGGGTATAAATTCATGCGTTGTGCGCGGTATGACCAATCACCGTGGGCGAACTTGGTCCGATCGACATCGAAGACAATCTGGTTGGTTTGGCGATTGACTTCAACAAATTCACTACGCTTGCCATTGTCAGCATAGCCAAAGCCAATGAGCGTATTACCTTTGCCCACAGCGTAGCTACTCCCGACAATATTCGTAAAGTTCCGTTTGCCGAGCGTTTTGCCAAAGCTCCACGTCTTTTTAACGGTCTTATGGAGTTGGTTAATCGTGACAATTTCCCCTGCCGACCATTGCTTAGATTGCTTGGTTTTTCCGCGGGTAACAGGGACATTGTTATCGTAGTACTCCAGTTCAATTGTAGCGCCTTGATGTTGTGATTGATGAATCAGGTTGACGGCGTGTTGACCGCCACTATAACGGAACTGTTTACTTTGAGGATTCAACAAGTAGTGTTGATAGGATGCCGGTAATTTTTGTGGTGCAGCCAGAATCCATTGTAATTTGGTGGTCTTGTAGTTGATAGCGAAAATCATATCCTGATTGCGTCCAGAAACGATGAGTTCACCCCGTTTTTTATCATAAACCATTGAATTCTGGTGGAACCAGTCAATTTTTCCGTCAGGACGATGGGTGCCAGTATACGTGGTGTAAGCTGAACGGGGGAGAATGCGCTTGAGATCAATTACTTTGACAATCTTGCCGGTCTTATAATTAATTTCAATCATGGTATCTTCAACGTACTTACTACTACCATCATCGACGGTTAGCAAGAGGTTATGATTGGGCAATTCAATGGCATCGTGATGAATGACAGTGTTAGTCGCTAATTTATACGGTTCTTTTCGAGTGGGGAAGAGGCCACTGAAGTTATATTGCCGGTAGACACGACCGTAAAAGTCGGTTTCTCGCAGGGCGTTGTACTTATGCTCATCGGGTGAAATTTTGGTGAGAATTAACAAGTGGTGATTGCTGAGCTGCTTAAAAATGTGGGAAATTTTATTGGTACTGTACCACCGGATCTTTCCCCGTGCATCTAGTCCATACGTGTAGCCCTGGCTGGACACGGCAAAGGTTAATTTAGTATGGCCGGTTCCCAAAGCCATTTGTTGGGGGTTACTGGTTTTTAACGTATTTTTACCAATGCCCTTCGGTGTGTGCCCGGTTTTTAACCGGTAGGTGGTACGCGAGGTTTGCCCGTCTTTTTGGGTAAAGGTCAGCGTGACACGGTTGGTTCGATTGGCATATAGGCCTAAGACCCCCACCGAATGGGCTGTTTTGTAGCCGGATAGCTTTTTGGTGATGGTCGTCGCTGGTCGGTCACCATGGACGGTCAAGGTGACCCGAGTTTTGGCGGCGGTTTTAACCAAGATTAACCCAGACAGGGGAGATGTTTGGTAAGGATTAACAATCACTTTGGCGTGCTGCGGTCCGGTTGGGAGCTGGTGAAGCTCGCGCCGGTAGGTCGTGGTTAGGTGATTAGTTGCCGTTGTATTTTTAGTCGATAGAGCCGGTCGTAAATTTAGTTTGATTTGAGATAAACGTAAAATATCTGTCTTTTGATACTGCTGGTGAACGAGTAGATAGCGGCGAATCTTGTGACGCTCATGATAAGCTGCAGCACCACCGACAATGATCAGAATAAGCAAGACGCCTAGACTGATTTTCCAAAACTTTTTCATGTTATGGATAACTCCTTTAAATAATTAACGCTGGTATTCGTTGATAGATTCCTGCTTAGTTTAGCAAGTATTTTGATGGGTAACAAGTCGTAGGCGAGAAATGACAGTCGAGAGTGGGTCTTTGATCTGAAAAATTGTATACTAAAAGGGTAAAAAGCTTAGCTTTAGGGAGGGTTAACCAATGACACAAAGTTTTATCGTAGACGAAGCATTTTGGCAACTGTTTCCAGAGGTTGAAATTGCCTTTTTGACAGCCCAAGACATTGATAATCACGCTAAGGAGCAAGTTCCCACAGATTTGCTGACGACGGCCAATCACGTTGCCGCAACTAAGTGGGTGCCGAATGATCCGATTAGTCAAAACACAGTTGTCCAGGACTGGCGACAGGCTTTCCAACAGTTTAAAACCAAAAAGGGTGCGCGCTGTGCGGTCGAGAATCTGTTGAAACGGGCCAAAAATGGCAAAGGGGTTGGCACCATTAATCCAGTCGTGGATGTTTATAACTCGGTCTCGCTTGAGTGGGCCTTTCCGGTGGCCGCTGAAGATATGGATCAAATCAAAGGCGATATCCATTTGACGGTTGCTCAGGGTGGGGAACGTTTTCGTCCCATCGGGGAAGACGACGTGGAGACGGCTCTGCCAGGAGAAGTCATCTACCGCGATGCTTATGATGTCATCTCTCGATGCTGGGCTTGGCGGGATAGTGCCAGAGTTGAGGCTACCGAAGCCACGCAGAATCTGTTATTCTATATGGAGAATGTTAATCCACAACGCCACGCTGACCATGTGGCGGCAACCGCTGCTTTACGAACCCGGCTGCACGATTATTTGGGGATAAGCACAACGTTACACGTCGTGACCCATGATCAGCCTAGTGTGGCGTTTAAGGATTAGCTGATTATTTGAGGGGGAATAAAGATGACATCACAAGATCGAACTGATCTAAAGGCCGGTGCCAAACGGCAGATTTTAGATAACTATAAATTTTATGTCTTATTATCTATTCTATGGATGGCACTATGGTGGATTGGCAATACCATGTATACCCGTAATATGAATATTATTTCGCAGATCAATGCGGGGAGCGCTGGTTTTTCGTTGAGCGGCCTCTTCTCATTTGCGGGATTATTTATGATCGTGGCGGCTATGCTGCGGGCTGGATCGCAGCTAACTATGATTGATATTGACCGGGGAAGCACGCAAATGGACAATCCCATTCAGCGGAGCTTTATGCTGTTTGACAAGGGCCAATATTTCTTAGGCTGGCTATTTATTAGTATTTTGGTTGCGATTCTGACGTTCCTCTGGTCCCTTTTACTAGTAGTGCCCGGAATCATTAAGGCATATTCTTACTCACAGGCCTTTTACATTTACCGCGATGCTTATGACCGTGGTGAATCAATGACGGCATTACAAGCAATTACCCAATCGCGGGAAATGATGAACGGCTACAAGAGTTTCTTGTTTATTATGGACTTGAGCTTTCTGCTTTGGGACCTGCTGGTGGTTGTAACATTTGGCCTAGCGGGACTGTTTGTTCTGCCGTACTATGATTTAGCACGAGCGAAGTTTTATAACCAATTGGTTTGGCAGCAAAGTGAAACACAGTCGGTAGCATCAACTGACGATGATCGTTAAACTAACAATGGACTGGGCCTAGGCTCAGTCTTTTTTTATTTAAAATTGATTGGACTGGACCAAAAAAATCCGAAAGGGGGTTGTCAAATCGAGTGTACTAGGTATAATAGTACAGATAGAACACGTAGCCAAACACCAAGGGGTGAACACACATGCAAGTCAATGATCAGTCTGGATTACCATATTACGAGCAATTGATTTTGCACGTCAAACAGCAAATTGTTCAGGGGATTTTACAACCGGGTGATCGGCTACCCTCGGTGCGCGATATGGCGCGACAAGAACAATTGAATCCCAATACTGTGAGCAAAGCATATAAGCAGTTAGAAGCACAACAGGTGATCACAACGGTTCACGGTAAAGGAACCTACGTCCGAGAAACGGCCGTGGTCGCTGGAGATTCGGCACAAGTTGTGGCTACCAAAAAGCAGCTATTCACACTACTAACGGAGCTTCGTTATTTAGGCGTTCCGTTGGACGAAGTTGTTAAATGGATTAAAGAGGCTTATCAGGGGGTAGAACAATGACGCTACAAGTAAAGGCACTCAGTAAGGCCATCAACCACCAACAGATTATTGAAGATATCAGTTTTGATTGGGCGCCGGGTGAGATTATCGGTCTGGTTGGGCGTAATGGTGTGGGTAAGACTACCTTATTTCGAACACTAACCAATCAATACGTTGCGGAGCAAGGGCAGGTACTGATTGATGGACAGAGTACGACTCGACACCCACTACAGCAGCGGCAGTTGTTCTTCTTAGATGGGCAATATAATTTTTTAAGTAATTATCGATTGTGGGAAATTCCCGAATTTTTCCGGCTGGTTTATGCCCAGTTCGATCAACAACGTTATCAAGACTTACTGGTTCAATTCGAATTGGATCGGAACAGCCAATACCGACGGTTGTCTAAAGGTATGCGTGCGTTGGTTAACCTCATCTTGGCATTAACCTCAAATGCGACGTACATTATTTTGGATGAACCCTTTGATGGCCTAGATGTAATTGTCAGAGAAAATATTGCCACGATGGTGATCGATGAGGTCGCTGACCAACAAAAGGGCTTTTTGATTTCATCGCATGATCTAAATGAACTAGATGGCTTAAGTGATCGCGTACTTTTGTTAAAGGACAGTCGATTAGTTCAAGATTACCATTTGGAAGAGATTCGCGAGACGGCTAAAAAATTACAATTGGTTTTCAATGACAAAACGATTCCGGCGGTGCTCAAAGAACATAGTCAACTTATTCGTGTGTCTGGTCGGGTATTAGTGGTGGTCATTACCCATTACACACCAGAGATAGATCAGCAATTACGGGCATTGAATCCGGTCTTGTTAGAGGAATTACCGTTGACATTGGAAGACCTGTTCCGGGCTAATTTAGCCCACGACACGGGTTATCAGTTAATGAAATAGGAGGGTTAGCAGATGCATAATCAATTGGATCGATTGATTTGGCGCCGTCATCGACGATTATTCTTGGCATTAGGCGCATTGGCACTTTTTGCTAATGTCGTGATGGTGATCATTGCTCTAAGTTCACGACAAACTGCCGGCGCCCATCAATTAGTAGGCGCAAGTATTCATCATTGGGCAACCTATAAGGGTGACTACTTTACAGCTTATTCCTACTGGCTAATCTTCGTTTATTGGTTAGCGGGATTGCTACTAATGAATCAGGACTTGAAGGATAACTTTAACCAGTTCCTATTTACCAGTGGTTTTTCACGTCAGCGGGTTTATTGGACAAAGCTCCGCCAATCTTTAGTCGTCCTATTAGGAATTTCAATCGTTACGATTGCCGTGCAGTACAGCTTGTATTGGTTAATGAAGCCTCACGGTGTTAGCTTTACACTAGCTTGGCCGGGATTACTAACCTCATGGATTAGTGGACTGGCTGTGGCAACGGGGTTGTTTGCGATTTGTTGGTTTGCGGCGTTAATTATTGGGCAAACCGGGGCGTTGATCGTGACGGTTACCGGCTTTACCTTGTCACTTATGAGTGTAGGAGCGATTAGCCAACCAATCTTAACTAACCGACCATTTTCCTTATCAGGTAGTCAATTAACTTGGTTAGTAATCGGTGTTTGGCTGATTGCGGCGATTATTTTATTTGTATGGGGAGCAGTACTTTATCAACACTTGTCATTGGAACACAATGGAGAATATCTCATGGTGCCCCGGTTGAAACGACCGGTGTATCTTGTCTTTGTGATTTATGTGACCGGAATATTTTCGTGGGGCGACACGAATTGGATGGCAGATGTTGTGACCTTTTTAATCACGGTTATCTTTGGATATGCCTGGTTGTGGCGTCCGCGTATCGGGGAACGGTTGCATCAGTGGCGCGCACGGCATGATGGCTAAAGAGTCAGTTTGATGGTTATCGGGTAGAAGAAACACTTGGGGTAGTTGGATGAATCGTTGGGGGATGATTCATCTGTATTAAAAAGCTGTTGGATGAAAAATATCCAGCAGCTTTTTTGTGGTCTTATTTATCAGCTTTGAAGTATAGGTAACCAACATATAGGGTGAAAAGGTCGAGTGTTTGGTGGGGGTCCAACTGAAAGATCTGCTGCAATCGGTCAAGGCGATAGCTCAAGGTATTACGATGGATATGTAAGGCCGCGGCCGTTTGCAAGACATTGGTGTTGAGTCGGACGAACATGCCTAAAGTCTTAATTAATTCGCGGCCATTTGCGGTACTAGCTAACTTCTGAAAGCGTTGTTGTAGGTCGGTAACGTGCAGATGACCATCTAGTAATGCTTGAATGAAGGCGATTTGCGAGTAGTGAATAAAATCAGGACGCTGAAAGATTTGGCTGATGCGTAAGGTCTGTCGGGCCTGTCGCACAGAGTTACCAACGTTACGATCAAATAAACCAATGCCCAATCGGTGCTGTCCCGTTTGACAATAGGTCGTGAATCGTGCAATGGTTGCCGGTAAGGCTGTTAAGACAATTAAAGTAGTCGTATCAAGGTCGAACTGAAAATCGGTCGCATCCAATAGTCCAATGGGTAAAGTCTGTTTGGGTAAGACAATGGCTGCACGGGGTTTGAGGATATCAATTCCCAACTGTTGCGCTTCCAGTAACAAGTTTGTATTCGTGTCAATCTGCTGGGTGACCTGTGACCAGTGATATAGGAATCGATTCAACGTTGTTTCGTATTGCTTTTCCTGAAGGTTGTGCTGATTTTGATCGAGCAATAGCTCGGTGGCTACTCGTAGCAGAGAGGCTAACGGCGTGACTTTTTCAGGGTCACCAGTGATACCAATAACGCCAATAATTTGGTCGTTAAAAACAATTGGCATATTTACACCAGGTTGGCCGTGATCGCCGTAAGAATCGTGCATCGGTAATGTTGTTTGATGGCCGCCACGGCGCCGACATGCAAGGTATTTAACCGCTGGGGGTCACCACTAGCAATGATATAGCCTTGGTCGTCCATCATATTGACGTTATAGGGGATCTGCGTCATCATTTTATTCACAATATCTTGCGCGAGTTTAGGGTCTAGTTTCATCGGGCACCGGTCCTTTGTTCAAAATGGTAGCGTAAAAAGAGAAAATCTTTGATCAATTATTATCATAAGCGTTTGACCGAAAAAATACAGGGAGAATTTTCCAAAAAATAGCGCTAATTTTTGGGCAGATTGCCGATTGTACCGATTTGAAAAGTCGATTAAAGTTAAAGACATAGTTACATTGATCAATTAGTAACAAATAATTAGTTCGGTAAGTGACTAAATTGTGAGCTAGAAAAGCGACTGGTTTACGTCTAGCGAGATAATTGATAAAAAAGTAAGGAGTGTCGTACGATGGCAGTATCTGTAAGTTGGATTGGGGCATTGTTGGGGTTAGCATTAGCCATTGGTTTAATTCTCAAAAAACTTAATCCGGTTTATGCGCTATTATTGGGAACGATTGTTGGGGCGTTAATTGGTGGTGCTAACTTGACACAGGCCGTTAACATCGTGGTTGCTGGGTCGCAGAGTGTTATGGGCACAGTGATTCGGGTGCTAGCGGCCGGTGTTTTTGCTGGTGTTATGATGGAGTCTGGCGCAGCTAATGCAATAGCTCGGGGAATCGTCGATCGATTTGGTGAGAGTTTAGCGATTCTCTCGTTAGCGTTGGCGACGATGATTATTACAGCCGTGGGGGTGTTTATTCCCGTAGCCGTACTGATCGTAGCGCCAATTGCACTAGAGGTAGGCAGTCGGATGCGAATTTCAAAATTAGCCTTATTAGTGGCTTTATCTGGTGGGGGCAAGGCAGGCAATATTATTTCGCCGAATCCCAATACGATTGCGGCAGCTCACGGCTTCAATATAGAGCTTAGTCAACTCATGGTTGCCGACTTTGTACCGGCGGTATTTGGTTTGATCGCGAGCGTATTACTAGCCACATTATTGCGGCATCATGGTGCGATTGCCACCATGGCTGATGTTACGGCTAATCAAAAACAACAAGCGGCCAGTGATGTGTCCGTGTTACCGTCATTAAAGGCAGCAATTGTGGCACCAGTGCTGGCGATTGTCTTACTGCTACTGAACCCAATTGGTCATATTCTTCACATTACTTTACTTGAGAAGTTTGAAGTGGACGCGATGTATATTCTGCCATTAGCTGGATTGGTGGGTATGTTAGCCATGCACCAAGGTAAGCAGGTCTTAGCCTATACGAAGGCTGGGATGGCCCGAATGACAGACGTAGTTTTGATTCTGATTGGGGCTGGTGCCATTGGGGGCTTAATCACGACTTCCACCTTGCCAAGTGTTATTGTCCATTTAATCAAGATTTCAGGAATTTCAGGAACTTTCTTAGCACCGATTGCCGGAATTCTAATGGCGGCGGCAACGGCTTCAACCTCTACTGGGGTTATTTTAGCTACTGGGTCATTTGGTAAAGCTATTTTGGCCTTTGGAACCGCGCCCTTGGCCGCAGCGGTTATGGTGCATACGGGGGCAACCGTTATTGATCACCTGCCACAAGGAAATTATTTTCACGTAACTGCTAATGCCATGAACATGACGTTAAAGGAGCGGATGCAGTCTGTTCCGTATGAAACCATGGTTGGGTTAACCATGACCGTTGTCGGGGTCCTCATGTATGCTGTACTGTAAAGGAGATCTATCATGAAATTTGTTATTGCGCCAGATTCATTTAAAGGAAGTTTAACGGCACAGGAGGCGGCTCAAGCAATTGCCACAGGCTTGCGGCGAGTCTTCCCTAATGCGACTTATGAACTTGTGCCAATGGCCGATGGTGGTGAGGGAACGGTGCAATCATTAGTTGACGCCACGCAGGGTGACTTTCGCCAAGCGGTCGTGCTCAACCCGTTAGGTCAACCCGTGACGGCAACCTATGGGTTGTTGGGCGATCATCAAACGGCTGTGATTGAAATGGCAGCCGCCAGTGGTATCCAATTCATCAATGACCAGACGAAAAATCCTTTGATAACAACAACCTATGGAACAGGGCAATTGATGTTGGATGCGATAACGCATGGTGCTAAGGAATTGATTATTGGGATTGGTGGTAGTGCCACAACCGATGGCGGGCAAGGGATGGCGGAAGCTTTAGGGGTTCGCTTCTTGAATCAACAGGGACAGCCCATTCAACGTGGCGGTGGTGGATTAGCCGAACTTGCGACGATCGATACGTCTCAAGTTGATCCATTGGTTAAACAGGTACATGTGCGGATTGCCTCGGATGTGACCAATCCGTTGGTCGGACCACAGGGGTCAGCTGCTGTTTTTGGTCCACAGAAGGGTGCC
>Ga0214925_100450_pt1 | contig 19329 bp, 23 predicted proteins | sample Stichaenrichment_FD_168299 | JGI IMG/M metagenome (GOLD analysis project Ga0214925, IMG submission 168299) | Xylose enriched microbial communities from anaerobic bioreactor in Madison, Wisconsin, United States - 63SRT | ecosystem: Engineered > Bioreactor > Anaerobic > Unclassified | place: USA... | reverse complement strand
TCGGAAATTCGTTTACCTCTTCTTCCCATAGAAAACTCCCTTCATGATCAACAGTGTTTTATTTTTTCACTGTCTCTCATAAAGGGAGCATATCACTTCAGCGTCGTGGAAGGGTGGGGTTCTTATTATTTTCGAGTCCATGCGGACGTAATTTACCGTAAATAAATTCTGTAAATCTTCTATTCCGAGGCTTACTTATTCAGAACTGCAGCAGCCTCTGCTCCGGTCATGCCTTCCTTGACGCCGGCTTCCTTTGCCGCTGTCGTCATGCCCTTGATCGGATTTTCCAGAACAGCCTTGAAGTCAGCTCCGCCCACCAGAACGGCTGCATCGCCGAATTTCTCCGCTGCGTCGATGTTCAGGTATCCGCACATCAGATAGCCGGCCTTGCACGGAACGACGATCATATTCGGATGACCTTCTCCGCCCGGAGCGCACAGCATAACTCCCTGAGCACTAGTCCCTTTTACATTCAGCTGTTCAATCTGCATCATAATTATTCCTCCCCATAAAGTATTATTTATTGTTAATTGTGTTTCAATTCCGCTATTAGTATAACATACTCTGGGCGTTTTGGATGAAAAGTTGATGGTTTATGCGGTGAGGCGCTTCAAAATCCGGATGTATTCTGAAGTCAGTGCGGAAGGACGGATCTCTTTCGGCAGGATGTATCCCAGCTGCATGTAATCATCGACCTTCAAGGGGCGGGCCACGATGTTCGGCCCGTTCAGTTCCTCGCTGATGATTCCGCTGCAGATGGTGTAACCGTTGAGTCCGATCAGCATGTTAAACAGGGTAGCCCGGTCGCAGACTACCAGATCCTTATCACAGTCTTCCGTGCTGAGAATTTCTTCTGAAAAATAAAAGGCGTTGTGGCTGCCCTGTTCATAAGAAAGCCTCGGATATGGCTTCAGATCTTCGAGTGTAAGTTCCTCCTTTGCTGCAAGGGGATTATCCTTCCCGATAAATACATGAGGGAAAGCCCGGAACAGCGGCGTAAATTCCAGATCATTATCCCGGAGGGTTTTCCGGATGACGGTTTCGTTGTAGCGGTTCAGATAGAGAACACCAATTTCACTCCTGAGGTGCGCCACGTCTTCAATAATTTCCCAGGTCTGGGTTTCCCGCATATGAAATTCGTAGCGGCTGCTGCCTGTCTGCTTCAGAAGCTTCACAAAGGCTTCCACTACAAAGGAGTAATGCTGTGAGGATACGCAGAAGCGGAGCTTCCCGCTGCCTTTCCCTTTATAGCGCTCGTCCAGAAGCCAGGTCTGCTCCAGGATCTGACGGGCGTAGCCCAGGAATTCTTCTCCGTCCGGTGTCAGAGTGATTCCTTTATTGGAACGCAGAAAGACCGTAATACCGTATTCCTCTTCAATATCGTGGATGGCCGCCGTCAGGCTCGGCTGAGAGATGTATAGACGTTTCGCGGCTTCCGTGATATTCCCCGTATCTGCGGCTGTTGTAATGTAGTAGAGCTGTTTCAGAGTCATGAGCGCGTCCTCCAGAATGGATTCCCTTGGCGGGTGTATTTTGTCCTGTGCAATGATAGGTTCTTATCGATATTCTGGTTATAGCATAGATTTATCCTATGGACAAGTGCCTGTGAGATGTATTTTACGAAGCAGACAGCTGGGTTTATGATAGGACCATCAGTTGCAGAGACAAAAGCCAGAAGGCAGGGGAAATAAAGGAGATTAGAAATGAGTAAATTACATACACCGTTCCGTTATGACTATGTTGGAAGTTTTCTGAGACCGGAAAAGCTGAAGAAGGCGCGTGAGCAGTATGCAGAAGGGAAGCTTGATGACGCCGGCCTGAAGACGGTTGAGGATGAATGCATTACAGAACTCATAAAGAAGCAGAAAGAGCTCGGCTATCATGTGATCACAGATGGAGAATTCCGCAGAAGTTACTGGCACCTGGATTTTATGTGGGGACTTCAGGGGATCGAGCACATCGAGCTGGATCACGGTTATTTCTTCCACGGAGAAGAGACCACGCACGGTTCCTGCAAAGTCACTGGGAAGATCAGCGGAGAAAACCATCCCTTCGTTCAGCATTATAAATTCGTAAAGCAGTTTGAAGATGAAAACACGATCGCCAAGCAGACGATTCCGTCTCCGGCGCAGACTCTGGCAGAGCTTTACAGAGATGACAACGGAAAGGATACAGCTGCTGTATATCCGGATATTGAGCCGCTGATTCAGGATATCGCAGCAGCATATCATACGGTAATTCTGGACCTGTATGACGCAGGATGCAGAAACATTCAGTTTGACGACTGCACCTGGGGAATGATTGTAGATGACGGGTTCTGGAAGAGCATGGCGGGAAGCGGATTCACGCTGGAAGGCGAAGCTTCCAAATATTTGAAGATCAATAATCTGGCTCTGCAGGACCTTCCGGAAGATCTGACGGTCAATACCCATATCTGCCGCGGTAATTATCATTCCACCTACGCCTGCAGCGGTCCGTATGATACGGTTGCACCGTACGTTTTCGCAAAAGAGAATGTCAATGCCTTCTATCTGGAGTTTGATGATGAACGTTCCGGAAGTTTTGACTGCCTGGCACAGGTTCCGGATGGAAAAAAGGTCGTTCTGGGACTGATCACAACCAAGCGCCCAGAGCTTGAGGATAAGGAGGCCGTTATCCGCAGAATCCATGAAGCGGCGAAATTCGTTCCTCTGGAGAATCTCTGCCTGAGTCCGCAGTGCGGATTCGCTTCCTGTGAGATTGGGAACAAGCTGACTGCTGAGGAGCAGTGGAATAAGCTGCGCCTGGTAAAGGAGATTGCAGAAGAGGTCTGGAAATAACCAGGAGAAGACAATGGCGGAGATGATCTGCCTGGGAATCAGTCCGATCGCAAGAGAAACATTTACATTCGGCGGATCCGATTGTAAGGAAAAGGGCTTCTTCATTACAGATTCCTGCATCACCTGCGGAAAATGCAAGAGAAACTGTCCGCAGCAGTGCATCGATAAGGGCACACCGTTTAAGATTCAGCAGGAGCACTGTCTGCACTGCGGACTCTGCTTTGAAAACTGTCCGGCACAGGCAATTGTTAGAAGAGGAGAGTAGTCATGCAGCAGTCATTATCCCTTCTGGTCAGTAAATGGAGTTTCTTTCAGGAACTTCTGATCCAGCATATTGAAATTTCACTGATTGCCATTGTCGTTGCCATTGTGGTCGGCGGAATTTCCGGAGTCCTAATCAGTGAATATCAGAAAGCAGCCAAACCGACTCTGTCAGTCATCAATTTTCTCTATACCATCCCATCGATTTCTATGCTGGGTTTCCTGATTCCTTTTTCCGGAATCGGTAATGCAACCGCAATTATCGCGCTGAACATCTACGCGCTTCTTCCGATGGTCCGCAGCACCTATACAGGAATCACCAGTGTAGATCTGGCGATCATTGAAGCAGCGAAGGGAATGGGCAGCACCCGCGGGCAGATCCTGAGAAAAGTGCAGATTCCGCTGGCTATGCCGGTGATCATGTCCGGCATCCGCAGCATGGCGACCATGACCATTGCCCTGGCCGGAATTGCCTCCTTTATCGGATCTGTCCTTCGCCTGAATTACAACGATTGCTTGGAAGATGTCACACTTTTGTCACATTTTCCGGCTTTTTTGTCCTGAAAGTTATCTATTAGATCCCTCGCTTTTGCCAAGGATTCCGTCGATCTGTGAGTGTAAATTCTAGACGTGATTGATATATTGGCATGGCCCATTAAGTCACGTGCAATGTTGATAGGCACACCCGCCGCTTCCAGATCCGTACAGTAGGTGTGCCGCAGGTCGTACATTACAAGATCCGGGGCAACAGGGCCCATCTTTTGCATGTTTGATTTGAAATCCGCCCACTCCCGCTTAACGGTGTTCTGCGTGTACCTCACCGGCCCATGCACCCCTTGATGTACTACCGCTGCCACGAACGATTATTCATCGTCCGTGCGACAGCCCCGTTAAAACGGCGGTGAGAACATTGGCGAAGTGGACAACCACCATCTGGTGAGAATCCGGAGACACGTTCTTCGGAAGGCGTAAGCCATATTAATTGTCGGATGGAGGCATCAGCGGTTGCTGTCGTAACAACAAGTATAGGCATCCCGCTGATGCCGACATAGGAGAGACAGCAAGTTACAGTCGCATCCCACACGGGGTGCGTGGATTGAAATGCCAGGGAATTAATAAAGACGAAAATTATTCAGTCAAAAAGCGAAAAGGAGAATTTATATGACGAAGACAACAAAGAAGTTTGCCGTCGGCGCACTCTCCGCAGCAATGGCAATCACCATGCTGCCAATGACACCGGCAATGGCAAAGACAACGAAGACCGCAAAGACTCCGGCCCAGGTCAAGATTCTGACCCCGAAGCTGGTAAAGTTCAGGTCCGCTGGAACAAGGCAAAAAACGCGTCCAAGTACCGCGTGTATTATAAGGTAGGATCCGGCAAGTGGGCCGCTGCAAATGTAAGCGGAAAGACAACCGCATATACCACAAAGAGCCTGGGATACAGCAAAGTTGTATCGGTAAAGGTTGCGGGACTCTCTGGAAGTAAAAAAGGAATGGCCTCTGCTACGAAGGTTATCAAAACTGCTGCGAAGGGAACCTCTTCAAAGAAAAATACCGCGGACTATGCCTACAACGACAAGGGACAGAAAATATACGTCGGAAAAACATACGACACTTCTTACTGGGGAGATACACTGAGCCACAGAAAGATTAAGGTAACAGGGCTGGATGGATCATACGGCGCATCGGCACATGTGAAAACCGGACTGTCTGGCATTGATGTAACAAATGGAGGTACATATACATGTTCTTTCTTTACAAAGAAGGGCACCGATGCGGATAGATATAATATTTATAACAAATATGTATTCAAGTTTGGATGTTCTATATATAACAAGCGTGTCACAAAAGTGTATAAAAACGGGATGCCGTTCTTTGAAAATCCAGAAAAAACATGTGGTGGAGCGTTTAAACTTTATGCAGATAGTTCATATTCACATCTGATCACAATCTGGCAGAAAAATGTTACTCTTTATGAAACTATGGATGGTTCGAAACCAACTCCGAACAATTATTATAAAAAGTATACCTCGGCAAATGGTCAATTTGAAACCTGTGATTGGTCAGGTAAGACTGGGTATCAACGAATTGCTGCATACGTAGGGGATCAGGAAATCTATGAAAGAACCGCTCTTATGATTGCAGATTAATGTCAAACGTGCAAAAGAGCGAAATTATTATTCAAAAAAGCGAAGGGGAGATCGGGATCGACCGGAGTTATCACTATGATAAAAACAGTGGGAAGCATCGATTTCTTTTGGATGAGATTCTTGGTCTGCCAAAGTATGAACGCGTCGATCGGTACCCATCGGAATGCGACTGTAGAGCCGGTAAACTTCGTCGATGAAGATTTCAATACTAAGCGTCTGTGGAGAACCGTAGAGGGATTTATCGAGAAGAAATATGACATGGATGTGTTGAAGAAGATTTTGATCCACGGAGACGGAGGGAACTGGATCCGGAACGGGCTGGACGATTTTTGTAATGTTGTTCACGTTATGGATGGTTTCCATTTCAAGAAGGCCCTTCGAACCTTGGCAGTCAGTTTTCTAAAGAGAAGAGTGAAAAAGGTGATCATGGATGCCGTGAAGGAAAATGATCAAAGCAGAGCCGACCGATGTATACAGGAGTTGCTGGATGATGCGAAGGAAAACAAGGGTCTGACAGAAAATGTCAACAAATTCGGCGTTTATCTGAACGGGAACTGGGAGCCGATCTTGAACTGGTTTAAGAAGGACATGCCGGTAGGTGTTCCAGGCATGGGCTGCGTACAGCTCAAAACACTTGGAGATCTGTCAATAAAAACTCCCACTACCTTTTGACACCATCTAATGGGTAACTTCAGTTGATATGGTCGTTCGTTAGATGTATAATTTTCTCGTAAAATATTGTTTTGTTTCATATTTATATTTTACCATTTTTCCCATGTCACAGTGGCATGGGAAAACATGTTTTTTGTAGTATTTCATAACCATAAACATTGAAATTCCAACGAAATATCAAGATGAAAGTTTAACAGATAAGCGCAAGAACAGCAAAACAGGGCCATCGCCCCAAGTCAGTTTCCCTAACTTAGTGCAACAGCTCCTTCCAGTCTTTTTTTCATAAAGAAATATTCCCTTAAATCTTAATATAATCTTAATACGGTACGAAGCAACTTAACGTTTTCTTATCAGGCAGCAGCTTATAATTACCTCCAAAATAATTAAGGAGAGGCTGTTATGAATGCCATAAAGATTTTTGATAAGAAGCTTAGTTCATTTCAGATAATACTGATTGGATTTGCAGGAGTCATCATACTTGGGGCTCTTCTGCTCATGCTTCCGATTTCTTCCAGATCTGGAAATGTAACAAATTTCAGGGATACACTTTTTACCGCCACGTCAGCTGTATGCGTGACCGGACTTGTTGTAAAGGACACGGCAAGCTATTGGTCGTATTTTGGACAGGCAATTATCATTGTTCTGATTCAGATAGGCGGGCTTGGTGTCATTACGGTTGCATCAATGCTTTCTATGCTTGCCGGGAGGAAAATAAGCTTCGCCCAGAGGCAGACCATACAGAATGCCATATCGGCGCCTCAGGTTGGAGGAGTGGTAAGGCTTACCAGGTTCATTGTAATTACATCTATAGCAATAGAAGCTCTGGGGGCTTTCCTGCTTATGCCTGTTTTCGTCGTAAGATACGGGATAGAAGGAATATGGATGTCTGTGTTCCACTCAATTTCCGCATTTTGTAATGCCGGATTTGACCTGATGGGAACCAAGACAGGGAAATTCAGCTCACTTACATTTTTTTCCAATGATCTTTATCTTTGTATAGTGATCTCATTTCTCATAGTTTCGGGCGGCATAGGCTTTCTGGCATGGAAGGATTTCGCCAGTCACAAACTTAAGTTCAGTGATTACAGCATGCAGACCAAGGTCATTATTGTAACGACTCTGATCCTTATCTTACTTCCTTTCTTCACTTTCTTCATGATTGATTTCTCACATGGAAGCTTGAATGAAAGAGTAAGCCTTGCCCTGTTTCAGGCCGTAACTCCGAGAACCGCCGGATTTAATACAGCTGATCTTTCCAGGATGACCGATGCCGGAAAGACCATGATGATGATTCTCATGCTTATAGGGGGTTCTCCGGGATCTACGGCCGGCGGCATGAAGACAACAACGGTGGCGGTTCTTTTTGCCAATGCCATAGCGGTCTTCGGCAAGAAGAAAAATGCAAAGTTCTTTAACAGAAGGATAGATGACCCGGTGGTAAAGAACGCGTCTACTGTATTTTTCATGTATTTTTCACTGTCAGTTTTAAGTGCTATTGCAATAAGTCTTATTGAAGGACTGCCCATTGGAAAGTGCCTTTTCGAGACGATTTCCGCCATAGGCACGGTAGGACTTACTCTAGGCATCACGCCGGGGCTCAGCGCAATTTCACATTTCATACTTATTGGCCTTATGTTTTTCGGCAGGGTCGGCGGCCTCACAATAATCTATGCCGCTTTCTCTTCCAAGGACACGGATATGATGAAATATCCGGCAGGAAACATAACAGTGGGTTAGAAAAGAGGGTAAAAATGAAATCAGTTTTAATAATAGGACTCGGAAATTTCGGTCTGCTTCTTGCAAAGAAGGTTCATGAACTTGGTCACCAGGTTCTTGCCATAGATAAGGATGAGGAGAGAGTGAATGCCGCTCTTCCCTTTGTAAATGACGCCATGATAGGAGACAGCACCAATGAAGGCTTCTTAAGATCATTGGGAATCAATAATTTCGATGTCTCTATAGTCACAATAGGCAATGATTTCCAGAGCTCGCTTGTGACCACATCACTTTTAAAGGAACTAGGAGGCAAACTTGTAATATCCAGAGCCAACCGTGAGGTTCAGGAGAAATTTCTCCTGAGAAACGGAGCTGACGAGGTCGTGAATCCTGAAAAGCAGATAGCCAAATGGACGGCCATCCGCTTTACCTCCGACAATATTCTTGACTACATAGAGCTTGACAAGTCCCATGCCATTCTTGAAGTAAAGCTGCCCGAGGCCTGGATGGGCAAGAGCGTGGGAGAAGTGGATATAAGAAAGAAATACGGCCTCAATATAATGGCTGTAAAGGAAAATGACAGGATAAATATAAATATACTACCTGATCTTGTTTTTACCAAAGGCCAGACACTTTTAGTCCTTGGAGAACAGAAATCCATTCAGAAATGTTTTCATATATAGAAATGGGGCGGTTTTGATGCGCGATGTGTTATTATTTTCTAGGCATGTATCATATTCAGAGCAGAAAATATAGAGCAGCCTAGATCTCTCTAAAGTCTGCTCTGAATGTAATACTGCCGTATTGTACCAGGTCGCGTAAACGAAGTCGCCATGCCCGAACTCTCTATGGAAATAGTATGGTTCTCTTTCCGCATGAGAGCGGTGAGAATTTAACGTAGATCATCTTGCAGCTTGTATTTTCATAAGCCGGCCGAATATTTCTGGCGTACTCAAATAAGACCTTCTCGGAAGGCCTGAAATATTATATTCTGTTGTCATGAACCTATCCGGTGGCGACCCTGCTCAATCCAAGGAACTGCAGCGTGGATCCGCCGCAGGCCGGACAGCGGCAGATATCCTTGTTGAACAGCTTCTTCATTATCTGTGGCATTGACATGCCGGTTATGATGCTCCTGTATTTCTGGTGGCCCTGAAGTCTGAAGATGAGTTCAAGGTTTCTGGACTTCATGCGGTTATTGAGGAAGCCGTAGTAGCGGATCTTCTGAAACCCTTTTGGAAGCACATGCATCAGATAACGTCTGATGAACTCGGTGTTTGAGATGGTGATCTTTCGTCTTTCACCGCCCGGTTTCAGTGCCCTGGCCGTAAAGGTTGTCTCAGTTTCTGAGAATGATTCAATCCTGCTGTTTGATATGGCTATCTTGTTGGCATACCTTCCAAGATATTCGATCGCGTTGCCGAAGCCGTTGAAGGTCTCCTTGATATACGGACACCAGTCGATATCATAGAGATAGCTGCAGAACTTCGTCCAGTCGTCTGGACCGGAGAAAGCCCGGCATGCTTTTGAAAAATACAGCATGCTGTCAGCGTACATCTGCTTAAGATGGCTCATGAACTTGCCTTTGAACTTGTCACGGAGCACATACACTGGTATAAAGAAGCTTCCTTTCGATTTCTTTATTCTGTGATCCGGTGTCAGTCCTTCGCCTGACACTATGCAGTGCATGTGGACATGGTATTTCATTTCCTGGTTCCATGTATGCAGCACCTGTATGATGCCGGGCGTCGCGCCAAGATATTTCCTGTCAGCTGAGAGTTCGAGAAGAGTTTCGGCGGAACACTTGTGAAGAAGGCCATAGAGACGACTCTGGTTGCAGTACAAAAGCGGGTTAAGTTCATGCGGAAGAGTGAACACCACATGAAAGTAAGGTGCATCTATCACCTCTGACTTGCGTCTGTCGACCCAAATTTCCTTGTTGACAGCCTGGCAGTTGGGACAGTTGCGGTTCTTGCAGGAATTGTTTCTGATCTGGAGATATCCGCATTCGGAACAGACGCTGACATTCGCTCCGAACTTTCCGGTCCTGCAGCCAATGATGGCGCGTGATGCTTTCTTCTGCAGGTCTGACTGGACGATGCCCGAGCTGCAGTAGTCATCATAGGAGTAATCCCAGATCTTCTGTATCTTAGACATGCTCATGCGTCCACCTCCATAAGTCGGTCAATAGGACTCATCATCCTTCCTTTGCCGCTGACAGCAAGATGTACATAGATAATGGTCGAGCTTATGGACTTGTGTCCCATCAGCATACGGATGGTCTCGAGATCAGTGCCGTTCTCATAGAGATGTGTGCCGAAGGCATGCCTGAACGAGTGGCAAGTGAGACACCTGGGCCAGCCAAGTTCCTTCTCATGCTCTTCGATATGTCTGAGCAGAAAATATGTGTCTATGGGTTCCGAGCTGTCCCGCTGCTTCGGGAAAAGCCATCCCATGGGTCTTCCGCATTTGAGCCAGTATACAGTCAGTACGTCAAGCGCATATTTTGAGAGGATGGCATATCTGTCAGAGCGGTTCTTGCCATGCCTGATGTGGATGCGCATATTTGTCCTGCTGATATCTTCATAACGTAGATGGCAGACCTCGCTGATACGGAGACCGGCAGAATACATGACAACTACCATGGCCTTCTGCTTGATGTCGGTCATTGTGCTGATAAATGTCTTCACTTCATTCTGTGTCGGGACAAAAGGAAGATAGGTGTCGAATTTGCGGACGGGCAGCTGTGTCGGATCCCATGGCTTGTGGAGTACATACATTGTAAAAAAACGGAGCTGAGCGATGACGCAGTTCATCGTCCGGTCAGAGAGATTCCGTTCTTTCTGGATGACATCAAGAAATTTTCTCTGATCGTTGTATGTGACCTGTGAAGGGTATTTGCGAAGGGTATATTTCACATAGTCAAGATATCGTGAAATATATGTTGAATAAGATTTGATGGTGTTTTCTGTAAGACCGCGTTTCGCAATCTCTTTCTGAAAATGCTTTAAAAAGTCCATTATTGCCTCCTTTGGCGATGAATACTATGGGTTACAACATGTAATCATCGTCAGTGGAGGAGCCCTAGATTTAAAAAAACAGGTATTGTTGAGTTCTGAAAGATATGCTATACTTTTCGTGGCGGTCTCTACTCGCTGTGTTTGTTAGGTTAGAGGTAACTCAACAATATCACAACGGCAGGCAGACTGTCATATTTATTTGAGAACTAGATTATGAGACTAACGCTTGCCGTCGCGCAAGCGACTTGGTACAATTGTCTGCAGTCATGGTTTATTTTGTATTGGGATATTTTCTGATGAAAAGAACTGACCGTTTTCTTGAAGAGAATGAGCGGCGTAAATACGGCGATTTCTCTGAAAAGAGAGACAAAAAACATTATCTCTAGAAGACAGTCAGGAAAATGCTTTCCTAGCCGGATGGAGGGACAAATTGGATTCACAAAACACGAGGGAGCATGTTCTGGTATGCATTTCCCCATCGCCTTCAAACAAAAGAATAGTTGATGAGGCATACGGCCTCGCAAGGGCCTTTAAGGCAAAGCTTACGGCTATCTATGTCCAGAGGCCTGAAAATGAAAGACTGTCAGATGAAGATGAAAAGAGGCTGAGAGCTAATATCAAATATGCCGAGGAAAAGGGAGCGGATATAACAAACCTTATCGGCCGTGATATTTCGTCCCAGATAGCCGAATTCGCCAGTATTTCCGGAGTGACCAAGCTTGTTATAGGCAGAAGCAGGGAAAAAAAGTCCTTCTTCAGGCAGAAGCAGTCTCTGACTGAGCAGCTTATACCCCTGGTTCCTGATATAGATATCTATATAATTCCTGATTCAAGAGCAGAGATAAAGAAGGCCGGAAACACAAGTTTCGTGGATCAGATGCTTCCTACCGGAAAGGATCTCCTTATCACGGCGGCTATTCTTTTTGCCATAACACTTCTTGGAATCTGTTTCTACCGGCTCGGCTTCACAGAGGCCAATATAATAACCATATATATATTAGGTGTGCTTCTTGACGCAATCTATACCAGAAGCCACATGTGCAGCCTTATCAGCTCTCTTGGCAGCGTGCTTCTTTTTAATTATTTCTTCACCGAGCCGAGACTTACTTTTCACGCCTATGAGGCAGGATACTATGTCACTTTCTTCGTTATGCTGACAGCGGCTCTTCTTACCGGTTCCCTTGCCAACAAGCTAAAAAACAGCGCCAGAGAATCAGCCGGGACGGCTTATCGTACCAAGGTTCTTTTTGACACCAACCAGCTCCTTCAGAAGAACAGGACCAGGGAGGAAGTACTGAAGGTTGCATCAAGCCAGGTAAACCTGCTTCTTGACAGGGATGTAATTATATTTCCCGTTGATAATGACGAACTTGGGAGCGGCTACCTTTACAGCAGGGAGAATGAGGGAAGCCGGGTTTTCTTTTCGGATGACTCGGAAGCCCCTGTAATTGAATGGGTGCTTAAGAATCAGAAGAAGGCCGGCGCTACCACAAAGATCTTTCCTAAGTCCGGATACCTCTATCTTGCAATCAGGATAAACGGGACGGTTTACGGTATTATGGGAATAAAGATAGAGAAGAGTGCCTTAAATCCCTTTGAAAACAGCATACTTCTTTCTATCCTTGGCGAATGCGCTCTGGCCCTTGAAAACCTGAATAATGAAAAGCAGAAGGAAGAGGCCGCCCTGATAGCTGAAAACGAGAAATTAAGGGCCAATCTCCTGAGATCCATTTCCCACGATTTAAGGACACCGCTTACTTCTATATCCGGCAATGCCAGCAATCTCATGAATCATTACGGACAGCTTGATGATGAGACCAGGAAGCAGATTTTTTCCGATATTTATGATGATTCTGAATGGCTTATTAATCTGGTCGAGAATCTCTTGTCAGTCACCAGGATAGAAAACGGTCAGATGAAGCTTAACATGTCGGTTGAGCTTGTGAGCGATGTCATTGATGAAGCCCTTAAGCATATTGACAGAAACAGCTGTTTCCATTATATTAAAGTAAAGTCGGACCAGGATATGCTTTTCGCCGACATGGACGCAAAGCTCATTATGCAGGTTATAATAAATATAGTTAATAACGCTATTAAGTACACTGAAAAGGGCTCCGACATTGAAATAGAGTACGGTGAAAAAGGCAGTGAAATCTATGTAAGCATAAGCGATAACGGCCCTGGTATGGACGAACAGACCAGGGCTCATGCTTTTGATATGTTCTATACAGGGAAAAATGCCATAGCCGACAGCAAGAGGAGCATGGGACTGGGGCTGGCCCTTTGCAAATCAGTCATAGAAGCCCATAAGGGCAGGATAGAGCTTAAGGACAATAAGCCTTCAGGCTGCGTTTTCACATTTTATTTAGCAAAGAAGGATCTTGATCTTGATGAACAAATTCCAGATATTGATAGTTGATGATGATCCCCCTATCAGGAATCTTATCGCTACAACATTAAAGACTCATGATTATAAATATATTACGGCAGAAACCGGTCAGGAAGCCATAATGCAGGCTTCTACCTGCAATCCAGATGTCATGTTCCTGGATCTGGGTCTTCCTGACATGGACGGAGTCTCGGTTATAAGGAAGGTAAGAGAGTGGTCAAATATGCCCATTATAGTGATAAGCGCACGGTCTGAAGATTCAGATAAGATAGAGGCACTGGATGCCGGAGCTGACGACTACCTTACCAAGCCTTTTTCCGTCGAAGAACTCCTGGCAAGACTCCGTGTAATGCAAAGGAGGATAGCCCTTTTAAACAAGGATAATGAGAACGGCCGTGGAGCTGTATATACGAACGGAAATCTTAAAATAGATTATGCAGCCGGCTGCGCTTCTATGAATGGAAGGGAGCTTAAGCTCACCCCGATCGAATATAAGCTTCTTTGTCTTCTTGCAAAAAATACCGGCAAGGTCCTTACTCACACATATATAACCCAGAACATATGGGGCAGTGCCTGGGAAGGAAACGTGGCTTCCTTAAGGGTTTTCATGGCAACTTTAAGAAAGAAACTGAAAAAATACGATGATACTTTCCAGTATATACAGACCCATATAGGCATCGGCTACAGGATGCTTAAGGCGGACAGCGGAAATACAGAGAGCTGAAAGATCGGAAGTTTTTGCTAAAATAAAGCAATTTATTTTTCCAGGTAGGTTGTAAAATGAACTTGAACACGTAAAAATATACAAAATCCACAGTGGATTTCCTGGTAAAATAAGGTTGCAAATAAACTCACCGAAAGGAGTCCACTATGGATCAACTTAATTTTACCACGATTACACCTGATCGCGAAAGGGGGCAGCACTTAAGATTTGAAGAAAGATGCAGTATCAAGATCTTCAAAAAACTCGGCTACTCTCTTCGCAAGATTGCTCAGCAGATCAACTGTTCCCCATCTACTGTGATGTATGAGCTTCGGCGTGGAACCGGAATCCGCAAGGGAAACCGAGGACGGTTCCCTCAATACTCTGCCAGACGCGGCCAGAGGAATTATGAAATCAACCGGTCTCGCTGCCACAAGTCTCATAAGATTGCGGATTCTGATCCTTTCCTGCAGTGGATGTATGGAAAGGTCAACAATTACAAGTGGTCTCTGGATTCCTGCGTGGGTTATGCCAAGTGACAGCAGTTGTTCCCGACAGAACAGATTCCCTGCACAAAAACATTGTATAACGAGCTCTGGGCCGGAAATCTTGAACTTCCTCTCACGCAGCTTCCGGAAGCGCTGTCCAGAAAATCCCACAAAAATCGCAGAACCTGCCAGAACAAACGGGTTCTGGGCAAGAGCATCGAAAAACGCCCGGAGGAAGTCCTGGAACGCATTAGCTGTGGTCACTGGGAGATCGATACCGTAGTCGGCCGTAAACGCGGCAGCGAGTCTGTTGTCCTTACGCTGCTGGAAAAAAAGACGGATTACTACATGGCCATCAAGATCCCTGGCAAAGACGCAGACTCTGTTATGGCCGCCTTAGAGGTATTTCGCGAGGAATACAACGAGCACTTCACGGATATCTTTAAATCCATCACAGCCGACAATGGTACTGAGTTTTCAAGGCTTTCTGAACTGGAAGAATATGGTGTAGATGTATATTTTGCCCACCCATATTCTTCTTGGGAAAGACCGCAAAATGAGCGTCATAACCGCATTCTCCGCAGATATATTCCTAAGGGTGTATCAATAAACCGGTACAGCGCAGATCAAATTTTGAGCTTTGCAGATGAGATCAACGCATTGCCACGAAGGCCGTTAGGATACTGCACGCCAGAGGAATTATTTGAGGCCTTTCTTGACCAGGTATATTCAGTTGACAAGGTTCATTCAACTTAGAACCTGCTAGTGTTCAATTTGAACTTGCAATTTAGGATTTATTTTTCCATGGCCCTTATCATGTATTTCAAACAGGTCATGGAAGGTAGCGAAGACCGGTCCCGTTATGCTATAATGCAGAAGGTCGGTATGACCCGCAGGCAGATTAAAAAGGGAATAGATTCCGAGAGAGGTAAACACATGGCATCTGCTTATTTCTCAACCATGATTCTCGAGGGTGTAAAATTAAGTGTGTAAGTTACCGGTAACTAATTTGGGGGTGCGGACAAAAACCTGGACTCTGACAGGAACCGAAAGGAACTGTGAGATGTATTCAAGAAAACAGGTATTGAAAGCACTGAGACTGTACCGCAAATGCGGTTCGGTAACCAAAACCATTAGAATCTTGGGATATCCAAGCAGAGAATCTATGTATCTATGGATAAAGAATAGTGAGTATATGAACCCCAGAGATCGCATAGACAAGCGTCCTCCCCACAAGTGCCATCTATCAATTGCAGAAAAGGAATATGCGGTTAAACGTTGCTTTTATGATGGGGAATCGGTAAAATCAGTATCGGAAGAACTGGGATGCAGCACTACAAGCCTCTATCTGTGGCGAGACAAGTATCTCAGAGGAGGTACTGTTTCACTGATGGAAAATAACAGAAAAGATACTCATAAAGCAGATGGATCCGAAATGTCCGAGCTTGAGGATTTGAAAGCTCAAATTCGAGATCTTCAAATGGAAGTGGATATTCTGAAAGGCATACTTGATGTGTTAAAAAAAGACCCCGGCACCGACTGGAGAACTCTGAAAAACAGGGAAAAGGCAGTAATGATCGGTGCCATGAAGAATAACTACCCACTGCCTATCCTGCTGAAGAAATTTGAGATATCAAAGAGCAGTTACTATTACCAGGTAAATGCTCTTACGTCACCAGACAAGTACATGGCCATACGAAAAAAGATAAAACAGGCTTTTCACGACAACAGGGACTGTTACGGGTATCGCAGAATCCATAGTATCATGAAGAATAATGGCACCGTGATATCAGAAAAAGTCGTCCGCCGTCTGATGAAGGAGGAGGGTCTTGTCGTAACATCGAAGAGGAAGCGGAAATACAGCTCATATAAAGGGGAAATAACACCTGCAGTACCTAATCTGGTGAATAGAGATTTCCATAGTGACAAGCCCGGAAAGCTGCTTCTTACCGATATTACAGAATTCTCACTTCCTGCTGGCAAGGTTTATCTCTCGCCGGTGGTAGATTGCTTTGATGGATATCTGCCAACGTGGACCATAAGTCTTAGACCAAATGCCAATCTGGTAAATACGATGCTGGATAACCTGGCCAAAAAGCTTAAAGATGGGACAAAGCTCATTATTCATACAGACAGAGGATGCCATTACAGGTGGCCTGGCTGGATTGGCCGGATGCAGGCAAACGGTTGGATAAGATCAATGTCAAAGAAAGGCTGCTCACCAGACAACTCGGCATGTGAAGGCTTCTTCGGGAGGCTTAAGAACGAATTCTTCTATTGCAGAGATTGGACGGAAGCAAGTCTTAAGGAATTCATCCGGGAGTTGGATAACTATCTCCACTGGTATAACGAAGACAGAATAAAAGAGTCATTAGGATATATGAGTCCTGAAGGGTATCGGGCATCACTTGGGATCGCCGTTTAGGCAGTCCAAGAAAATGTCCGCGCCCCTTTTACTTAGTTGACTCTGGCTGCAATAATAACTGTAAATTCTGTCAATATATAGATGCAGGTCTCGATGATGATGAAATCAAAACGCAGTTTTGCTATAAAAAGTCGGGAAAATCGGTCCAAAAAGGTCATTAAGGAAATCCGTAAACCTTTTTCAGCGATAGGCCAGGTTCTCGGATTCCCGCATGACATCTTAGCATTGCGGACTCTTAAGTAGTCCAGTACTGCCTAAAATCCGGCACGATTTATGCCTGGGAGAATGATCGCTCCCGAATTACAGTTTCAGCTCTCTTGCCGCTTCTACGGCATCCATAATCCGCTCATAGTGAAGAACGCTGTCTGTTTCCTGCAGCTTCTGGATGTCTTCCGGTGATGCCATACGGAAGTCCAGAACTTCAGATTCCTGGATCTTCACATCGGACGGCTGAAAATCAGCGTGGCAGAGATAAATGTCACAGAAATAGTTGTCGCCGGTTTCCGGCTCGTCGTTTCGATAGGTCAGGATACGCTGACGGCTGCAGTCAGAGAGGTCCAGACCGGTTTCTTCTCTCGCTTCGCGCAGCATCGCGGTTTCTGTGGATTCTCCGGCATCGACGCCGCCTCCAGGAATTTCCCAGGCCCCCGCTGCCCATTTCTTGGTCAGAGCACGGCGGGTCAGGAGGAACTGTCCCTGTGTGTTTTCAATCAGGGCAAGGGCATAAAGCATGTACTCGTCCGGTTTCAGCTTTTCCAGCTGGCGGTCGATCTGTCTGCCGGTGTAGTTACGGCTGCTGTCATATACATCAATGGATTCCATAAGTATTTTCCTTTCTTCTTTCTGTAAGACAGATACAGACTACCATAATTTCGTGAAGGAAGGGCAATGAAATTTGTTAAATTTTGCTTTACATTGAGTACAGGATCTCAAAAGCCTGTTGACAATATTCTGCCAATACCATAGAATATATTTAGAATGTGGTATAGAACTCGTTCTAAATAGCTGCGTAAATTTCTGCAGCATGCGCATATACCCTCTAAGCATAAGAAAAAGCACACAAACACAGGAGCCGTCGGTTTTATCCGACAGGTTCCTGTGTTTCTTTCTGAAATGCGGCAGATGATGGTATAATAAAGAGGTTGTTACTGATTAGGAATAAAAGGAGAGTTAACTATGCTTGAAATGCTGCTCAGACAATATGAAGAAACTTTCGGCGAACCGTTTCCGCTGCTGAAGGTGAAGGGATACAGGGAAATCGATGTCATCAACATCGTTTATGAATGCATTAATACGAACACCCCGTATTATAACGGAATGCCGATTCCAGAAAACAAATTCCCAGATGCGCCTGGCCTTAATAAGATAAACGAGGAACAGTAAATGCTGGTCATTGACGGTTCTATGTCGACAGCTCTGGAAAAGCTGGGCTTTCCGATAAAAAACGGCGGACTCTGGACAGCCGAGGCGCTGATCAGAAATCCGGAACTGGTGAAAAAGGTCCATCTGGATTATTTCCGGGCAGGAGCGGATATGGGAATCAGCTGCAGCTACCAGGCTTCCATGAAAGGACTGAGGGAGCACGGTTTTACCAGCAGGCAGGCAGAAGCTTTGATCCGCCGGTCAATGGATCTGTTAAAAGAAGCCAGGACCGAATTCTGGCAGGCTTACAAGGAGACTGACGCGGAGACATCACAGGAGTCCGGAATCATGAAACATAGAGATCAGCCCGAAGCGGATAATCCAGTTGATCAATCCGGGGCAGGCACATCCGGAGAAAAGTCTTTTTCACGCCCGTATCCTCTTGCCCTGGGCTCCTGCGGTCCCTACGGCGCCTATCTGGGAGACGGCAGTGAATACCGGGGGAATTACGGAATTTCAGATAAACAGCTGCTGGCCTTCCATCGTGAACGGGCAGAAATTCTTCTGGACTCTGGTTCTGATCTGCTGCTGTTTGAAACCGTGCCTTCCCTTCATGAGGCAGAAATCGAGGCTGATCTGGCAGAATCTCTTCATGCCGATTACTGGATCAGTTTTTCCTGCCGGGACGGCCATCATACCAGTGAAGGCCAGACCATTGCAGAGTGCGTGAAGCTGTTCTCTGACCGCGGGCGTTTCCCGGGTCTGAAAATGATCGGAGTCAACTGCACCCTTCCAGAATATATCAGCAGTCTGATCACAGAATTCCTTCCATCCGGACTTCCTGTGGCAGTTTATCCAAACAGCGGAATGGTTTACGACCTGCGGAGAAAAATCTGGAAAGGGAACGGCAGTCCGGGAAAGTTCCATGATTATGCGCTGGAATGGTATAAACTGAGCGCATCTGCGGTCGGCGGATGCTGCACAACCGGGCCAGATCATATCCGTGCCGTGAAAAGCGCGCGGGATCAGCTGATCCGTGAAAGAGAAAAATAATTATGACTGCCGGACGGATATATTTCGTCCGGTTTTTCTATGTTCAATCTGCTGAAAGTCAGCGATCCGAATCTGTCATGATGATCAGCGCCAGATGGCAGACAGGAAATCTGCAGGCAATCCGGACAGCCTGCGTCACCTTGCTTTTGATTTACACTTAAAACTGACCCAGGATTTACGCGTAAAACTGACCCACCCTGGTGACCTGGCATTGATGCCGGTGACTGGATTTACATCTGGAAATTTACGTTGAATATTGACCCACCTGACA
>Ga0214925_100449_pt1 | contig 19379 bp, 21 predicted proteins | sample Stichaenrichment_FD_168299 | JGI IMG/M metagenome (GOLD analysis project Ga0214925, IMG submission 168299) | Xylose enriched microbial communities from anaerobic bioreactor in Madison, Wisconsin, United States - 63SRT | ecosystem: Engineered > Bioreactor > Anaerobic > Unclassified | place: USA... | reverse complement strand
CTTATCCTAAAGATAGTTGCCTCTATTCCTCATACTTGTGGTCAAATTCGTACAGCTCTTCTGACAGCAGATCTCTCAGAAGGGCTGTATCTTCTTTATCCGGAATCTCATCTGCATTTACAGTTCCAATGACCTTTCCGATCACCTGGACATGATCGTCTTCGTTTTTTTTCTCCGTAGGGGAGATTCGGGTTCAGGGAGTACAGCTTATTGTCATACAAGCGTTTGATCACGGCTCCATCCGCGCTGGAGCAGATTATGATAACATTACTGATGCCATTAGAAATCCTAGATTTGAATATTTTCATTACCTCCGCTGTGGTAGATTTGGATTTTCTACTGCGACGGGGATTTTTTTGCGCATCCGAGATGAGAGTAGAGTTACTGAGCTCGATTCCACATCATGTTGTAATGTTGGCTCTGTTGCAGAGTATCAAAGATGTCTTTCATCACATCCCGCATGAAATCAACATTCACGGCTGTTGCATCATAGTAAAGCTGCTGACTGAGAACCGGAACCCCGGCGTCAAGCCATGAAATCAAGGCTGCTGCAAGGTTATACCGTTTCAGATTTTTACTTCCGTCAGGATTTTGATCAATGAATTCCTCTTTATGATCTTCCAAAAGTTCCTTGCGAATGTTTGTTTTGCCGATGGTTTGCATGAAATAGTACTCCAGAATTCTCCTCGATACAGTTAACAAAATTGTGGAATCTGAGGTTGTACGATACTCATGCCACAGGGCATCATAGCTGTTTCTTACCGGACTGACATTACCAGTCTTATCGGCAGTAAGCGAAAGCACAATGTCAGAGTTACCTTCTGAATCTTTGAAGATCTTATAAAAACTTACACAATCAAAATCGTCGATATGATTGTAGCTTATTTCCCGGAAGAAATACGGATTGTGTGTTAAACAGAAAAATTGCTTGATGTAGTCTTCACGGTTTGCATCCATTGATGGCTCATAATTGTTGTAGCAGATTCCAATTAGATTGCGAATGAGAGAAGCAACTACAAAAAGAGTACCACTGTCCATGCTGGAAACCGGATCGTCGATTACCACAATTTTATTTCGCTTCACAGCATCTTCAGACTGACTGCCAAGCACAGTCTGATAAAAATACAAGAAGGCAATGAAGTTCCTTTCACCTTCACTGAGCCGCGTATCTTTGTTGACGACTTCCTTTTTTCCGGCAGCATTAGTTCGAACAAGTCGATACACGAGATCTGTTCCTGGCTTTTCCTCTAGATAGAAGCCTCTGAACCCGACTGACTTCAGTGCACCATTGATTGCGTGCATTGCATCTGTCGTGTTAACTGTTTGAGTACTGAGATCTTTGATTTTTTTGTCAATTTCTATTTTGGAAGAATTATAATTCTGCTTCAACGCACTAAGGCTTTCTTCTTCTCTTTTTAAAGGTGCCATGGTCCCCTCATATTTGGCAAAGTCAGCAGTAGCAAGGAAGGCCAGTTCTTCCCAAACGGCTTTATTGCATTTGGTCTTAGCACCCGGATCTAAGAGCAGTGCATTATATTTTTGAATCTCTGCATTGATTGTGTTGATCGTTACATTGATTTTATCCAGAACATCATCAATAGAATCGATTGATACACTGATGGCCGGAGATTTTAGCTTTTCATCCAATTTCTGATTATTGCTTTGAGCTTTTTCCATAAACTCGCTATATAGTGTTGCAATGATAGAGACTGCAGGGTGCTTAAAGGTTGTTCCCATTCCACTGTGAAGGGAGTTGTAGATATTGTTGAGTTGATCTTTATAGCTCCGTATGAAATCCTTTAATGCAGCAATATCCTGATCGTATGTTTTATCAAATGCAGCGGCTATGTCATCTTCGAAGGATGAATCCAATGGTTTATGGCAATAAGGGCACAAATCACCTGCCTTGTGTGGAAAACGGCTGAAGCCTTCTCGAACCCAGTCTGAAGCGCCGAGATTATTCATTATCTTTGTAAAATCGGTTTCACTGTGGCTGACAATACTGGTACTGAGTAATTTACGTCCATCAGGATCGATATGAAGTTCTACATTTGAAAGGGTGGGGTACGGATTGCCTGTTTTCTTATAGGCAGTTGTATATAACTGATCAAGCTCATCTTCTGTGTGCTCCTTAGGCGAAATTTCTAGAAGCTTTTCGGTAAGTTTGCGCTTGTCCGATTTATAGCCCTGTTGAGTAGCTGGATATTTCTCTTTTCGTAATAGCTCTGTGGACTTCCAGACATCATTATTAAGTTTTTGTTTTGCTGCGATTTGCTGTTTGATGTTTTCTTCAAGCTTGGTTTCAGTCTGTTCTTGCTTTTGAATAATTACGCGTCGCAGCGCATGTTCTTCATCAATCTGCCTTTTAATGTCAGCGTTTTGCTTCGAGAGAGTAAATACACCAGGCATATTTCCATAATTTTGTACTTCTTGTTGAATGTAACTATTATTGTAGACGAGTATCAAATCGTCTTTCGCAAGCGAATCTATCGTTAAGGCACTTTTTGTTTCGTCCTGAAATGTTTCAGATATTGTGGTTTTTCCAGTGCCGTTCGTTCCATAAATAAAATTGATCAAAGTTGGCTCGAAATGCTTTTTCTGAAACGAGCGCTGATTTAAGTCGACTCTCGTGATAGCTGTTCTAATCTTCCCCATAAGATCCCCGCCCTTTCTATTTCTATGAAATCTTATAACCTTTGCTTTCCAGAATACCCAGAAGGTCCAGATCCTTTATTGCCCAGTGATTTTTCATATCCAGCTCATTTCTTAATGAAGCAGTTGCCAAGGCGAATTCTTGCGGAGATTCATTCAGTATATTCTGTTGTACAATGGTCTGATATTTCTTGAATTTGAATTTTATGTTATTACCCTGCACCGCAACTTCCATGATCTTGCCTATCATAAATGGCTGATCAGAATTTGTAGTATTCCGGTCTGAATTACGCGCAGCAAAGATACACGGATATTTCTTCACGCTTTCAATGAAGTCGGCAGTGATTGGTTGATTGCTGGAAAATCCTGGGGAATAAGTAAGTGCATCAGATTTGCCAACACAGAAAGCGCCATCCCTGAAATCCTCGTTCTCCAGAACAAACAGATTGTAATGGGTTCGATCTAACTGTGAAATTTCCAGAGTATTATCCGGGCTCGTGGTGACGGCCCCGAGGAGAGGGAAAAATTTCTCCAGCTGTTCATCGGTGAGTGCTATATGTACGTTTTGAGCATTTAAGCTGCCGATCAGCGTACCGTTTCCGTTATTATTGAATTGCTGTATTTTTGCCTGATCCTGAGGAGATGCTGGCAGTCCGGATTGTGAAATAGCGGGAGTATTATCTGTCATCTTTTGCACCTCCGATATTAATCGTTCCGGCATTTAACGTGCCGATAATTGTGCCATTTCCATAGTTGTTGTATATAGTGGCATTCTGCTCATATTTCTTTTGGCCCTGATCAGATGATTCCTTTTGATCTTCATCCGCTATGACTTCCACATTTATTGGCTCAGCTGCGTCGTGCGGCTGAGCTTCTTTTTTTGTGCTCTCATCTGATGACATATCGTTTCCCTTATTGTCAGCGTGCAGATAAGCACGATGCCATTTAATATCCTGTTTCCATGTTTCTATTCGAGGCCAAAGTATACGGCGCTTACATTCTGGGATTTTTGGAGCCCAATACGTATACGTATCCTGACAGGAATTCTCAGGTCTGTTGATCAGGATATAGTGCCATAACCCGAGCAAAAGAGAATCCAGACAGATATCGGTATTTTCCAGTAGATTTTTTCTGCTTTCAGTTTTCCCATCTTCTCTGGTATAGAAACGCGCACCCCTTAATGTTTCGTCATCATTAATGATAGATAGCAGTCTTTCGACCAGAGCATTCATCTTCGGGTCTGAATCTGAACATAGATAGGTGTCTACATATTGATGCATATCGGATAGGGCAGATTGGTATGCACATCTAACTTTACTATCATATGCATCCAGCAAAACAGAGTCCGCCAAAGGCCAACCATCGCCATTATTGATTTGACCCGCTTTGTATTTTGAGGCTTGAGTTGAAAGGGTGCCCTCGTCGATCACATTGTAGTTTGGATTTACTAAATACAGCAGCCCTCTAAGCACATCCTTGACGTGATATTTCTTTGGCTTGCCATCACGAATTTCGGCATTAGATGGACCCGGCTTCATTGCCCCGGTGAGAATCAGATAGAACGTCCCACCATAGAGTCTTGGGTAATTTTTCATATTTTTCTCCAAAAATCACATCCGTCCAACCTATCCAAATTATCCAAAGTATTAAAGCGTGAAAAATATCCTGTCCAAGGCATAGTTAGAGATAGAGAAGGGAAAAAAGATTTCAACTATATCTGTTAATTATATCCCTCCCGTAGTGTATAGAAAACCTCTTAACAGAAATTATAAGGAGAAATTTCAATATGCGTGGTCCACCAAATTATTGAGAAAGCAAAGCTCTAAAGATCTGATTTCAGAAGGTTAATTCAGAACACGGAAGGAAAAATTATCCTTCCAACAACAATCAAAACATTCTCAAGGTCTGAGATGCGCATTAGGACGGCGGGAAGCACAAAGAGTCAATCCAGAATCTATAGGGATTCTGAACTCTGATGCTTCTTCACCGCTATTCGTCGTGCCATTTCAGGTGTCCCGGGAGTCGGTGAATCATTAGCCGGCTCCTTTTTTCGTGCTTTCCGCCGCAGGCAGCAACTCAGCGGAAAGGCACATCTATGAAAAAGGACAGAGTTTGGTCGGCAGAAGATCAGGAAAAGCTTGAAGCATTCGACGAAGATCAGCGTATCAGAGATCAGCGCGAGGAAGCACACAGATCCCGTTTTATGAAGAACGGTGATCTTGAATCCAAGAGAAGCAGTTTCGGAGAAGACGGAGACAAGGATGACGATAAGGGCAGCATCAGTCTGGAGGATACCCTTGCCTATGGAAAGTGGCTCCGCGATCAGGCAGATGAATCCGAATATACCCAGAATCGCCAGCAGGTTACTGATGCAATCATCGCGGCTGTTGATGAATTCATCGCAAGCGGCACCAAGGACAATCAGGAAATCTTCCTCTCTGTATATGGAGAGATGAAACAGCAGGTGGAAGTTGCGGCGGATATGGATCGTTTGCCGCCTTCGATCAATCGCACTCTGAAGCGTATTCAGGGAAATCTCAAGGCTTATCTCATCAAGAATTACCCAGAACTTCTGAAGGAATACCTTTCCGGACTCCGTTAAGAGACCCGGTTAATTTTCCATCTGATACATGAGGGGACAAGAAAATGTCCCCTCGCGTACCAGTAAATCACATTCAAATCAGAAAGGAAAGAAGCTATGAAAACTTGGAAGGTTGTTGTGGCAGAACCGGGGAAAAAGGCGGAGATTCGTGAGATTCCAGCGACCTATAAGGCGCTTGCAGATCTTGTCGGCGGACCTATTGAGGTGACCGATCCTATTTCGGATGACACCGCTGTCATTTGCAATGAGGTCGGGAAGCTGATCGGATTAGCTCCGAACAGAGGCATGTATTCCTCGGACGGAAAACTGCATGACGTTTATTTTGGCACCATCGTTTTCATTGGTGCGAGACCGGATGACGAGGATTTCAGTTCGCTGACAAATATGGAGGCGGCACTGTACCTCATGCTTTACGGAGACCCGGAGTTCAGTGTATCAGAGGAGGATCCCAAGAATGGCAGATGAGAAGATGAACACTTCTCTGCCGATGCCGATTAAGGCAAGACCGTATTATCACCAGCAGGCGGGGTTCGACTTCGCCTGCCAGGTCTTCGGTTTGATCGACGGGAAGAAGAGATCCTGTGGTGTTGCTCTTTTGATGGAAATGGGATGTGGCAAGACCATCACATCCATCGGGATAGCGGGCATCCTGTACCAGTTCGGTCTGATTGACCGGATCCTGATTGTCTGTCCGCTGTCCATCACCGGTGTCTGGCAGGAAGAATTTCAGAAGTTTGCAGATTTCCCTTACCAGCTGACTGTTCTGACTGGAAGCTGTGAGAAGAAGAGACAGATGCTTCAGAGTATTCCCAAGGACGGCCTTCAGATCGTGGTTGTCAATTATGAATCCGCATGGCGGCTGGAAGCAGAACTTCTGAAATTTGATGCTGATCTCATTATTGCTGACGAGGGGCACAAATTGAAGGAGAACCGCTCCCGCCAGTCAAAGGGTATGCATGAACTCGGGGACAGAGCGCGTTACAAACTGCTCCTGACGGGAACTGTGATCACGAATAAGGAAATTGATGTCTATTCGCAGTATCGGTTCCTCGACAGCAGGATCTTCGGTAAGTCATTTTATTCCTTTCGGAACAGGTACTTCACCATGGAAGGTTATGGCTTCCATACCCCGGTTTTCAGAAAGCCGATGATGGATGAATTTTTAAGAAAAATGCACTGTATTGCCTATCGGGTGACGAAGGACGAGTGTCTGGATCTGCCGGAAATCCGCGAAGAGGTCAGGCGCGTGGAACTCGAACCGAAAGCAATGAAGAAATATAAGGAACTTGAGAAGGATAGTTTCACAGAACTGAAAAAGTCGGAAGTCACGGCTCCGAATATCCTGACGAAACTTCTCAGATTGTCACAGCTGACCGGAGGACATCTGACAGACGATACGCACAACACAGAAACAGTCAGCAAAGCCAAGCTGTCAGCTCTGGAGGACATTATTGATACAGCAATGAACGAGGGGCAGAAGCTGGTTGTGATGGCGCGGTTTACGGCTGAGCTTGATGATATCGAGACGCTTCTTGAAAAGAATAACATCGGCTATGCTGTCGTGCGTGGTGGAGTAAAGGACAGGGACGAAGAAGTACGCCGGTTTCAGAATGATCCGGACTGCAGGGTCTTTGTAGGACAGATTGCGGCAGCGGGTCTCGGTATCACTCTGACCGCTGCCCATACGATGGTGTTCTTCAGCTTGAGTTATTCAATGTCGGACTTCGATCAGGCGAAAGCCAGGATACACCGTGTGGGGCAGAAGCAGGACTGCCTCTACATTTACCTCGTTGCAAAGGGAACCGTTGATACCAAAGTACTGAGATCGCTCCGGAACAAGATCAATCTCGCAAAAGCATTAGTGGATGATTACAGACATGGAAAGAATCCGTACGCGGACTGAAAGGAGATTTATATGGAAACGAATGCGTTATTTGCTCTGGCCGATGAACTGAAGGCCTTAAAAGATGAGAAGAAGGATCTGGAAAAGCAGACCAAGGAAGTCAATGCCAGGATCGAAGAACTCGACCACCAGCTGTCGGATGCTATGGCACAGTCGGAGTGTGAGAAGTTCACAAGGAACGGCTCTACCTTCTATCTGAACAGCAGATTGTTCGCATCGCCGATGGCCGGCAATAAGGATGCCATGATCGCAGCTCTGAAAAAGAACGGCTATGGCGACATTGTGACAGAAACCGTAAATGCGAACACATTGGCGAGTTTCTGCAAGGAGCAGATGGCGGCAAATGAGGACGAGCTGCCGGATTGGCTGGAGCCTGTCGTGAATACTTTTGAAAAGATCACTGTAGGAATCAGGAAAAGCTGATGAAATTCCGGGCGGCCTGCCCGGTTAATTTCTGAGCTGATATATGGGAAGGCTTCTTCCCGGTACGTATCAATTATCTATTACGGAGGACAAAATTATGTCAGAAGAAAAGAAAACGGAGACACAGAGCACAGCACTTGCGGCATCATCAGGGTTTGCGCTCACGGACAGTCTTGCGACGATTCAGGAGGCACTCTCCGGGGAATGCGCCGGACTGGATTTCACCTTTGACCGTATTCGTATCCCGTCTGGTGGCGGACTTGCATTCGAGGTACCGGGCGAAGAGGATGATCCGGAACTTGTGACCAAGATCACGGCGGTCATTGCCTACCAGCATCCGGCTTATGCATATTACGCCACAAAGTTTCATGGCGGCAACAACCCGCCCGATTGCGGATCCTTTGATGGAGAGCACGGAGTCGGGAATCCCGGTGGTGACTGTCACGCCTGCCCGTTCAATAAGTTCGGTTCCGGTGAGGGAAAAGGAAAAGCCTGCAAGAACCGCCAGATGCTCTATCTCCTGCGCGAGGGTGAGATCTTTCCGGTGATGATGTCGATTCCGACCGGCAGTCTCAAGAGCTATACCGACTATGTGAAGAAGCAGATCACACGCGGACGCAGACTGAACAGCATTGTTACAGAGATTTCCCTGAAAAAGGCAGAAGCAAAACAGGAACAGGGCAGCATCACGTTTTCCAAGGTTACTTTCAAGTTCGTGCGCATGCTGAATGGCGATGAAAAGGAATACGTGGCCAAGATGGTGGATCTGATCAAGGGGTATGCCGGAAACCTTACGGCAAATGCCCTGATTGAGGATGAGGATTCGGGTGACGGATCCTTTGTCGATGCGGAGTCAGGAGAAGTCATCGAGCCGCTGAAATAACGGTTGGTGTACTGAAACTATCATGGCCACAGACTTCGGAGGGCGGCTGCCTTCCGGAGTCTTCTTTATAGGAGATTTTCATATGGATACAAATTATAAGTGCGTTACGGATATTGAAGAGCTGAAGCGCTATATCGGTGATGCAAAGATCGTCGCTTTTGATTATGAAACCTCGCCGGATCAGGACTTCCGGGATGACGAGCGTGCTTCCCTTGATCCGTTCCGGTCACATATTGTGGAGTGCAGTTATTCTGTAAAGGAAGGCACGGCCGTGGCTGTTCCGCTGAAACACCTGACCGGGCAGAACATGGATTATGATGCCTGGTATGCATTTCACAAGGCGCTTCTGATGAACGGCAGCAGGATCAAGGTCTGTCACAACATTGCTTTTGAATCCTCGTTTTCCTATCACATAGGCATCGTGATTCAGGCTCCGGTTTATGACACGATGTGCGCAGCACAGATGACACAGAACGGGGAGTACGCCTTCCGGAAGCTCTCAGAGAGTGGCCTGAAAACCCTGTCAGCAGCGCTCCTCGATACCAAAAGAAAGACCTTTGCTGAGACAACGGCAGGCAGGCATTTTGATGAGCTGGATCCGCAGGACGCAGCAACCATTGAATACGCCTGTGAGGATTCGGATCAGGCACTTCAGCTGTACCGGATCTTCAATGCGTGGTTTGACAGATACCTGCCAAGGCACAGGTGGATCGTGGAAAATCTGGAATCGCCGACAGCAGTGTACCTCGGCATCATGAAACACAATGGCGCACCACTGGACCTCTCGCTTATGGAGAAAAAGAAGCAGGAAGCGGAAGCTGAGATGGAGAAGCTCCGGGAGCAGATTGCTTTTATCATCGGAGATGTGAATATCGGTGCGAACTGTTCCACGAGGGCATTTAAGGAGTATCTGTACGGAACCCTCGGTCTGCCGGTCCTCAAGACGACGCTGTCCAATAAGGAAGCCGCAGACGATCAGGCAATGCAGATGTTAAAGGAATGGTGCGATGAAAACAGGCCGGAGCTCTCGGAGCTTTTCACGCTGGTGCAGGAGTACCGGAAGTGGGGCAAGACCAAGTCAACTTACATTGACGGATATCTCAAATTCTTAAATCCTGTTACAGGCTGTATTCATCCGGACTTCTTTGCATTGTCGACTGACACCGGGCGCTTCAATTGTCAGCATCCCAATGCCCAGAATATGCCACGAAAGACCAATGATCCGATCGGTGTCAGAAATTTCATCAGAGCGCCGGAAGGGCATCTCATCATCAGTCTTGATTTCTCACAGATCGAGCTTCGGGTTGGTGCATTTTATCTGTCGCAGTCCGGGGACGATACGATGAAGGATGTCTATCTTAAAAATCTCGATCTTCATGCCAAGACCACCTCGGTCATTTTCGGAGTGCCGTATGAGCAGGCACACGACAAAAATTCAGAGAATTACAAGGAACATCGGACCATTGCGAAAAACGTGAACTTCGGCGTCTTTTATGGCCTCTTCCCTCGCGGACTACAGAAGACACTGAAATTCAAAGCCGGGATTGAGCGTTCCTATGAGGAATGTTCCGATATGATCGAGAACCTGAAAACCGGATATCCGGGACTCTCTGTCTGGCAGGAAGAGGTAAAGGATCAGGCATCGCGCCGGATGTACACAGAGACCTGGCTCGGACGGAGGAGGTATCTTCCGAATATCAACAGCGATGACTGGGGACAGAAATCCTTCTCAGAGCGCTGCGCAATGAATACGCCGATTCAGGGAACGGCAGCAGATATCTTAAAGATGGCGGTAGCGCGGATCCTTGCAGGACTGCCGGAGAGACCGTGGCTCAAACCGATCCTGCAGATTCACGACGAGCTCACATTTATTATACCAGAGGATAAGCTTTCTGAGGCTGTTACGTTTGTAAAGCAGTGCATGGAAGCTAAGCCCTTCCCGGAGTTTGATCTGCCCCTTATTGCAGAGGCCTCTGCCGGACCTGCCTTTGGTTCTATGGAAGAACTGGACGACTGACAATCTCACATTTTTACAGGACCGCATCCGTCTCGGGGTGCGGTTTTTCTGTGCCGGTTAATTCTTCAGCTGATACATGAGGGATGCTATCAGCATTCCTCCGTAACTTTTCATTTTTCAATTACGGAGGCATTCACATGTATAGAAACAGTGAAGGATTCAGGGATCCGACCGCAGGTGCGGCAATCAGCAATGTGATGAAGGAATACCGCGAAAAGAGAAGAGAAATCTGGAAAAGGGAAACCAAGATCAAGGAGCGCAGTAAGGTGTACATCGCATCAAAGTATGCAGGCGACGTGGAGAAGAACACGAAGGACGCTGCCCTTTACTGCAGAGAGGCAGTCAGGAAAGGATATATTCCGGTTGCATCGCATCTTCTGTATCCGAGGATTCTGAATGACACGGATCCCCATGAGAGGGAGCTGGGACTTCTGTTTGGACAGTCGCTTCTGGCAGTATGCGATGAAGTATGGTTTATCGGCCCGAAACAGAAGGATGGCAAAATCGAGATGTCGGATGGCATGAAGGCAGAATACCGTGAAGCCATGAGACTGAAAAAGAAGATCCGTTTTTTTGACAGGGAGGCAATGCTGAATGGAAGATGAGAAGAAAACAGCAGGCGAGACACTTGGAGTTGTCCCACTGCATATTACAGCGCAGGATGTCCTGAATGCCCTGTTCAATGCGGACGATACCGTCTGTTTCCGCGTCTTTGACGACAAGAAGCGCGGCATTTTTCAGGGCCAGAAACTTGCATGCGTGTGTTCCAGATACACGGCATCCATGGAAGAAACCCTGAAGAAGCATAATGAGCAGAGTCACGGTGTCTTCTTCGTCGTCAACTACGGCGGACAGTCAGACGAGGAGATCAAGCGGATCAACGCTCAGTTCGTGGAATCGGATGAGCTGTCCTTTGAGGAGATGCTGAACCGGATCAGGGATTTTCCGCTGCCGCCTTCCATGATCATCAAAACGAAGAAGTCACTCCATACCTACTGGTTTATGAAGGACCATCCCGAGGTCAGCCGGTTCCGTGAGATTCAGCTGCAGCTTGTGAAACAGTTTCAGGGAGACCCTGCCTGCCAGAACGAGTCCCGTGTGATGCGGCTGCCGGGATTTTATCACTGTAAGCAGGATCCTGTCATGGTCGAGTGCATTCTGTTCCATCCGGAGCGGAAATATACGCAGGATGAGCTTTCGTCGGAACTGCCGAAAGTAGAAACCGCCAAGAAGAAAGCGGAGAAACTTTCCGGTACGGAAAAGGGCCTCCCGATTGTCATGCATGAGTGTGAGTTCCTGAAGCACTGCCGGGATGACGCGGCAACCTTGTCCGAGCATGACTGGTATGCGATGATCACGAATCTTGCTCCGTTCGAGGGTGGCGTGGAGATGATTCATAAGCTCTCTGCCGGATATCCGGGTTATAAGGAAGCGGAGACCACAGAGAAGATCAATCATTTCCTGAGCTCCGGTACAAGACCGATGACCTGTGAGACCATCGCGGAGAAAGGCTGGAAATGCCCGAAACTCGGTACGGAAGAATGTAAGTGTCACGCTCCGGCAGCACTCTGCTATCAGCCGGTCAGTACGGACTATATTGAAGAACTGGCAGGCAAACTTCCGATCACAAACAAGCCTCTGGAAGATATGAAGACGGCGTCCAGATTTGTGGAGGATTATCTCTACAATCAGGATGTCGCTGTTGCAACGGCAGTGATCAGCTACACGCTGAAATCTCATTTCAAGATCAGTGCGCAGGATGTTCGGGCACTGATTTCGACTTATAAGAAAAAGAATCGGGAATACCTGTCCGGACTTAAAACAAGGCAGCACAAAGTGATGGACGAGCTTCCTCTCTGGTATGTGCCGACAGAACGGGGACTGAAATTCATGCCGGGTGTCTTGGCAGGCAAGATGAAAGATACCGAGAAGGTATTCTACGCAGCCCAGCAGCACTACCGCTACGAAGATGGCGTGTATTCTCCGATCCCGGAAATGGAAGCCCAGCGCATGGTGCAGGCAAAAATGCTGCCGGAAGAGGCAAAGATGGCACAGATCACGGATGCAGAGAAACAGTGGCGGCTGCAGATCCAGAAAGAGATCCGGGAGCTGAATGCCAATCCGTTCATGATCAATATCAAGAACGGCATTTACAACGTGCTGGAAGGAAAGCTCTACGATCATTCACCGGATATCCTCTCAACGATTCAGCTGAACGTGCGCTATGATCCGAATGCCGACTGCCCGCTGTTTAAAAAATTCCTGTCAGATTCGATGGACGGCGACATGGATCAGGTCCGTCTCCTTCAGGAGATGCTCGGGTATTTCCTCGTCCCGATCACAAAGTCTCAGAAGTGCTTTGTCATTGTCGGTGCGGCTGGTGCAGGAAAGTCGGTGCTTCTTAACGTGTTAAACGAGATCCTGCTTGGCAACGGGAACGTATCGAACGTATCCTGGCAGTCGCTGAATGAGCGCTTCAAGACAGCAGAGCTCTTCGGAAAACTTGCGAACATCTTCGCTGACCTGCCTACCAAGAACATCGATGACAATGGCATCTTCAAGGCCCTTGTCGGCGAGGACTACCTGACTGTGGAAAAGAAGAACAAGGACCCGTTCTCGTTTCAGTCAACTGCGCGGCTGCTTTTCTCCTGCAACAGCATCCCGAAGAACTATGGCGATAAATCCGAGGGCTTCTACCGAAGACTCATTATTATCCGGTTCACACATGCGGTGCCCAAGGAAAAGCGGGATCCGATGCTTCTGGACAAGTTCCGTGGAGAGGCAGACGGAATTTTCCGCTTTGCCCTTGAGGGACTGAGGCAGGTCATCAACAATGATTACAGATTCGATGAAACAGAGAAAAACAGAACGGAGCTTCAGCAGTACAAGGAAGACAGCGACTCGGTGCTTTCATTTGTCAGTGAATGCTGTGAAGTGAAGACGGGAACGGAGACCGGTTCCACAAGGCTCTTTGACCTGTACAAGAAATACTGTGATGAGTCTGGCATGAAGCCGTATTCACAGAGAAAATTTGTATCGATGCTTACCGAAGCATTTCCGGAGACAGAACGCGGGACAGACAAAACCGGTAAGCGGAGAATCATTCGAAATATCGCCATTACAGATAATCTTGGATAAGGAAATCCATGAATTCTGATCAGTGCCCGGGCAGAGATGTCCGGGTATTTTTATGCCACGAACAGCATCCCCCAGAGAAGGAATCCATTTGACACATTTGACGCTTTACAGCAAAATTCCTATTTCTTTATATATTTATGAAAAAAATATTCGATGTATCATTTTTATTTCGTACTTATGTAATAATGCATTTTTTGCTGTCAAAGTGTCAAAAGCCTTGAAAATAAAGGGCTTTCATTTGACACATTGGAGCAGACAGAAGTGTCAAAAGCTGCTCCCGGCCTTTTCTCCTTCCCCTCTTGCAGATGATTCTGCATCCTCGACGTCATATATTTCCCGTCATGTGTCAAATCCCTGATCATTTGACAGAAGTGTCAAATCCCGTGGTGGTTAATTCCCCAGCTAATACATGAGGGATATGTCCTCGTTTATGACTGGAGGTAGCCATGGAAAAGAGACCCATAAAGGAGAGCGTCATCGTTCGACGCATCCTGACATATCTGAAAACTGTCCCGCACTGTTTCTGCTGGAAAGAGCATGGCGGCATGTATGGTACGGCAGGCGTTCCGGACATCATCTGCTGCATCGATGGCAGATTTTTCGCTTTTGAAGTGAAAAACGAAACCGGTGTACCGACTGCGCTGCAGGAAGCAACGATTCGAAGAATCAACGCAGCTGGCGGAGTCGCTGTGATAGTCCGCTCTGTAGAAGAGGTGGCAGGCGAGATCAGGAGGTGTCAGGGATGAGTATCAGAAATACGGGAGATCCATTTGAGAATCTTGCCAATGCCATCGTGAAACAGGCCGCAGATGACTATGAGGCAGCACTTCGGAAACTCAAAAAGAATCCGAGAAACAAAGCGGCTATGGGAGAGGCCATGGAGCTGGAGAACTTTTTCCATTCCGGCTGGTATGGCGTTCTGACAAAGGTGGATCCGGATTATCTGATTCGGAGACTGAGAGAGAAGGTGGCATCATGACTTCTAAAGCTTATCTGGATCAGGCTTACCGGTTGGAGAAGCGGATCCGCCTGGATAAAGAGGAACTGGAAGATTTGAGAACGCTGGCTGCTTCTGTCGGAAGCCCCGGATTTGAGGAGCATTACAATCCGAATCACGCAAGCGAAGCACCTTTTGTGAAGACTCTGGAACGGATCTGGGAGATGGAAAAGAAAGTGAATGACGAGCTTTGCCTCCTCCTGCAGCTAAAAGGTGAGATACAGTCCGTGATCAATCAGCTTGACAACATGGATGAACGTCTGGTCCTCACCTATAAGTATCTGAAAAATTACACCTGGATGCGGATCGGCGATGAGCTTGCCGCTGACGAGCGCACCATCCGCAGATGGCACAGCAGAGCACTGTCGCATGTGAAAGTTCCGGAAAATCCTACAATCATTTGAAATGCGCCGAAAATGTCCGGAAATGTCCAGGTGTGATTTCTGATATAGTAAAATCAGCAAAGAAGATAGGATGAAGCCTCGAAGGATAAAACCTCCGGGGCTTTTCTTGTGGGAAAAATCGGAGGCGAAAGAAATGCCATACAGACCGAAGGTTCCCTGCAGACATCCGGGCTGCCCGAATCTCGTTCCCGCAGGGCAGAAATACTGTGAGGAACACAAAGCCCTGCACCCGGAAGAGATCCGGTCAGCAGCAAGACGTGGGTACAACAGCCGCTGGCGACGAGAGAGTAAGAAGTTCTTACAGCTTCATCCTCTCTGTGAGGAGTGCCTGAAAAGAGGAATTGCAACACCGGCAACGGTCGTGGACCACATCATTCCGCACCGAGGAGATCCGAAACTCTTCTGGGATCAGTCGAACTGGCAGGCACTCTGCAAGAGGTGCCACGACAGGAAAACAAGAAACCGGGATGAGACACCGACATACAAATATTGATGAGAGGCAGCTTCGGCTGTCTTTTTTGTTTGGGAGAAATGCATGATCTGTAAATGGTGTGGGAAAGAATTTACTCCGGACAAGCACCGGATCCGGTACTGCTCGGACGAATGCGCCCGGCATGCCAAGCGGCGAAGGGAACAGAACAAGAAGCGGTGGAGACGAAACACCACCGGCGATCAGAAGAACACTCGCATCAGTCTTGCCGAGGTGTACGAACGGGACAGAGGGATCTGTCAGATCTGCGGTCTGCCTGTCCCGAGGGACTGCGACCGGAACGATGACTGGGCAGCATCCCGAGATCACATCATTCCCATCACAAAGAAGGGAGCCCACACCTACTTCAACTGTCAGCTGGCCCATCGGATTTGTAACTCTGCAAAGCAGGATAACGGAGCAGAGTTTCAGATCGACTGGATGAGTCGATTCCTTTCTGATCCGAAGCGCTGGGAGAAAAAGATCAATCATTTGCGATTTTTACTCTCCAGAGAAGCAAATCAGAAGACGGGGTAGGGGAGATCAAAATACCAAAAACCGGAAGGCCAAAAGACCGCCGGCCCCTCTTTTGTGCGCGTGCGCGAAATTGATACCCCGGGGTATCAGGGCCGGGACGGGACTCCGAAAAATGTACATCCGGGATACCGGAAATCCCGGGAACCCGCGTGAAACGGGCATTGTCAGAAGAAGTGGATATTTATTAACAGGCAGTGATGGAGCAGAATCCAGCGTTGCTTTTTTGATGCCGGGAAAGCCTTATCTGATAAGGCCTCCGGCATTTTTGCGGACAGGAGAATTCATGAAAGACAGTAGTGAGATGCCGGATCTTTCTTCGTTCATTCAGTCCTGTGCGAAGCGCTTCTGTCCGGAGTGCGGGAAACCAATCGAGATCAATAAGATCGGCAGGCCCAGGTACTTCTGCAGTAACCGCTGCCGCTGGGCACACAACAAGAGAGAAGAACGGAGGAGGGAGAAGGAACGTGAAGACAGCAATCTTAAAAACAATCCCGGTGCAGGAACTGAAACCGGCAGCATACAACCCGAGAAAGAAACTGAAACCGGGCGATAAGGAATACGAGAAGATCAAGAGCTCGATCAAGGAATTCGGCTTTGCAGATCCTCTGGTGGTGAATTCCGATATGACAATTATCGGCGGACACCAGCGACTGACTGTGGCGATGGATCTTGGCTACACCGAGGTGCCCTGTGCCGTGGTCGACGTCGACAAGACCAGAGAAAAGGCGCTGAACATCGCGCTCAATAAAATCACGGGAGCATGGGATGAGAACTTGCTCGCTGATCTTCTGAAAGATCTTGAGGCCAGCGACTTCAACACCGCGCTCACCGGATTTGAGCCTCCGGAGATGGAGCAGCTCTTTAACAAAGTGGCAACGAAGGAAGTCAAAGAGGACAGCTTCGATGTGGAGAAGGAGCTGAAACAGCCATGCTTCTCCAAGGCCGGAGACCTCTGGCATCTGGGACGGCATATCGTCTTCTGCGGAGACTCTACCGATCCGGCTTCCTACGACAAGCTGATGGATGGAGTGAAGGCGAACGTCATCGTGACGGACCCGCCGTATAACGTGAACGTTGAGGAGACCGCAGGCAAGATCCTGAATGACAACATGGCAGATGAGGACTTCTATAAATTCCTGCTTTCTGCCTACACCTGCATGCATGACAATCTCGCGGACGACGGCTCCATCTATGTGTTCCATGCAGATACCGAGGGGCTGAACTTCCGCAGGGCATTCGCCGATGCGGGATTCTATCTGTCCGGCTGCTGCATATGGAAAAAGAACGCACTGGTGCTGGGACGATCTCCCTACCAGTGGCAGCACGAGCCCTGCCTGTTCGGCTGGAAGAAGGGCGGCAAGCATGAGTGGTACAGCGACAGGAAGCAGACAACGATCTGGGAGTACGACCGTCCGAAGGCATCGAAGGACCACCCGACGATGAAGCCGGTGCAGCTCATGGCGTATCCGATCCGGAACTCCTCGATGACAAATGGCATTGTTCTGGATCCCTTCCTTGGATCCGGATCAACTCTCATTGCCTGTGAACAGATCGATCGTGCCTGCAGGGGTATCGAACTCGATCCGAAATTTGTGGACGTGATCGTGAAGCGCTATATCGAGCAGGTCGGAAAATCGGACGGCGTGTACGTTCTCCGGGATGGTCAGAAGCTCACCTTTGAAGAAGTGTCAGCGGACATGGAAGGAGAGGCAGAAGCAGAGGCCCCTGAGAAATCAGAAATGGCGTCGGCGGACGAACTGTCAGCACCCTGATCAGACCTTCCGGTACGTACAGAAGTGACGATGGAAACGCCGGATCTTTGTTCAGTATTCCAGTCGGAATGTAGTTGCTATCAGGCCGGCAAAGAGTGATGTATGTACTACCAAAAGAAAAGGAGGCACACGCCATGAGAGCAAACTACAACATGACAGGAACAGAAAGAAGAGACCTGGTTCACGCAATCGAGAGGATCACAGGTAAGAAGGCTGAGTACCAGTTCGTACCGACCTGCGCTTACGAGATCGGAAACATCACGGTCGATAAGGAAGGCGCAGTCATCTGCGAAGATGAAGAGGAGCTTGGCAGAGTGATGGTCAGGCTTGGACAGATGGGATACTATCCGGATGCAGAGCAGCCTGCAGACCCGGAGTCCACAGAGGATGCGGAAACCGAACAGGCTGCTGAGCAGGAAACGAATTCTGACACTGATCCGGAAGCTGCGCAGGATGCACTTCCGGAAGCAGAACCGGAGACCGAGCCGGCAACGGAAACGGATGGAGATCCGGAAACCACGGAGACGGCAGAGTCCGAGGAGCCTGCAGAGAACACAGCAGAAGCACCGGAACTTACGGTGAGCCTCCCGCTCACAGCCGCGAATGTCGGAACGCTGACGAACATCCTCTCCTCCAAGGGAGACCTGATCCGGCACGCCCTCGGGGTTACAGACATCCGGATCAATGTCACGGACGACAAGATTGAATTTCCTTGGTTTACCCGAGAAGTCAGCGCGGAGGAAGCGAAAGCCTACACCCTTTTCATCAGCCTGCTCTGCAAGCTCTCGAAGGAACTGAAGCACGCCAGCAGTAAGCCGGTGGAAACGGATAATGAGAAATACGCCTTCCGCTGCTTCCTTCTCCGGCTCGGATTTATCGGACCGGACTACAAGGTGGCAAGAAAGATCCTTCTTCAGAACCTGACCGGCAGCGCAGCATTCCGGAACGGAGCTCCGGCAAAGGAGGCCAAGGCATGAGAATGATAAGCGAGACGGCACTCAAGGCTCTGCGGGAGAATTACCCGCAGGGCACACGAATCGAACTGGTGCAGATGGATGATATTCAGGCACCGCCTGCCGGAACCCTCGGAACCGTCATCGGAGTCGATGATACCGGATCCCTTCTGGTGAACTGGGACAACGGATCCGGTCTCAACGTGATTTATGGCGAAGATGTTGTGAGAAAGGTGTCGAGACGATGGATCCGAAAGTAAAAGAGCAGATTCTTTTGATCCGCGATACGGGGCTTACGAATATGTTCGATCTTCCGATGGTCCAGCGCCTTGCCTTCGAGAGAGGTTACTACGAGCTGGTCCTCTACTTGGAGGATCACCGAGATGCATACGTTCATTTCATACTGCATGGCGAGGTCTAAGATACACAGTTTTCCTTCTGAAATCTTGTGCAGATTATGATCTACATTTCCTTGCTATAAAAGGGCTTCAGAGTGATATATGATAGAGTCCGTATAATGGTGTAAATTCAATAATTCAAAAGAGCCAATGGCTCAGCCCTCAGGTATAATGAGAATCGCGACATTCAACATAGTACCGAAAGGAAAACCAATGGCTCAACTCAATATT
>Ga0214925_100445_pt1 | contig 19502 bp, 18 predicted proteins | sample Stichaenrichment_FD_168299 | JGI IMG/M metagenome (GOLD analysis project Ga0214925, IMG submission 168299) | Xylose enriched microbial communities from anaerobic bioreactor in Madison, Wisconsin, United States - 63SRT | ecosystem: Engineered > Bioreactor > Anaerobic > Unclassified | place: USA... | reverse complement strand
ACTAACGCACTGCGCGACCCCAGCCGGTGCAAACACATTCGGGCGTTTAGCTCAGGGGGAGAGCGCTTCCCTGACACGGAAGAGGTCAGAAGTTCAAATCTTCTAACGCCCACCATAAACTCGCAGGCCAGAGGCTATGTCCTCTGGCCTGTTTTCGTTTGGTGCACGCAAGAGTGCACGCGGAGTGCACGCAACCCATCCAGGACGCTTCCGCGGAATGCCGTTTCATCTGCGTGTCAAAATTTACCTTATACATTTTGAACTCTCCATTATGCAGACACATTTTTCGAGTCCGCAGTGCCGCCCCGCGTGCGTGACGGTCGTCCATGATTCTTCTTCCAGCTGTCCATAGCTGTGCCGATTTTCTGGTCGGGAAGTCACGGGAAGCCCGTGGAAGCCAGGCGTCCACGCGAGGCACGCATGGTCGAAAGTGCCAGTCATATACATGTGTCGTCGCCACTCGCGGCGACGCGCACGACTGGCACATGGTGGCACACGATGTCACCCGAGACGGGAACATTTGGGAGGGATTCGCATGGCTGCGGATCAGGCCGGGAGCCGCACGGACAACGGGCATCGGGGAGAATCTCCCGCAGTTCCGAGGAACGAGGAGGACCTCGAGAGGATCGCCCGCATCTGCGCGGCGGGTGCCGATGGCGACATCTGGATGGACACGCGTTCGGTCGAGCTCTACCTGGGGATCTCCAGGCGCACCCTGTACCGGCTCGTGAAGAACGGCGCCATACCCGTGAGCAGGGTCGGCAGGAGGATTCGCGTGAGCAAGCGCGCCCTCGACGTCGCCGTAGCGGCAGGTCTGGTCTGGTGACCCGCCGTGCCCCTGAAAGAACAAGGCAACGTCGCTCGTATAACGTTTTATGAGCAGCGGCCGGCAGGCCGGGCCCGCGTCTCCAACGGCCTGCCAGCAGGCCCCCACCACCGGCTTCGGACGCCGGTCGGAACCCAACGAGGCGAACGGGGGCGATTCCGATGAGTGGAAGAGGCGGCGAAGAGGAGAGGGTAATCTACGTCCTGCAGATGGTGCAGGACTACCTGACCATAGCGGACGTGGGAAAGCTGATGCACGTGAAGGTGACCACGGTCCGTGAGCTCGCCTTGAGGGACGTCGATCCGATACCCTTCAGGATCTTCGAGGACCAGCGCAGGAACCCCCTCGTCCACGCGGACGAGTTCAAGCTCTGGTGGGACAGGAACACGGTCCCCTACAAGGACTCCCCCGCGGGGAGGAACGCGACGGTCTACAAGAGGTCCTCCCATGGCACGGGGCACTGACGGGAGGGCGCACGAGCGCGCCGTCGAGTACGTGCGGGTCTACCGGTTCATGACAGAGGGGATGGGCCTCCGAGGCTGTGAGCTGCTCGTCTACGCGAGGATCTTCGGCTTCTGCAGGCATGAGGGCGTCGAGTTCTACGAGAGCAAGAGGGGCACGGCACGCATGCTCGGCGTCAGCGAGCGACAGGTCCACCGGGCGGTCTCAGCGCTGGAGGCCAGGGGCCTCATTGTCGAGCTCGGCGAGCACGTGCTGCCCAACAAGCGGATCACAAAGAGGTACGGGCTCGTGGACAGCGCGGTCGAGCGGGCGGTCAGGGTCACGGAACGGAGGAACAGGTCCGTGGGAGGCTGATTCCCCCATGACGGCATGGCATGGCGGGAGGCCCCGCACCCATGACGGGACGTCACGCCGCCAGCCAGGCCTCCCATGACATCGCGTCAGCGGCAGGGGTGACGCGGCGTCACCCGATAAGAGAGGAGGGACATGAAAGGAGAGACAGCAAAGGCGCCGGACCCCAGGCGCTCGCTCATCGGGCCGGCCCAGGCGAGGGAGCTGGGGCTCGGCCCCGAGCCGCCCGCCGCGCGCTGCCCGTTTTGCGGGAGGGCGCTCGAGGCGAGGGGCGTCGTCGTCGGCGAGAGGGTCGTGTGGGTCTCCAGGGAGCGCTGCTCGTGCAGCGGCACGGCCGCCGCGGAGGAGGAGTCGCGCCGCGCGGAGGGCGAGCGCCAGGCGCAGGACCGCGAGGCCCGCCTCGCACGGTGTGGGATAGGCCGCCGCTTCCGATCGGCGCTCCCCACGGACGAGGCGTGCGCGTCGTTCGCGATGGGGTACCGCCACGGCACAGGCAACGGCCTCTACATCCACGGCGGGATCGGCGTGGGCAAGACGTACAACGCCGCCGGCATCGCGTCCGTGCTCCTCGACCGGGGGGAGACCGTCGCCTTCACGACCTCGGTCGAGCTCCTCGCGATGATCAGGGACACCTTCGACGACGCCTCGCCGGCCCGCGCCGCCTCGGTAAAGGAGCGCTACCTCTCGTGCGAGGTGCTCGTGCTCGACGACCTGGGGAAGGAGACGCAGTCGCCCTGGACGGTCATGACGCTATTCGAGCTGCTGAACGCGCGCTACGAGGGGATGCGATCCACGGTCATCACCACCCAGTACACCATGGACGAGCTCGAGGCGCGGCTCGCGAGGCGGGGCGAGGCGGAGACCGCGAGGGCGATAGTCTCGCGGATCAGGCAGACGTGCGACGACGTGAGGCTCGGCGGTCCGGACAAGCGGCGCGCCGCCGCCACCCCCACGCAGATGCGGAGAGTTTATGACGGGATACCCTAGGGAAGCCCGGGGAAGCCAGGCGCAATAGTGGGCCGAAACGTACCGTCCCGCTCCCTGTAGAAGGGTGTGGGGCGGCGTCGCCGCGGCGCCACACAGGACATGGCGGGGACTCGGCCGGGCGCGGCCGTCCCGGCGGCCCGCCCCTCACGCAAGGAACGGGGGGGCGGGCATGGCGGACGACTACGGCGACGACTCGGGACAGAGGCTCTACGACATGATCGTTCGCGCCGGCACGGTCGCCGCGGAGCGCTCCGGTCTCTCCGCGCGCGACGGCGCCATGGGTGAGACGGCCGCAAAGATCGAGGAGGCGCTCTCCGCGCTCAGGCGGCAGCTCGGCGACCACGCGGCGCCGGGGCAAGCTAGGGAGGAGCCGCGCGGGGGCGCGGCGCCCGAGTATGCCCGCCTCGACGTGCGCGAGCTCAAGGCAATCGACGGGTTCGAGGAGCTCAAGGGAATCATCCACTCGGACCTCGAGGCGCACGGTGTCGGCAACGGCTTCGTGGAGGGGCGGGACGGCAGGACCGAGCTCGTCTTCAGGCTGGACGACGCGCCGAGGGTCGCGGAGTGCCTGGACCGCCTCATCGAGGAGACCCGCAGGGCCGCCGAGCGCGCGGAGCGCGACGCCCGCGCCCGCGACGACGGGGACCGCGACGAGAGGGGCCGCGACGGCGAAGACCGTGCCGACGAGAGGCACGGCGACGGGAAGGCCGTTGCCCGGAAGGACCGCGACGCGGAGCCGCTCGAGGACCGCGCCAGGCGATCACGCGAGGCGTCTGAGGCCATGCGCGACGGGGCCGGCACGCGCGAACGCGACCGCGGGCGCGACCTCGCGCCCAGGCGCGAGGAGCGGTCAAAGTGAGCGCCGGCAAACCGAAGGGGACACTGGCCGCGGCCATCGGCTCCGCGGCCGCGTTCGACGCCGCCGACCTCCTCGCGGACCTCGCCGTCGCGTCCGGCGCGGACCCGGTCGGCGCCGTCGAGTCGGCCCTCGCCGGCCTCCCCGCGCACGCGCTCGCCCGGCACCTGCTGCCGGCCGCGGGACCCGCTCAGCTCGCCTGCGGCACGGTGGCGGCGTGCGCCGTGTGGCTCGCGTGGGCGCGAGCCCTCGCGCACTCTGGCAACTGGAGGCGCGGCGAGGAGGGCGGAAGCGCCCGCTGGGCGGACGCCCGCGAGATGCGCCCCTTCGCGGACCGCGCGCACCCCGACCACAACATCCTGCTCACGGAGGGCGTGTCCCTCGCGATGTCCCGGGACGACCACGACGCGCGCTACGAGCGCAACCGCAACGTGCTCGTGGTGGGCGGATCGGGCTCGGGCAAGACTCGCGGCTACGTGCTCCCCAACATCATGCAGATGAACGCGTCCTACCTGGTCACCGACCCAAAGGGCACGCTCGAGCCCACCTGCGGGGCGATGCTACGCGCCCACGGCTACCGCGTGGCGTGGCTCAACACCGTGGACTTCTCGCGCTCGAGCCACTACAACCCGCTCGCCTACGTGCGCACCCAGCAGGACGTGCTCGAGTTCGTCGACTGCCTCATTGAGAACACGAACGGCGAGAGGACGAGCTCGGCGGACCCCTTCTGGGAGAACGCGGAGCGGCTCCTCTACACCGCCCTCGTGGGGTACCTCGTGGAGCACTGCCCCGAGGCGGACCGCAACCTCCCGGGGCTCATGACGCTGCTGTCGCTCGCGGAGGCGAGGGACGAGGACGAGTCGTTCATGAGCCCCCTCGACGTGCTCTTCGAGGAGCTGCGAACCGGCTGCGCGTGCGTGCCCGTGCGCGAGGCCGCGGCGGGCGACGGCAGGTCGGTCACGCGCGGGCGCGGCCCGGGCGTACGCTGGGTGCCCGTGACCGAGCCCGTCCCGGGCGACTTCTCGCTCTCGCGCTACCACGCGTTCAAGACGGCCGCGGGGAAGACCCTCAAGTCGATCATCATCAGCTGCAACGCCCGCCTGGGCAAGCTCGACTCCGCCGAGCTCCGCGAGGTCCTCTCGGACGACGAACTCGGGCTCGAGGGGATGGGCGACCCCGGCGCGCGCGTGGCGATCTTCGCGACGCCCTCCGAGACCAAGAGCACGTACAACTTCCTCTACGCGATCCTCGCGTGGCAGTGCGTGGGCAGGCTCTGCGACCGGGCGCTCGTGCGCTACGGGGGCTCGCTCCCGACGCCGGTGCACCTCGTGCTCGACGAGTTCTGCACCATCGGCAAGCTCCCCGACATCCAGACCACGATAGCCACCGTCCGGTCCAGGAACATCGGGATGACGCTCGTCGTGCAGTCGCTCTCGCAGCTCACCGCGCGCTACGGCGAGGACGCAGAGACCATAGCGGACTGCTGCGACACGACGCTCTTCCTCGGCGGCAAGTCCACCAAGACGAACAAGGCCATATCCGAGCAGGTGGGGCAGCAGACCGTCTCCACCCTCTCCAGCACCGAGAGCCGCGGGCCATCGGGAGGCTCCTCCAGGAGCTACCAGCACGAGGCCCGAGACCTCATACAGGCGTCCGAGGTCGGCAGGATGGACCGCCGCATGGCGATCCTCCTCGTCTCGGGATGCGACCCCGTGATGGACCGCAAGCTGAGCCCGGAGTCCCACCCCAGGGCGGGCGAGCTCTCGCGCGGCGCCCTCTCGGGCGGCGGGGAGGGGGCGAGACGGATGAAATGAGCCACGGCCGCGCGGGGACCCGGCGGCCGACCCGCGCCGCGGCCGGGAAAGGCCGCCGCAATGCAGGGATCCGACACGGGAGGGGTGCGATGCTCTCCAACATCATCAGGCTCGTCTCGGGGTGCGTCACGTTCCTCGGGAGCTTCCTCATCGTCTGGGGCGCGGTAGCCCTGGGAATCGCGATCAGGGGGCCCGAGGCGGGCGGCTCGCAGATAGCGAGCGCCATCTCGACCATCGCGGGCGGCGCCATCGTCGTCGCCGCGGCGGTCTACTTCGGGATGATCGACACGTCCTGGCTCCCGGCCTAGGGGGCCGGCCATGCCGCTCTCGGTCGCCGTCCACAAGGACATAGGCGAGTACCAGGAGAAGGTCGTCGGCAAGCTCAGCCTGCGAACGCTGCTGTGCGTCGCGGGCGGGCTCGCCACGTCGGTCGCCGCGGCGGCCGCCTGCCAGCTCCTGCTGGGGATCGAGGCCGCGGACGCGAGCCTGCCCGTCATGTGCGCGTCGCTGCCGTTCTGGCTCGCCGGCTTCTGGCGGCCGCACGGCATGCGGGCGGAGCGGTTCCTGCCGCTCCTGTGGGAGCACGCGACGGGCGACGGCGTGCTGCTCTACAGGGGCCCGGAGCCCCACCGGCTCCCGGACGTGCCGATTGCAGTTAGGACGACGCGCCGCCACAGGCGCCGCGCAAAGAGGAGGGGGGCGGAGCTCCGTGAGCCGAGCAAGGAAGGAAGCTAGCGGCGAGGGAAGGGGGCGCGGGCCGAGGCTGAGGCTCGCCGGCAGGGGCAAGTCCGTCGGGCAGCGCATGCGCGAGCAGGACCGCGAGCTCGCCGACGCCACCGCCGAGCAGAGGCGCCGCCGCCACGCGGCGCGCGACGTCTACGACGCCATCGGGTTCGAGTCCATGTGGGCGGACGGGATCTGCGAGGTGGAGCGCGGGCTCTTCTCGCAGACCGTGGCCTTCTCGGACATCAGCTACCAGAGCGCCCGGAAGGAGGCCCAGGAGGCGGTCTTCTCCGCCTGGTGCCAGCTCCTGGACGGGTTCGGCGCCGACTCGTCGGTGCAGCTCTCCATCACCAACACGCCGATTCCCGCCGAGGAGATCGGCAGCCGATCGTTCTTCGACGAGTCCGACCCGGTGACGGGGCGCTTCGCCGCCGAGTACAACCGCATCCTCAACGACAAGATGCGCGAGGGCATCTCGAACCTCGTGCGCACGCGCCACCTCACCTACGCGGTCGGGGCGCGCGACGTGGAGTCGGCCGTGCCCCGCCTCGCGAGGATCCGCGGCGAGGTCACCCAGGCGCTCCAGCGCGTGAGGTGCGAGGTCGAGCCCCTGGACGGGCCGGCGCGCCTCGAGGCGATGGGCGCCCTCATACGGCCGGGCCGCCGCATCCCGACGGACTGGTCGCTCCTCGCGGCGCACACGGGGCTCAGGGCGAAGGACCTGGTGTGCCCGGGCTGCATCGAGACCAAGCCCGGGGGCTCTGCCTCCAAGCTCCGCATCGACGGCACCTGGTGCCAGGCGCTCGTGTTCCGCTCGTTCGGCAGCGAGCTCATGGACCGCTGCATCGCCGAGATCGTGGACCTGCCGATCCCGCTCTCCGTCTCGATCCACGTGCAGGGCATGGACAAGGCGCGCGCGGTCTCCTTCGTGAAGCAGCGCCTCGCCTGGATGGACAAGGAGATCATCGACGAGCAGCGCGCCGCAGTGAAGCGCGGCTACGACTACACGATCCTGCCCTCGGAGCTGCGCTACTCCAAGGAGGAGGCGGAGGACCTCCTCGACGACCTGCAGAACAAGAACCAGCGGCTCTTCCGCTATACGGGCCTCGCGTGGGCCTACGCCGACACGGAGGCCGAGCTCGACGAGCGCGTGCTCCAGATCACGCGCGCCGCGAGGTCGAACTCCATCGAGCTCGAGGCGCTCGACTACCGGCAGCGCGAGGGCATGAACTCGATCCTGCCCCTGGGCAACAACCACGTGGACGTGGGGCGCTTCATGACCACGGCGGAGATCGCCGTGCAGATGCCCTTCGCCACCCAGGAGCTCAACCAGGAGGGCGGCGGCTACTACGGGCAGAACAAGGAGAGCTCGAACCTCGTGATCTGCAACCGCAAGCGCCTCGCGAGCCCCATGGGCTACGTGGCGGGGAAGCCCGGCAGCGGCAAGTCCTTCTCGGTCAAGCGCGAGATAGAGAACACGATACTGGCGTACCCCGACGACCAGGTCATCGTCTTCGACCCGGCCGGCGAGTACTCCTCGGTCGTCGTGCCCAACGGCGGCACGTGCATCAGGCTCGGCCCGGACTCGGACGCCCACCTCAACCCGTTCGACCTCGCGGACGTGGAGGGGCACGCCACGGCCTCTCAGCGCGCCTTCAAGATCGACGCGTTCCTCGCGCTGTCCGGCGCGACCATGGCCGAGGGCCGGCAGGGCCTTCCCGAGGCGGACAAGTCCATCATCAGCCGCTGCGTCGAGGACGCCTACGAGCGCTGCGCCGCCGAGGGGCGCGTCCCCGTCCTCGCGGACCTCTACGAGGGCCTGCTCGCGCAGCCCGAGCCCGAGGCCAGGGGGATAGCGCTGCGCTACGAGCGCTACGTGCGCGGGGCGACCTCGTTCTTCAGCCACGAGAGCAACGTGGGCTTCGACGCGCGCATCACCTGCGTCGACCTGCGCGACCTCTCGCAGAACATGCGCACCTTCGGCATGCTCACGGCGCTGGAGAGCGTGCGCAACCGCATGTACGCCAACTTCGAGCGAGGCGTCACGACCTGGCTCTACATCGATGAGGTGCAGTCGCTCTTCGAGCACCCCTCGATCGTGAGCTACTTCTCGAAGTTCTGGGCCGAGGGCCGCAAGTTCAACCTGATCTGCACGGGCATCACGCAGAACTCCGTCTACATGCTGGAGCACGAGGAGGCCCGCAACATGGTCCTGAACTCCGACTTCGTGCTGCTCCACAAGCAGTCTCCGCTCGACCGCAGGGCCTGGGCGGACCTGCTGGGGCTCTCGGGGCGCGAGGAGGGATACATCGACGAGTCCGCCAAGCCCGGCGAGGGGCTCCTCATCGCCGGCGCCGCCCGCGTGCCCATAAAGGACGACTTCCCGAGGGGCCAGCTCTACGACCTCTTCAACACGAAGCCCGACGAGGTCGCCGAGCTCAAGCGCGCCTCTGGCGGGAGGGGCGCCAGATGAGCGCCGGCGCGAGGGACGCCGAGAGGAACCTGGCGTCCCAGGCCCCGGACCCGGCGTCCGTCGCCTTCGAGGGCAGGACCGACGCCGTGCGCGCGGGGATCGTGCGCGACGCGGAAGCGGAGCCCGCGCGGGCCCTCGGGGGCAGGCGCGACCCCCGGCGCGGGCGCGGCGCGACCGCCCGCAGGTGCGCGGGGCGGACCGCGGGACCGATTGCCGCCGCACGCCGGGACGCCTTCGGGGCCGACGCGGACGGCGACGACGACCTCGGGGACGACTCGCTCCGCCGCGCCGCGTGCGCGACGCGCGACCGCGTGGTCCGAAGGTACCAAGAAGGAGCCACCGTCCATGGCATCGACGGCCCGGGCGATGAGGACGCGACGACTGCCGGCGAGACGACGATCCAGAGCCCCGCCGACTCGTGTTCCGCGGCGCCCCGGAACGGCGCCGAGCCGCCCGCTGCCGCCACGGAGGGGAGGCCGCCCGCACCCGCCGCCACGCGGCGCGGCGCCACCACGGGGGCCGCGAGGGTCGCGCGCGAGCCGCGCACGAGCGACTCGCTCTCGAGGCGCGGGCGCGGCAGGCGCCGTGGGGGCCTCCGCGAGTCCCGCGTGCGGCGCGCGATCCGCCGCGCCCGGGGGACCTCCGCCCCCGCGGGCGCGGCGGCCCAGGGGGCGGCAGCCGCACCGCCCGCGCGCAGGGGCGCCGCCGGCAAGGCCGCCGCCGCGTCCGGGGCGGCGCTGCCGCTCGCCGGGGCCGTGGCCGGGATCCTCGCGGCGGTGCTGGCCGCGACCCTCGTCTCGCAGTCCCTGGGGTCCGTGTTCGGGTTCTGGGAGCACGAGGACGAGGCGCGCCGCTCGGTGGAGGGGCTGCCGCCCTACGTAACCTACTCGATGGTGCTCGCCGCGCTCGAGTGCCAGGACGAGTACGGGCACCCCGCGGGGTGCACGCTCGCGCAGGTCATCGTCGAGTCCGGCGTGGGGGACCACCTCTCTGGGCTCGCCACCCGCGACAACAACCTCTTCGGCATCAAGTGGGCTTCGAGCTTCGCCTCCTGCCCGGAGGTCACCGGAAAGGAGTCGTGGCAGACGAGCGAGGAGTACGGCGGCGCGAGCGTCACCATCGCCGCCGCGTTCACGAGGTTCAGGTCCGCGGAGGACTGCATCAGGTTCCGCTCGCGCGTGCTCCTGCAGGCGGCCAACTACCGCGACAACGCCAAGATCCGGCAGGCCGTGGCGACCCGCGACTCCGACCTCATGGCGGAGGGCCTCAAGGAGGCGGGCTACGCCACGTCGTCCTCCTACGTGGACTCGCTCAAGTCCGCGATGGACGCCTACGGGCTCAGGAGGTTCGACTCCATGACGGCGGCGGACCTCCGGGCGGCGGGGACCGCGGGCGCCGGGGGCAGCGCCATCGTCGCCGCGGCCCAGACGCAGATCGGCACGCCCTACGTCTGGGGAGGGACGACGCCCTACAGGGCGCTCGACTGCTCCGGCCTCACGCAGTGGTGCTACGCGCAGGCGGGAATCCGGATCCCGCGCAACTCGGAGGACCAGGCGGCCGCCGGCACGCGCGTGCCGCTCTCGCAGGCCCAGCCCGGCGACATCCTCTGGAGGCCGGGCCACGTCGGCATCTACATAGGCGGCGACTCGTACATACACGCGCCGAAGCCCGGCGACCACGTGCGCGTGGGCACGGGCATCGGCTACTTCACCTGCGCGATCAGGTACTAGGAGGGAGAGGGGACATGGAGAGACGGAAGAGGGCCGTGGCGATAGCGGCGGCGGGGGCCGTCGCCGTCCTCGTGGCGGCGACGCTCGCGCGCTGCTCGGCGGCAGGGGGCGCGTCGGCGACGGACGCCGGGACCTCCGAGGCGACCGCGGCGCAAGCGACGACCGACACAGCGGGGTCGGACGCGGGCGGGAGCGCCGGCGAGACGGGCGAGGCGGGGTCGTGCGCGTCGGCGCTCGAGTCCCGCGAGTGGATGGGCGCCGGCGACGCGTCCGAGCGCCTCACGGCGTCCGGCGGCAGGATCGTCGAGACCGACGGGACGAACGCCTACACCTCGAGCTACCGCGTGACGGAGGATTCCGCGGGGAGCTGCGAGCTCTCGATCACCCGCGCGGACGGCACCGTGGTGCAGGCGACCGCCACCATCACGGGCGACGGGGACGACGCGAGGCTGCGCTGCGAGCAGCTGCAGGTCGCCTTCGACTGGGTCCCGGCGCCGACCGACGGGGAGGTCCGCGTCACGGGCGTGGACGACGAGTACCTGTCGCTCGTGGGCGGGGACGAGACCGCGCTCGACGCCGCGGTCAAGCTCTGGGTCTCGATGCACGTGCCCGGCGCGTCGGAGGCCGCATTCGACGGCGAGGTCTTCCTCGACACGAACGAGGACCGCGTGACCGCGACCTTCACCTGCGACGACCCTGGCAGGACCGTCGTCTCGGTGGAGTGGTCCGGCGGCGCGTTCTCGGTGACGGGCTAGCCATGCGCGGCGCAAAGAGGGCGGGGGCCCTCCGGCTCGCCGCCGCCGCGGGGCTCGCGCTCGCCGTCGCGCTCCTCGTCCCGCACCCGGCCTTCGCCTCGATAGCCGACGACATCAACTCGTGGATGTGCGGGGTCCTGCGCGACACCTGCAACTGGATCTTCGCCGCCCAGGCGAGGGTGCTCGCGTCGATAGGGGTGGAGGGCGTGCTCTCCAAGCCCTTCTCGTCGATGCTCGGCACGGCGGGCGGCACGACGCTCGCCGAGATGGCGCGCGGCGCCTGGCAGGCGGCCGTCCTGCCCATCGGCTGCGGGGTCCTCTCCATGGTCTTCACGGCCCAGCTCGTGCACATCTCCCAGCGCATGGACGGCAACGCCTCCGTCCCGGCCATCAGGGAGGTCGTGTTCCTGCTCGTGTTCTTCGCCGTGAACCTCTTCCTAGTGCAGAACTCGTTCGAGCTCATGAGGGCCCTCTACGAGGTCGCACGCCTCGCGATAACCCGCGTGACGGCGCTGTTCGGCACGGGCGGGGCCATGGACCTCTCGGCCGTCTCGATCGTGACCGAGGACGACGACGTGGCGGCGCTCCTCGCGATGGTCGTCGTCGCGCTCGTCAGCTGGCTCGTCGTGGTGGTCGCCTACGTGGTGACCCTCGTCGTCACCTGGGCCAGGGCGATCCAGCTCTATGTGATGGCGGCGCTCAGCCCCATCCCGCTGGCGCTCCTGGGCCTGGACGAGACCAGGCAGATGGGGGTCGGCTACCTCAGGCAGTTCGCGTCCGTGTGCCTCGCGGGCCTCGTGATCACGCTGCTCCTCATAGCGTTTCCCGTCGTGCTCGGCGGGCTCAACGCGGCGAGCGCCGGCACCGGCACGCCCGTCGACTCGGTCGTGGGCGGGCTCAGCTACGCGCTCCAGTACCTCGCCATGTGCGTCCTGCTCGTGCTCTCGCTCGCGAAGAGCGGGGCATGGGCCAGGGACGCCCTCGGCGGGTAGCGAACAGGCTCCAAAAGGGCGGCCCGGGAGGGCCCGAAGGATAGGAGGAAGGAATGGAAGGAGAGAGGGACGGCCGCGTGGTGGTCACCCTGCACGAGAACTTCGTGCGGGAGCACATCCGCTACACGGACCGCAGGACCGGGGAGGAGCGCGAGTTCAACCAGGCGCGCGTCCCCTCCGGGACGCTCGTCGGGGGGACGGACTACGGCGGCTGGGAGTTCACGCCGCTGTCGGTGGGGCCCTCGGCGCTGCGCGGGGAGAGGTGGCGAGACCTGCCGCTCCCCGCGGACCGGCAGGTGCTCCTGCGCCGCTCGGTCCTCGACGCCGAGGGCAACCCCGTCCTCGGCGAGGACGGGAGGCGGGTGCGCGAGAGCGCGCGGGTCGACCCCGCCGAGCTCAGGGACGCGATCGTGGAGGGCCGGCGCCGCTGGGCGCGCGAGCACTCGCAGGGGCGGGCCCTGGGGACGCGAGCGAGCGAGGCACGGGAGGGCTCGCGCGGCATCGCGGGGGACGCAAGGCAGGCACGCGAGCAGGGAGGACGCGGGCAATGGGAAGAGTGACGAAGAGGGCGAGGGGGACGATCGCGCGGAGGGTGGTCGCGGCCATCGCATCGGCCGCGCTCGTGCTCAGCCAGGCCCTGGGCGCGCTGGAGCCCGCGGTGGCGTACGCCTCGACCGGGACCATGAGGGTGACGACGGAGACCAACGGCGGCGAGGGCTTCCTCTCGTTCGGGAGCGACTCCGGCAGCCAGCTCTTCTGCATCAGCCCCGAGGCGCACAACCCCACGGGGACCACGTTCACCAGGTGGGACTACACGGGCGAGGCCACGGGCATCCTGCCCGACCCGCACGCGCTGGCGTACCTCGTCCACAGCATGGCGCCGGGCAACCCGCTCGGCCTCGAGAGGCCCGACCAGGCGATCAACGTGGCCGTGTGGATGCTCTGCGGCATGGACGTGGACCTCTCCAGCGGCGCATACAGCGTCGGGAGGATGTCGGGCAACGTCTACAACGGCGCCGGCGGGAGGGCGAGCCGCGCCGACGCGGGCAAGATCCAGGCGGCGGTCGCCGACGCCCGCGCCCACGCGGGCAAGGCGGGCGCCTGGGACCGCGCGAGCAAGGTCTGGTACTCGCCGAACGGCACGGTCCAGAGCGTCGTAGAGGTGCTCCCCACGGGCGGCGTCGAGCTCACCAAGTCGTCCGCGAACCACGAGGTGACCGACGGCAACGGCAGCTACTCGCTCGAGGGAGCGACCTACACCGTCTACTCCGACGAGGCCTGCACCCAGGCGGTCGCGACGATCGTCACCGACGCGAGCGGGCACGGCTCCGCCCAGGGGCTGCGCGCCGGGAGCTACTGGGCGAGGGAGACCAAGCCCGCGAGGAACTACGCGCTCTCGACCGACGTGATCCCCCTCACGGTGGAGGCGGGGAAGACCACCAAGGCCACGGCGACCGACGCCCCGCAGGTGAACCCGCTGGGGCTCGTCCTCGCGAAGGCCGACGCGGAGACGGGCAAGGCGTCCCCGCTGGGCGCCGCGACGCTCAAGGGCGCCACCTTCGAGGTCCGCTACTACGACGGGCAATACGACGAGGGGAGCCTCCCCGCAAAGGCCGCCCGCACCTGGACCGTCACCACGGGCGAGGACGGCACCGCCGACCTCGGGTCCGCCACGGGCGACGCGCTCTACCGCGACTCCAGGGGCGAGGCCTGCGTGCCGGTGGGCACGGTCGCAATCACCGAGAAGTCGGCGCCCGATGGATACCTGGGGGACGACGCCACCCACGTCGTGCATGTGACCGGCGAGGGCACCGCCGAGACCGTCTCCACCTACGCCACCCCTACGGTCGCCGAGCAGGTCAGGCGCGGCGACCTCGAGCTCGTGAAGGCCGAGTCCGGCAGCATGGCGCGCCTCGCGGGCGTGCCGTTCCGGATCACCTCCGCCACCACGGGCGAGTCCCACGTCATCGTGACCGACGAGAACGGCCAGGCGAGCACCGCGTCGTCCTGGGCCGCCCACACCACGCGCACGAACGCGAACGACTCGGCGGGAGAGGGGTCCTGGGACGCCTCCGCGGGCGTGTGGTTCAGCGGCGCCGCGGACTCCCAGACCGCCCCGGACGACTCCAAGGGCGCGCTGCCCTACGACACGTACCTCGTCGAGGAGCTCCCGTGCGACGCGAACCAGGGGCTCCGCCTCGTGAGCATGACCGTGCAGGTCACGCACGACGCCACCACCGTGAACCTCGGAACCGTCGACGACGACCAGGGACCGCGCATCGCCACGACCCTCACCGGCGAGGGCGGCGAGCACCTGGCCGAGGCCGCCGAGCACGTCGAGCTCACCGACGAGGTCGAGTACGAGAACCTCGTGCCGGGGAAGGAGTACGAGCTCACGGGCACCCTCATGGACCGCGAGACCGGCAAGGCCGTGACCGGCGCGGACGGCAAGGCCGTCACCGCCACCGCAAGGCTCACCCCCAAGCTCTCCACGGGAAAGGCCAAGGTCACCTTCGAGTTCGACGCGACCGGGCTCGCCGGCCACTCCGTCGTGGCGTTCGAGGAGCTCGGCCAGGGCGGGAAGGCGGTGGCCGCGCACGCCGACATCGACGACGAGGGGCAGACGGTCCTGTTCCCGAAGATCGGCACCACCGCGACGGACGCGGAGGACGGATCCCACGACGCGGCGGCCGACGACGACGTGACCATCACGGACACGGTCGAGTACCAGAACCTCGCGCCCGGGAAGGAGTACGAGCTCACCGGCACCCTCATGGACCGCGAGACTGGCGAGGCGGTCACGGACGCGAGGGGCGAGAAGGTCACCGCAACCACGAAGTTCACGCCCGAGGAGGCGAGCGGCAAGGCGACCGTCACGTTCAGGTTCGACGGCTCCGACCTCGCGGGCCGCACGGTAGTCGCCTTCGAGGAGCTCTCGCGCGTCGGCCACGAGTACGCCACGCACGCCGACCTCTCGGACGAGGGCCAGACCGTGGCGTTCCCCCAGGTGAGGACGACGGCAAGCGACGCGGCGGACGGCGATAAGGTGATAGACGCGGCGCCCGGCCAGCGCGTCGCCGACACCGTCTCCTACTCCAACGTCACCCCCGGGACCGAGTACAGGGTCAGGGGACGCCTGCTCGACGCCGAGACCGGCGAGGAGCTCGCCACGGCGGAGGCGACCGTCACCCCCGAGTCCGCCGAGGGCACCGTCGAGGTCGCCTTCGACGTGGACGGCACCGGACTCGAGGGGAGGAGGCTCGTCTGCACGGAGGAGCTCTCCCGCGCGGACAAGGTCGTCGCCATCCACGCCGACCTAAAGGACGAGGGACAGACCGTGAGCCTGCCCGGCATCCACACCACGGCGACCGACGCGGCGGACGGCGACCACGAGGCCACGGCCGCGGACAAGGTCGCCATCACTGATAGGGTCGAGTGGTCCGGGCTCGTCAAGGGCCGCGAGTACACGGTCACGGGCACGCTCATGGACAAGTCCACGGGCGAGGGGGTCACGGGAGGCGACGGCAGCCCCGTCACCGCCAGCGCCACCTTCACCGCGGACGCCGAGTCCGGCAGCACCGACGTCGCGTTCGAGTTCGACGGGAGCTCGCTCGCGGGGCACGACGTGGTCGCCTTCGAGACCATCGCCCACGACGGGAGGACCGTGGCCACCCACGCCGACCTCGAGGACCGGGGGCAGACGGTGAGCATCACCGAGGCCCCGCCCGAGGCCCCCAAGGGGGAGAAGGCCACCAGGGGCGGCGGCCAGCTGCCCAAGACGGGCGACGCCAGCGCACCCCTGGCTGCGATCGCTGGCCTCTGCTCCGCCGCGGGGCTCTCCCTCGCGGGCGCACGCGCGCTCAGGCGTCGCGGACGCCGCGACGCGGACGGGGACGCCGGGATCCGGATCCGCCGCGGGCCCGCGACGGGGCCTGACCCGCTCGGGGGAGGCGACGGCGATGAGTAACCCGTTCGTCCCGCTCCTCTGGTTCTTTGCGGGAATGGCCGCCGCGGGGACGGCCCTCATGGCGCTCGCGCTGTGCAGGGCGGCATCCGCGGGCGACGGCACCGATAGGGCATAGGCGTGGCGAGCAGGGCGGTCCCACGGGGCCGCCCTGCCTTCGTGACAGGGGGATTCGCATGGCAAGGGACGCAGGGTGCGGCCGGGAGGCGATCGCCGAGGCGAGGCGCCAGGTCGTCGAGGAGATCTCCGCCGCGATGGAGCGGGGCGGGCTCGCCTGGGCGGCGGAGTGGAAGGGGTGCTGGTCGCCCGTGAACGCCGCCACGGGAAGGACCTACCGAGGAATGAACAGGCTCTCGCTCGCGGCGGCGATGCGCAGGGGCGGGTTCGACGACCCCAGGTGGTGCACGTTCAACCAGGCGAGGGACGCCGGCTGGCACGTGGCGAGAGGCGCCCGCTCGCCGGCGACGGTGGAGTTCTGGAGCTGGTACGTGCGCGTCCCGGGCTCCGGCGTCGTCACCATCCAGAGGGCCGGGCAGCTGGTCCGCACGGGGAGGCTCCCCGAGGACGCGCTCAAGGACGCCTTCCTCCGCGGGAAGCTCCACCACGTGTTCAACGCCTCCCAGGTGGAGGGGATCGAGCCCTACGACCCGAGCGCGCACGCCCCGGAGAACGCCAAGGTGGAGCGCGTGGCGGACGAGCTCATTGAGTCGTCGAGGTGCCCGGTCCGCGAGGAGCGCGTCGACGAGGCGTACTACCGCCCCTCGACGGACACGATAACGCTCCCGCTCCGCATGCAGTTCACCTCGATGGACGCGTTCGCGCGCACGCTCCTGCACGAGATGTGCCACTCGACGGCGCGCGAGGTAGGCCGCGAGGTGGAGAGGTCGGAGGAGGGCTACGCCCGGGAGGAGCTCGTGGCGGAGCTGGGGTCCGCCTTCGCCGCGGCGGACGCGGGCCTGGACATGGAAGCCTACGCCAACGCCGACATGGGAAGGACGTTCCTCGAGAACCACGGCGCCTACCTGCAGGGCTGGCTCACCGCAATCCGAGACGACCCGTCCGCGCTCGCGAAGGCCGCAACGCAGGCCTCCAAGGCCGCGGACTTCGTCACCGACAGGAGGGAGAGGCTGGTTGCCTCGAGAATCAATTTCGAAAGGACGAACTGGCTCGATGAAGCGCCACTGTCCGCACGGGCGGTGTCTGCCACTGAGGTATCAAAGCTGGGGAGGAAGCCTGACCCAGGTCGAACGAGATGGGAGCTCAGGGGTGTGTAGCGAACGTTTCTTGTCCCGTGTTACCCGATACAATGCTGAATGGCAGCAGGGACCCTGACGATTTGAGGTGAGGCGGCATGGCGGAACACGATGGGCTACGTATGACAGACCTACGGGCGAGGGTCGCCCAAGAGGTGCCCGAGCTCGTGGCCATGCACCAGGAATGGACCTACTGGGACTTCAAGAGGGAATGGCATCATGAAAGGTTCGAGCTCCTTCGCGACATAATCTGCCTCGCGAACAACCTCGATTGGCACACAGCGTACCTCGTCATAGGAATCGACGAGGAGAACGGCTACAAAGCCCGCGACGTCCGCGAAGACCCAAACCGTCGCTCGACCGAGGATCTGACCGACTGGCTCGGGAAGGTCCCCTGGGCAGGGTCCCGCAGGCCGCAGGTGGTCGTCGTGCCCCTGGACCTCGACAGGGCGACGGTCGACGTCGTGACGATCATCCAAGACAGGGACGACGTCCCGTACTACCTCGAAAAGGGGCAGGGGAAGCTCCGTGCGAATGCGATATACACACGTAGGAACAACACCAACACCCCCGTTGACGGGTCGGCTACCAGAGACGAGGTGGAACGTCTGTGGTCCCACAGGTTCGGGCTGGACCAGGCGCCCATCGACAGGCTACCAGCCCTCCTACGCGACAGGGAGAACTGGGTGCCAGAGTCCCAGGTTTACGATACGCAGAAGAGGTACTACAAGTTCTCCCCCGAGTACACGATCGAGCAGGAATGGGAGGAGGACCGCGACTCTCCGGAGTACTACATGCTCAACCAGTGCGACCCGGCTCCACACTTCAAACGCGCTGAAATAAAGTACTACGGCACCCAGATCTACGACGACCTCTTGGTTGTCCTTGACGGTGGCAGGTACTCAAGCCCGGTACCGGAATGGAGCTTCATGTTCTGGTGGGGGTCTACGGGAATCGACGCTGACGTCTCCTACTGCTACTTCAACGAGGACTCACTCGGGTGGAGACTCCACCTCTTCCTCTACGACGAGGATTCAAGCGAGGCAAGGGCTGCTCGGCGAAGGCTCCTCGACATGGTCCTGGTGTTCCCAGACGAAAACTGTCGCCAGGATTTTGAGCAGTTCGTCCAAGAGAACAGGGGCGAGTTCGAGAAACGCTTCGCGAATGCCAAGAAGCCGTATGTACCAGACCTTCCGGACAACTATGCTCCCGAGCACTTCGAGAAGCAGATAAAGCAGGCACAAGTGCTTAGGGGAATGCTTGACGAGTATCGTAAGGTCAAGCATCCGGAATACGTTCCAATCAGAACAACGACCGATTGGTGATTGATCCCGCCTGAATGCCTGATTTGGTGGTGTATTGGCGCTAATTGGATGTTGCCTGCGCTGTTTTACAGACAGCGCAGGCTCACTTAAGAGCAAACGAGAGCAATGGCCCATTCGCTAGGGCCATCCCTCACGGTAAGTCGTAGCTCCCCATAGCCTGAGAACATCAAATAGTGTCAATAGCGTCAGGATTGGTGTTAGGCAGTTCAACGGGTGAGACCGCCTCTGCAACCTTTTGCCGGTGTGGTCGCGACTACTCGGATTGCCTCTCGTACACGGCGATGCGCAGGCTCACGAATCCCTTGGGGGTCGTGTGGGCTTCCAACACGTGCATCTCCAGGGGCGCGTCGTCATGCACGATCTCGAAGGTCCTGAGCTTCGCCGGGGCGTTGCACAGCAGAAGGCCGTCCTTGTAGAGACTTCCCTCGCCAGGGGCGTTGCCCCCTGCCACACGAATCTCGTCGTCCTTTGAGAAGTCCTCGGCCTTGATGTCGCGGTTGCGTATCGTCGCGGTGAAAACCATTCCTGGCTTGCCCCTCCTGCCGAACACCACTGCGGGGTCGAGCGACTCCGGTTCGAAGTACCCCAGCGTCGTCGCGTCGGGATTCATGGACAGGTACTCCATGTCCTGACAGTAGCTGCACATGTGCATCCCCTGCGCCTCCGCGTCGGCGACCCTGATGACCTTCCAGCCCGAGAATGTGCTCCGGTAACTAGGCGACCAGTTCCTGTAGCACCCCGCACGCGTGTGGTACGTCTTGCCGTCGGCTGTCACATACGCCAGCTTGTCATCATCGATGACGTCGAAGTACGTCACGTAGCTCGTCGTGCCATCGAGGTTGAGCACGGGAATCCTCATCTCGTTGATATGGCTGCCCAAATTCAGACACGTTTGAAGCCGAGCTAACGAAAGCCCTAGGATGTGCCGAAAGGCACGGAAGGGCTATTGCCATGAGCAAGACGACGAGAAGGAAGTACGACCCCAAGTTCA
>Ga0214925_100442_pt1 | contig 19575 bp, 12 predicted proteins | sample Stichaenrichment_FD_168299 | JGI IMG/M metagenome (GOLD analysis project Ga0214925, IMG submission 168299) | Xylose enriched microbial communities from anaerobic bioreactor in Madison, Wisconsin, United States - 63SRT | ecosystem: Engineered > Bioreactor > Anaerobic > Unclassified | place: USA... | reverse complement strand
TCTGAAGGTATTTACACCGGGAACACCCAATTGATAGCGTGGTGTTGGATTCAAAGCTGAGAAACCGCCGCCACTGCCTGGGAAGACCCCCGCTTTAATTTCGGCGGGACTAACGCTGTAGGTATCGCCCCAAGCACGTTCCTTGGCCACCTTGATGAGTTTGTTGTGAAGAATCTTAGTGTACGGTAACGTTGTGCCACCAACAATCACTTGATAAGGTGAGGTTGAAACAACGTGATTTTCTTTACCGGTTGGCGATTCGCTTCGTCCGTAATCACCACTGGCTCGGAAGACGGAAATGCCTTGAGCAGCAGCTTGTTCCAGCATGAGGTTATAAGCATGATTATATTGTTTTAAGGTTGAACTGTGATCCGGCCATTCGGAATTGGTTTCGACACTTGGACCGAAGCTGGTACTGATTTGTTTATCATCATTATCCGAAATAGCCGACATAAATGCCGTGTAGTGGGCAGAAGGCGTTGTTGTCGCATCATTGCTTGGTTCGGCAATATAAACGTCAATGTTTGCTTTTGGCGCAACCGAACTGGCCGATTGAACGTCCAAAGAGGCTTCCAGTTGACCGGGTGTCATCAGCCTGCCCGAAATTTTTTGAACGGCCTTTTCACCACCAACTGTATAGATTCGATGAATTCGGCTGGTATCTGTATTAACCCCGGTCTGTTCCCAGTACGTCTTGATATCACCAATCCGAAAATCAGCATGTGAAATAATTCCGATCCGTTGGCCCTGTCCTTGAAGTCCCTTATCGTAAAGGTTGTTTAATTGGTAACGGTCGGCAAACTTAAGGGCACCGTATTTTTTGGAAAACGCATTGCCGGTGACATTGGTGTTCGGCTTGTTATCGCTGACGGGAACATCAGCGCTTTTTAAAATTGACGGGATATAAGCTGCTTTTTTTGCCGATTTCTTTTTGGCAGGTGTTTTCTTGGCTGCTTTTTTGGTCTTGGGTTTTGGTGCGTAAACACCAATTACTGCAACCACTTGCTTGGACAGCTTACCTGGCAGTTTATAGGTCGTTTTTGATTCATGACCCTTTTCTTTGACATATTTAGCTTTAAAAGCTTTATTGACATTAGCTTTGGTTCCCCGAATCTTTAGGGAAAGATTGCCGGGATAAGCGTAAGTGCTTAGATGATATCGATTTAAATAGCTTCTAAATGATGATAGATAGCTATCGGATTGACCGAATTTTTGAGCAAATTCACTTGGTGACAGATACTTATGATAGTTGGCTGAATTTGGATCAACCGTATCATAAACGTAATTGGTTAAGTCGTTTTCGTTGGACGCTTTAAAAGCAACGTTAACAACAGTTGATCGATTGTCTGCTTTCTTGGCCTTGGCATTAGCGGTAAAACCAGTCCCCAGAACCAGGAAACCGCTTAAGGTCGCAATAATAAGTTGTTTTCCCCTCAAAATAATCACTCTTTTCCTAAAATAATCTAGTTTAATTATAACAGTCTCATTTATTGAATACGCCAGATGTGTTTTGTGATTTTGGTTCAATCGATAAAACGAGGTTGGAAAATCAACTTCTCGATTTCCCAACCCCATTTAAATCATATTCACTTGTTTTTCGGATATTGGCTTAATTAGCAGTGCCTTCACTATTGAACTTGGCATTTAGCTTTGCAAAGTTAATGGTTCCAAGCCCGCTGGCCTGATTATAGAGCTTGCCGGGTTGACCAGTGTAATAAAGATTATTACTCGTTGTGTCAGCCAAGACGTTGAACGGACTATCGGTTTCCTGGGCGAATTTGTAAATTTGGGGATTCCAAAAGCCGATTCGAGTTGACCGGCCGCTATTCATAACGGCACTTGCGCCGGCCATTTGTGGTGTTGTGTAGCTGGTACCGCCACCGATCACCCAAATTTGATAAGGCACTCGAACAACTTTTTTGCCTTTCTTAGTCGGCTGGGTGCCATTAATGTAGGTCGCATACCCGGTTTGTGGATCGGCATTTCCGGAAACGTCCGGGAAGTTTCGGCCGTGGCTAACCCCAGTGATCACTTTCGGATTCTTGTTAACGGTAAACAGTCCCTTGCCAACGTACTTCAAAAGCTGGATGGCACGGAAGGTGTTGACACCGGGAACCCCTGCCTGGTAACGAGGTGTTGGGTTTAATGTTGAGAAGCCACCGGCACCGCCACCGGGGAAAAAGCCCTTTTGTAGTTGAGCGGGACTGGCACTGTAAGTATCGCCCCAAGCGCGTTCCTGGTTAACTTTGATGAGTTTATTATGGATAATTCTGGTGTATGGCAAAGTTGTGCCGCCAACCAAGACCTGATAAGGGGATGTTGATACGGCGTTTGTCTGAGCAGCTTGTGCTTCATCATAAGGACCGTGGTCGCCACCGGCTCGAAAAACGGTAATACCTTGTGCGGCAGCCTGTTCCAACATCAGATTGAATGCGTGATTGTATTGAACAAGGTTGGCACTTTTATCGTCCCAACCATTTTTGGCTTCATCACCAGGTGAGAAACTAGTGCTGATTTGGTTATCTGCGTTGTTAGAAATTGCTTGCATAAAAGCAGTGTAGTGGGCAGAAGAATTTAAGGTTGCACCGCTTGGTGCCAAATCAATATAAACGTCAATATCGGCTTTGGGAGCAACCGAACTTGCCGATTCAACGTCCAGTGTTGTTTCGACTTGAGCCATATTAAACTGTGAGTTCGAAAGAGCTGTCACATTCTTTTGCTTTCCGGCAACGGCAATTCTGTGAAGACGCCCGGTGTCTGTATTGACACCAACCTGTTGCCAATACTTTTTGACGCTGCTGTTTCTAAAATCGGTGTGGACAACAAGTCCGATACGCTGTCCCTGACCTTCCAAACCCTGGTTATAAAGGCTGTTTAGTTGGTAGCGGTTCGCAAATTTAGCCGGACCGTATTTCTTGGAGAAGGCGTTACCGGAAAGTGCGGTATCGGGTTTGGTACCACTTGTAGGGACGTCAACGTTACTTGAAAGTGATTTTGTATAAGCTGACTTTTCCTTTGACGATTGTTTCTTGGTTGTCTTTTTAGCTGCTTTTTTCTTGGCTGCCTTTGGATTGGGTGTATAGACACCGATGACGGCGACTACTTGCTTGGACAAGCGTCCGGGTAAGCGGTAACTGGTCTTGTCACGGTTCACATACTTGGCTTTGAATGCCTTGTTGACATTGGATTTTGTCCCGGTAACTTTTATGGACAGGTTGCCCGAATAAGCCGAGGCCTTCACGTGATACTTGGTCAAATACTTCTTAAACGCTGTGATATAACTGGTTGACTGGCCAAACTTTTGTGCAAACTCACTTGGTGTTAAATACTTGTGAAAATTGGCAGAATTTGGATCAACCGTGTCATAGACGTAGTTGGTTAGGTCGGTTTCATGGCTGGGCTTTAACGCCACGTTAGCAACGGTCGGCCGGTTATCGGTTTTCTTGGTCTTGGCGTTAGCGGTCAAACTGGCCCCCAGAACCAGAAAACCGCTTAAAGTTGCGATGATAAGGTGTTTTCCCCTCAATATACTCACTCTTTTCTGTAAATAATCTTATTCGTAATCAATTATAGCAGTCTTGTAACCTGTAAAGTTATTTGATGTTCTTGGACATTTAATGTTAGGCCAATATTAAAGCAGGGCTACCGCTTGAACCAAAAAACGGTCCGGTACAGAAAATGTACGAGATCGTTTTTGAGGGATTATTTATCGTTGGTTTCTTGATCAAACTTTCGAGATAGCTTATCAAAATTAATGGTGCCCAGACCGGTTGCCTGATTATAGAGTTTGCCGGGTTGACCGGTGTAATAAAGGTTGTGATTGTTCGTTCCGTCTAAAACGGTAAAAGGCGAGTCGGCTTGCTGAGCAAATTTGTAGATTTGGGGGTTCCAAAAGCCGATGGAAGTTGTTCGGCCACTGTTCATGACAGCGTTAGCCGCCATTTGTGGAGAAGTGTAGCTGGTTCCGCCGTCCATCATCCAAACTTTTTTGAGAACCGAGTGAAGTTTATTTTGTTTAAACCTCACTTGATTACCGGAGAAATAAAGCGCATATCCGGTTTGGATGTCGGCATTTCCTGCCACATCGGGTAGGTTACGGCCGTTATTAATACCGGTAATGATTTTGGGGTGCTTACTAATGGTATATTTGTGGCTTTTACGCTGAATCTTTAAAAGCTCAATGGCTCTAAACGTGTTAACACCGGAGATGCCTTGCTGGTATCTTGGTGTTGGGTTTAGGGCGGAAAAGCCACCGCCACTGCCTCCAATCTTACCGGCTTCAATTTGAGCCGGAGTGGCAGTGATGTTGCTGCCCCAGGCACATTCTTTGGCAACGGTGACCACTTTATGATTAATGGTTTTTGTGTAAGGTAGAGTCGTTCCACCAACAATAACCTGGTAGGGTGATGTTGAAAAAGCGTGATTTTCTTTGGCAAGCGTCACGTCATCGCGAGGACCGTTGTCCCCACTAGCTCTGAAAACGGTGATGCCCTGGGCGGCTGCCTGTTCCAGCATTAAATTAAATGCGTGGTTATATTGGGCCATTGTTGCACTGTAATCATGCCAACGACTCTGGACTTCGGCGGTTGGTGCGAAGCTGGTTGAAAGCTGTTGATCAATATTGTCTGAAATTGCCTGCATAAATGACATGTAGTGGGCGGTTGGCGCATTGGTGAGATCATCGGTACTGTCACCGATGTAGAAGTCGATATCGGCTTTGGGAGCAACCGAACTTGCGGCCTGAACATCCAGTGTGGCTTCTATTTGTGCCCCGTTTACGGCAAAATCCAACCGTTTTTGGACATCTTTTCGGCTATCAACGGTATAGATTTTGTGAATGTGACTTAAATCATTGTTTACGCCGGCTTGCTTCCAGTAGGTTGTTAAATCGCTATTGTGGAAATCTCCGCTGGAAATAATGCCGATGCGTTGGCCCTGTCCTTTGAGACCTTTGTCATAGAGGGCAGTTAATTGATACTGCTTGGCGAACTTTAATGCCCCGTATTTTTTTGAAAAACGATCTCCGGAAAGGGTTGTGTCCGGTTTGGTGTCGTCGGTTTGGGTGGGACTGCTGACGGAAGAGGACCGAAGTTGAGTCAATGCTTTCTTGCTGTGTGATTGACGATTAACCGGTTTGTTGACAGTCGGCTTGGATTGATAGAGACCCATGACGGTTAATACGTGATTGGATAAATGTGCCGGTAATTTGTAGGTGGTCCTTGATTTGTGAGTCCCTTTTTCCGTCACATATGTCGCATTAAAGGCGCGGTTGACGTTATTTCGGGTACCGGACACTTTCAATGACAAATTTCCGCCGTAAACATCCGCATTGACGTGATATTTTTTTAAATACGTTTTAAAGGCGGCTACATACCGATTGGATTGGCCAAATTTTTGGGCAAATTCATCGGGGCTCAGATAATGATGAAAGTATTGCGAGCTTGGATCAACGGTGTCGTAAACATAATTTGTTAGGTTGGTTTCGTTTGTTGGTTTAAAAACGACATTGGCAATCGTAGGGGCATTATCGGATTTTGCATTTGCCGTCAGTCCGTGTCCCATTGCCAGAAAGCTCAAGCCGCTTAAAACTGCAATCATAAAGTGTTTTCTTTTCAATGTCATAGCCTTTCTTTGATGATGGATAATAGTACCTGTTTTTAGCTCATATAATAGTTGTAAAGCTTTGTCGTTAAATTATTTTCCAACGCCCAACAGTGAGGCCAGAATGTAAAGCCCCCAGATGTGAAGTGGGTAAAAACCGTAGAAAAAGCCTTTCATGCTCTTGCCGAGCTGACCATTATAGAATGAGAGCGGAATAATGGAAAATACCATCATCCACTGCATATTTGAGAGCAGGTTGGTAAAGTTGAACCCGGTTGATAAAAGTGCAAAACAGGCAATGGCAATCATTTGCCAACTGCGATGTTTTCTAACCAGATACAATACCGGTCCCAGATAAAGGAAAAAGGAGTTTTCAGCAGAAAAGGGCGTCGGCGCAGCTAACATCAGATAGGTTGTGTAATCAGCCATTTTTCCCTGCATGAATGTTAGAAGAAGTACACCCAGTACTAAGGGAAGCATAATGAGAAAGAAACCGAATGACGCCTTGGACAATTGATGGTTTTTGAAGCCGTCTGCGAGCATTTGAATGCCATACATGGTCAGGACACCTATAAACAGATCGCCAAAAATGTTGTTGATCAGGACCAAATTGCCAACACTGAAAAAATGACCAACAACGAAATTACCGATACCCATCATCCAAAAGCCGATTAATAAGCGTAGCAAATATCGCTTTTTATTATGGGTGTGTGTAAAGCCCTCGACACTTAAAAACATAAAAATGGTTGCGACCGGCCGACCGAACATATCGACCCAGGTCGGAACACCAGCTGCCGAAAACATCTCATGGATGTGATCAATAAACATCAACGTAATGCCGAGAATTTTGATGTCAAAGCTGGTTAATCCTCTCTTCTTGATACCTTCTAATAACATAGTGTTCCTCCAGATGATTGAATGTTGTACCTTGCTAGTTAATTATTCTAGTAACTAACCTGATTTAATTAAGATATCGTAATCGGTATAAATTGTCAATTATTTTTTTGAAAAGTTTTAAAACACCTTTGACTGAATCATCAACAAAAGAAGTGAAACCAAAGGCCATTAAACCGGCCCTTAGTTTCACTTCTTTTGTTTAAAAACAACGTCATTCACAAAATGGTATCGAAATTGAGACTAAAAAAGCTCGAAAAATTGTTTCCGAGCTTGAGTGTTGGCCGCTTATTTGTCTGTTAACTATTGACTTGCGTCTTGGTTATTGAAATCTTGATAAAGTTTGTCGAAGTTAATTGTACCAAGTCCGGTTGCTTGATTATATAAGGTTCCTGGTTGACCTGTATAGAATAGATTATTGTTATTATTGGCGTCGTTTAAGGGATTGAATGGTGTATCTGTTTGTTGTGCAAATTTATAAATTTGTGGATTCCAGAAACCGATTGACGTCGTCCGGCCGCTGTTCATGATAGCGTTAGCTGCCGCCATTTGAGGAGAGGTATAACTGGTACCACCACCGATAAGCCAATATTTTTTCAAAATGGGCTTACCTTTTGAATCCGATCCGGTAGACATGTCACTGGAAAAATAGGTGGCGTATCCGGTTTGCTTGTCCGCATTTCCAGAGACATCCGGTAAATTTCGGCCAGTATGCGTACCTGTCAAAATCTTTGGATGAGGATTAATGGTGTAAAGATGGGTTTGGGGACGGTAATTTAACAAGGTAATCGCTCTGAAGGTGTTTACGCCTGGGATACCCTGTTGGTAGCGTGGTGTTGGGTTTAATGCGGAAAAGCCACCGCCACTCCCATGGAAAATTCCTTTTAGGATCTCGTAAAAACCGCCAAAGACGGGTTCGGATGGATGGTCAATATCGCCTAATGCCCGTTCCTTGGTAACTGTAATCGTTTTGTGATGGATCTTCTGTGTGTATGGTAAAGTTGTTCCACCAACAATTACTTGATAGGGGGATGTAGAAAAGGAATGTTGTTCTTTTAGTCCGCCCATCGCATATGGTCCTGAATCGCCACTAGCTTGAAAAACGGTAATGCCTTCGGTTGCTGCCTGCTCAAGCAGTAAATTTAGCGCATGGTTGTAGTTGGCAAGGGTTGCACTATGATCATCCCAACCGCCAAGAGACTCTATCGCTGGAGAATAACTGGTAGAAATTTGATGATCAAGGTCATTAGAAATCGCCTGCATAAACGATGTGTAATAAGCGCTTGGAAGGCTGGTCAAATTATTATTGGAATAGCCACTGTAGATATCGATATCGGCTTTGGGTGCCACAGAGCTTGCAGATTCAACATCAAGGGCAGCCTCTGTTTTGGGAATAGTTCCACCGATTTTGGATTCTTTTTGCATTGCTTTTCGATTATCAATTGTATAGATACGGTGAATTCGGTTTGGATTGTCATGGATGCCGTTTTGTGCCCAATAGATTTTTAAATCCTGATTGTGAACAATACTATCACTGATAATGCCGATACGCTGTCCTTGACCTTCAAGCCCGTTATCGTAAAGACTGGTTAGCTGATAGTGAGTTGCAAATTTTAAAGGGCCGTATTTCTTCGAAAAGGCATCGGGAAGAAGGGCTGTATTCGGTTTATGACCTAAAGCGGCTGTTAAAGCGGTTTTTGAATGGGCGGTCCTTTTTGAAGTGGGCTTTCCTGTATAAAGGCCTATAACCGCTACAACTTGTTTGGACAACTTAGCTGGCAGTCGGTAAGTCGTTCTTGAAGGTGTCCCTTTTCTTGGATGATAATTGGCGTGAAATGCCCGATCCATATTGTTTTGGGTACCACGAAGTTTTAAAGCAAGGTTTCCGCGATAAACGGCAGTCTTTATATGACGTTTGTGTAGATATTCTTTAAACATTGAGAGATAGGCATTTGGTTCACCAAATTTTTGCGCAAATTGTTTTGGCGTTAGATAGTGATGATAGTTGATCGAATTGGGATCAACCGTACTATAAACATAATTGGTTAGATTAGTCTCACTTGTTGGCTTAAATGCAATGTTGACAACAACTTGATGAGTGTTGGACACGGTTTTTGCTTTGGAAGTTAGGCCGATACTTAGAAATAGCAAGCTGCTTAGTGCAGCGATGATGAATTGGTTTCTTCTCTTCAAAATAGATGGACTCTTTCCTACTGAATACTTCTTGGTTTGTATGGCTTTTATTGATTAGTCACTGAACACGACTTGACCATCTTCGGAAACGGTTCCGTTCACAAACCCGGATAATGGCCGATGTCCATCCTCTGGATCAACCACGGCACCGTGTTTATTTTTTGGATGCTCCAGTTGATCCAGATAAACTTTTCCGCGGCTGGTTAGCCACTCGTCTCCCTGCAGCGAAACGGTAAAGTATTTTCGTGGAAAGGTTTGGTAGACTTCGATATTCAGCATGACATCATGAATAGCGTCCAAGTTTTCAAGCTCCTTTAAAATATCTGTGTCAGCATACTTGGCTTTCTTGGCTGATTCAAAGAGCATTTTCAATCGCTGTTGACCGGGTTGACCTGTATCTTTTGCTAAAAAAGACAGGATAAATAGCTTGCGTTTTTCGTGAATATTTAACTTTGGTCCTAATAATCCCATGATGATCATTCCCTCACAATTCAAATTAATGATATGTCCATCATAGTGCAAGTTGGGAAAAGATACTAAACAAATAGGTTTCTGGTACTGAATCAAGAGGAAAAAGGATAGATATTACTTTTTGACACCTAATGTACAAGTCCTAGTTACATTTAGTCACTAAATATACTTTTAATGACGTTTAAATCGCTTTCTTTGATCTCTAATATAATAACTGTGAACAAGGTTAAGCCAATAAGGGCCATTAACTGAGTGATCGACTTGAATAAAGGGATGTCATCAAGAGATGATTGCAGTGGATTTAATCGGAAATGATCGGAAAGGGATTAAAAATAATGATAGAAAAATTTAGACAATTTGCGAAAGTACCACCAAAGGGCTGGAACAGCTGGGATGGTTATGGCGCTTCGGTTCGTGAAGACGAAGTCAAGCGGAATGCTGATTATATGAGTCAACACTTAAAGCAGTTTGGCTGGCAGTATATAACGGTTGACATTCAATGGTATGAACCGAGTGCCGACTCATCTAAGTACCATGACTTTGCACCATTGGTTATGGATGATTACTCACGGCTCCTGCCTGATCCAAAACGATTTCCATCGGCTACGAATGGTAGCGGTTTCAAACCGCTGGCGGACTATGTTCATCATCTTGGACTGAAGTTCGGTATTCATATCATGCGTGGGATTCCCCGTCAGGCAGTTCATAAGGCTTCACCGATTAAAGGAACTGACAAGACAGCCAGGGACATCGCTCTAAACAACATTTGTCCGTGGAATTCCGATATGTATGGCGTCAACGTCGATATGCCGGAAGGACAAGGCTACTACGATTCTCTCATGGCACTTTATGCTTCTTGGGGCGTTGATTTTATCAAATGCGATGACATTGCAAATTCGGTTATTTACAATGGTACCCACAAGAAAGAGGTTGAGGCATTAAGAAAAGCAATTGATAAGACTGGTCGTGACATGGTGCTTTCATTGTCGCCGGGACCTGCTCCGGTTGAAAACGGGGCTTTCTTTCAGCACACCGCGAATATGTGGCGGATTACCGACGATTTCTGGGATGAGTGGTCGCTGCTGCTAAACATGTTTGACCGGGCAGAAAAATGGTCATCAATGTCTCGCCCCGGCAACTGGCCTGATTGTGATATGTTACCGCTGGGTCACATTGGCATCCGCTCCGTTGACGGACCCGGTGGCAATCGTCAGACTCGATTTACCAAGGCAGAGCAAAAGACTATGATGACGCTTTGGTCTTTGATGCAATCACCATTGATTATGGGTGGAGAATTACCTGATTTGGATGATTGGACAAGTAGATTGCTGACCAATCGTGAGCTTCTAAAGATGGATGACCGGATAACTGAAAAATATCAGATCTATCGGGATAAAAAAATGATTATCTGGTACGCTGCCAGTTCAGATAGTGAGTATCATGCAATTTTTAATGTTTCGGATGATGAATTAACATTGACCGGTTCTCAGATCTCGAGTTTCGATTTACCACTGAAAGGGTACAATGTTTGGCTGGATCAAGATGTGACGCTTTCAACCAAACAGACAATTCAAATTGGATCACACGATGTTTATTTGATTAAAACATCAATTAACTAAAAAATACGAGGAGTGATGGTTATGGATGAGAAGATGACTCATAAAGTCACCAGTTATCCAGCAGGATCAACCAAAGAAAAGGTTGGTGTGCTTGAAAAGCTAAGCTATGCGAATTTGGATTTCTCGGGGCAATTGGTTGCCACAATTGTCAATAGTTATTTAATGTATTTCTTTACCGATGTTGCGGCAATTTCGGCTGCTTCAACGGGTGTCATTCTGTTGCTTGCACGGGTAGTCGATGCGATTGGGGCGCCAGTTTGGGGAAACTTTATCGATATGACGCATTCTAAATTCGGAAAGGCCCGACCGTATTTCTTGTGGCTGGCGATTCCGTATGCTGCAAGTGGCATTCTGCTATTCTGGGCACCGGATCTTAGTGCGTCGGCAAAAGCCCTATATTGTGGCATTGTGTATATGATTTACGGTGTCCTTTATTTGGGTATTAACGCACCGATTACAACCATTTTGCCATTGATCACGTCCCATCCCACACAACGGGTTAAGCTGAATTCATGGCGAATGGTCGGGTCAAACCTGGGCGTTTTCGTTGTAAATTCGCTGACGCTGCCATTGGTTGCCTTCTTTGGCGGTGGCAATGATATTAAGGGATTCCGGATTTTTGTCGTGATTTTTGCCATTTTAAACCTGTCCGGTACGCTGTTCTCGTTTGGTCACGTTCGGGAACGGGTTGTCGTACCAAATAGTCAACGTGTAACGTTGAGAAGAAGTATCCATGCTATGAATAAAAACTGGCCGTGGTTTATTATCGTTGCCGGCAACTTTCTGTTCTGGGTTGCTCAGCAAGGCCGCCAACAGTCCATGGTTTACTATTTCACGTACTACTTCCACAACAAAGGATTGGTTACGTTCTTTAACTCAATTGCCATTATTCAGGTGCTGGGCGTTATTTCAATTCCGCTTTTGAATAAGGTTATGTCCAAGAGCCACATCTGGGGAATGGGTCTAATCATTGCCGTTTTGGGACAATTTGTGATTATGTTCTCCGGTTTGAGTGCGGTTGGCGCAACTGCCGGTTGGCTCATTGCCAACGTTGGTTCAGGAATTGCCGTATCAATGCCGTTTGCAATGCTTGGCTCGGCTGTTGATTATGGTGAGTGGAAAAACGGTGTTAACGCTGCAGGTATCTTAACCACCATTGGTTCAGCATTCTGTATGTCAATGGGAATGGGTCTTGCCGGTGCTATGAACGGCGGTATCATGTCCGCCTTTGGTTACATTGCAAACCATGCCCAATCGGCGCATGCGTTGACCGGGATTGGGATTTCCTTTAATTGGGTTACCATTTTGATGTATGGTTTGGCGATTATTCCTGCCTTTCTATATCAAAGATATGAAAATATGGAATCCGAGATTACAAATGAGCTTTCCAAGACACGTGAATAATTGTTAAAAAATGACTTGATTAACACAAAAAAGGATGAATCCAAGGCAATTTACCTTAGGATTCATCCTTTTTGTGTTAACTATTGAAGTCATTATGACATCACTATTGATTTTATAGTGGGTGCCGGAGCGTTCATAATAACGGTTGTTTGAATGGTCGAAGCCTGGCTGTTCTTTTGATTGTGCTTTTTAATCATTGAATAGCCAATAAATAAAGCATCGACAACGATGATAATCAGTAATATGACTAAAAAATTTCCGCCTTTTTTGCGATTATTCACGGGATAACCTCCTTAATCCAAGCCGTTTATGGTGATTGCCTGATTATTCGAATCGTCTTCGGTAGTCTTCTGTGTTCTTGGTAATCGGTACCTCGGGATCGAAGTTGCTGCTGTCAAGAAACTGTTGGGTATAGGCACGGCGAAATTCTGACGGTGTCAGATTGGTATATTTTTTAAACGCCTTCATGAACCGCTTTTCGTCCGAGAAGAAAGCCATGCCGGCAATTTGCTTAATGGCCATGTTAGTTCGAACCAACAACTCCTTTGCTTCTTCCATCTTGAGTTTATTGATGTATTGAATGACGGTTTCGTTTGATTGTTCTTTAAAAATGCGAACCAGATAATGCGGATTGAGCGCAAATGCGTCCGCAACGTCACCGACTCGAAGGGATTCGGAAAGGTTGGCTCGAATCCAGTTCTTAATGGTCTCGACACGTGCAGCGTGCTCTGAAGGAGAGGGACCAATGATTTTTTGATAATAGTCTTCTGAAAGTTGAATAATCATTTCCGTGAGCAAATAATCAACGGAGAGGGATGTAAAGTAGTTGCTGGCTGAAACGTCTAAAATCTGGTTGGCAAGAACAAATTCCTTTTCAACGGTTGAAAGGTTAAAAATCAGGGGTAGGACAGCTGTGTCACTATTAAATAGTGCCGTTATTTTGCCTCTGTCCTGCTCGACATCGATTGTTTTTAACCCATTTGGTTTCATAAAGAAATGGAACCAAAAGTATTGAGTATCTTCCGGGGAAGGCTTGTAACCATGCAAATGATGGTACGGCGGCAGTGCAAAAACGTCACCGGAATTCAGTTGGTAGTGATCGTTATCGACTTGCATATAGAGCGTGCCCTTGATCACAATAATAATTTCAAAATTCCCGTCATGATACATGTGTTTATGCATCCAATTCTTAGCGGCGGTGAATTTACCGGAAGAAATGTGAAGGACCGGAGCACTGATATCAAAGCATGTTACTGAAAGCATACTGTTCCTCCTTTCTGTCAAAAAATGGTTTAAACGGTAGCTACTGATAGAATAGTGATAAAATGACACTAAATGTGAGGATAAATAGTTACAAATCAACACCTTTTCTATAATATATACCATTTCTAAAGAAATTGAAACCGATTACAATAAGAATATAAATTAAATAAACGGATCATAAACAACTATAAGGGAGTTGAGCGATGTGTCGTCATTTAATGTCGAAACAGATTCAGCCAAATTAGGATTTGAAATTCTGGACAATCATAAAATCATTTTGACAACGGTTGGCACCAATGATTTATCAAAAGTCGATGCTGAATTAAAGCAGCACATGACACTAACGGAAGTACAGATTACCGGGCGTAATTTTCATCACAAGGGATTGAGCTTTGTGGATACGAACCCGGGGCGTGATTTGACTTATGTTCGTCATACAATTGAAGAAAACCGGGCCGGCAAATTATTGAAGGTGGTTCAAGAAGGTGAAAATAGACAGCTTGAAGTGACCAACTTTTATCAACTTTATCAAAATACACCGGTGGTACGTAGCTGGGTCAGCCTCAAGAATATCGGAAATGAGGATCTGGGCATTGAATATGTCTCTTCGTTTGCGATAAGTGGCGTTAACCAAGCAGATGATTTAGGCGGTAACTATTCAGAAGACAACGTTGTTTATATTCCCAACAATGATTGGACCGCCGAAGCGCAGTGGAAGGCCGACTCGCTAAAAGACGCCGGCTTGGATTATTGGGTTGATGGTGAGAAAAAGCAGGCATCTACCAAGCGGATCAGCATCACCAATAATTCTTCCTGGTCCTGTTCTGAATATTCACCCAACGGGATTCTGGTCAATACCAGAACGAATCAGGCGGCTGTTTGGCAGATTGAAAATAATGGTGCCTGGCATTATGAATTGACAGATATTGGCCGCGGTAATTTATTGGCACTTCGGTTATCCGGTCCGGAAGAATTGGATAATCATTGGTGGAAAAATCTAACGGTCGGCCAAAGTTTTACAACTGCCCAAGTCGCTTTTGGCCAAGTGAAAGGTGATGTTGAAACCGCTCTTGATGCCATGACCACCTATCGACGAAACATTCGTCGATCAAACGAGGATGACCAAAAGCTGGCCGTTATCTTTAATGATTATATGAATGGTCTTTCAGGAGATCCGACAACTGCTAAAGAAATACCGTTAATCGATGCCGCTAAAAAGGTCGGCTGTGAATATTTTGTCATTGACTGTGGTTGGTATGCCCCGGGTTATTGGTGGGACAGTGTTGGTGAATGGCAGCCTTCCGAGGAGCGTTTCCCGGGCGGAATCGAAAAGTTGATTCAGTATATTCGTGACCAGGGTATGACACCCGGACTATGGTTGGAACTTGAAGTGATTGGTATCAAGTCGCCATTGGCGGATAAATTGCCGGATGATTGGTTCTTTATGCGTCACGGTAAGCGGGTAATCGATGCAGACCGCTACCATCTTGATTTTACGAATCCGGCAGTTCGTCAATTTGCGGATGAAGTGGTTGATCGACTGGTTAAGCAGTACGGTGTCGGCTATATTAAGATGGATTACAACATTACGACCGGAATCGGTACGGACTTGGATTCGAACAGTGCCGGTGATGGTTTATTGAAACATAATCGGGCTTACCTTAACTGGTTGGATGATGTCTTTAAACGTTATCCGGATCTCGTCATTGAAAATTGTGGCAGTGGCGGCATGCGTCACGATTATGCTATGCTGCAGCGTCACAGTATCCAATCAATGACCGATCAGACGGATTATGTGCGAAACGGTAATATTGCTGCAGTTGGGGCTTCGGTTGTCACACCCGAACAATGTGCGATTTGGTCCTATCCGTTGCAAAAGGGCGATGATGAAGAAGTAATCTTTAACATGGTGAACGCCATGCTGCTACGAATCCATCAAAGCGGTCTCTTAAATAAAGTAACTGGCCATCGACTGGAACTGGTTGCTGAAGGCATTAAAATCTATAAGAGCTATCGCGACAAGATTCCGACCATGCTGCCGATTTGGCCGGAAGGCTTAAGTCAACTGGATGACCCATGGTTTAGTTACGGCTTAAAAGGCAACCACGAGCTTTACCTGGCAGTTTGGCGCGGTGTTAGTGACGAAGAAGGCCATCAACTTGATTTGAGTCAGTATGGTAGCGTTGAATCGATCGAACAGATTTATCCAAGCGAGGATCATCAGACTTCTTATGCACTGAACGGCAACAATCTTCAGTTAGTCTTTTCAAAGCCCAAGATGGCCCGTTTGTATCATGTTAAATTAAAATAGATCTGAGAAATGATCATGATGGAATTGCTTAACCGCCAAGACCATCTTCAAAAATATGACATACCTTCGTTTAGCGGTATTAAATAGAAAGCATCAACTAACTATAAGTCGTCGTCTGCAGCTTCCCACCTTTGACGACGACTTTTTTGTTTTGGATGAATTTGCCACTATCTTAAGCTTTGTAAGTGACAATACCTCCTTTATTTTACGACGCATAACAGAGCATAAATGGTTATAATTGACAGAAGAGGTGATAGCCAATGATCCATATTGTGACGGATTCAACCGCTCAGTTAACGGACAAAGAAATCGAAGATAACCATATTATGGTTGTGCCGTTAGCGGTAACTTTGGAAGGGCAGCATTATCAGGATGGGGTCGATGTCAGTCGGGCAGAATTTTCACGGCGCCTGAGAGAAGACCGGCAGTTTCCCAAGACCAGTCAGCCATCTTTGGGTCAGTTTGTGGAAACGTATCAAAGAATTGCCAAACCAAATGACCAAATCTTGTCAATCCATATCGGCTCGGTGTTGAGTGGGACAGTCCAAACTGCCCAGATGGCAGCCGAACAGGTGCCGGCACAGGTTGCCGTCTTGGACAGTGGCCTAACCGATCGTGGATTAGCGTTCGTTGTCTTGAAGGCCGCCGAACTCATTCAAACTGAGCATGACTTGGCAACGATCATGGCGGAGCTTAAAGCATACATGAACAAAATTACATTAACCTGCTTTGTCAATAGCTTGGACTACTTGGTGAAGGGCGGTCGTGCCAATCGGGCTATCGGTTTTGTGTCAACGTTAATCAAACTCAAGCTGGAATTGGGGATGCCGAACGGCGAACTGAAGGTTCTTCATAAGTCGCGCGGTGAAAAGGGGATGCAAAAGATGATCGATCAGGTAACAGCAGACATTATCAATCATCCTCAAATCACCCGTGTCGGACTGTCCTACGTTGATAGCCATGCGGATACGGATAGGATTGAGGCAGTCTTAAAGAAAAAGCGCCCAGACTTGGAAATCGTCAATCGTTTAACCAGCCCGACAATTATGACGCACGTTGGGCCAAATGGGTTTGCGGTTATTTTTGTTTGAAAATCAGCTGCCGTCACAAAGAATCTCCGGAGAAATTATCTGGCATTTAAGTGAAATCCTTAAGGTGGAATTGACTATACTGATTCAATGTTGTCAAAGTTAGCGGGACGGCTTTTATTTTTGACTCGTTTTAAATCAAAAAGGCAACGGTTAACTTCAATTAAGAAGTGACCGTTGCCTTTTAATATTGATTGTTAAGTTGTTAGAATCGGATTATTTAATAGAAGCCTTGCTCCAATCCCATTGTGGTGCGGTTGGGAAGAATTGAACACCTTTAACTTTGGACTTCATCAATGCTGATTGTCCCTGTTGGGTTAATGGCACAATTCCTTGATCATTCATCAAAATCTTTTCGGCTTTAATCATATCGTTCCAACGAGCGGTTTCGTTGTTGGCATCCTGATTTTCCGACTTCTTGATCAGGGCATCGTATTGAGCGTTCTTCCACTTACCATTGTTGTAAGTGTTGGTTGATGTGAAGAGATCGAGGAAGTTGCTTGGATCAGGATAATCAGCGATCCAACGGGAAATGACGATATCAAATTGACCGTTTTGTGAACGTGAGAGGCGGGTCTTAAATGGAATGTTTTGGTTGGTAATCTTTAATCCGGGTAATTTGGTCAATTGGCTTTGAACAAATTCAGTGATCTTCTTTGACGTATCATCGTCATCCGACATTAATGTCAAAGAAACGGACTTCTTGCCAACTTCTTTTAATCCCTTGGCCCATAGCTGTTTGGCTTCGGCATCGTTATTTGTAACGGCGTCTTTGACGTAGGCTTCATCCGCAAAGTCCTTGCCATTCTTCTTGTTCATGCCGGCAGGAACATAGCCTTTTGGCAGTTGCGACCCATCGGCCAATACTTTATTAACTAATTGATTTCGATTGATAATTAATGAGAAGGCCTTTCGGATATCTTTGTTCTTGAACATCGGCAGGCGTTTCTCGTTCATTTCCAGGTATTGGGTAGAAGCTTCTTTATAAGACTTGTAGTCCTTGTCGTTCTTATACTGTTTAACCTGGGTACTGTTCAGTGTCGTGAAGTCGAGTTTGCCGCTTTGGTAACTGTTAAGGGCGGTTGACGGATCCTTGATAACCTGAACGTTCATCGTTTGAAGCTTAACGTTTTTGGCGTTCCAATAGCTCTTGTTCTTAACAAGCTTCATTGTATCGTTGGTACCGGTCCAGCCTTTGAGAACAAATGGGCCGTTATAGCCGTTTTTGGTTGAATTGGTGCCGTAACTTGAACCATACTTTTCAACAACCGATTGTTCTTCTGGGAAATAGTAGCTTTGTGCCACCATAAATTTGAAGAAGCTTTGTGGCTTGATCAAATGAACAACCAGCTTGTAGTTACCCTTTGCTTCAACACCCAATTTAGTTGGTGACATCTTGCCGGCGTTGATCTTGTTGGCATTTTCGATGTTCGCAAAAATGTAAGCATATTGAGAAGCGGTCTTAGGTGTCACAGTTCGACGCCATGAGTAAACGAAATCTTTGGCGGTAACGGGTTTGCCATCGTTCCATTTGGAATGACGGAGATTAAACGTCCAAGTCTTACCGTCCTTGGAGATCGTATAGTTCTTGGCAACACCGGGTGAAACTTTGCTGTTGCCCATTCGAAGCAGGCCCTCATTCGTATCGTTTTCGATCTGTGACGAATATAAGTCCGTCATTTTTGAAGCATCCATTGTGGAAATATTGGCTGGCAGCATCCAATTCAGCGTTTGTGCTTTGGAACCGGATTGTGATGATTTACTTCCACAACCTGCGAGCACAAGTGCTGAAAGAATGGCCACCCCACCAATCTTCACTAATGATTTCAATTTCATTGTGATGCACGTCCCTTCGACATGTAAGATTTATTAACGTTACTCATTTTAAATTAAAAACAAATTAAAAGCAAACTATTTCTATATAACTTGATACAGCAGCGTTTTCGAAGGGTTAGAATTGGCCGACATGTCATTAGTATGTTAATTTTAAATTTTGCTTGGAACGTTTTATCATTTCTGACTCATTAGATTTGATTTTAAGTAGACTATAAGGAGAACTGCCAATTACCTGTCCAACAGTTGAAGTGATACCGCACTAAAAAACCGGAACTCAATGAAGCGGCTCCGGTTTTTGGTACTGATAAACAGTGACTGGTTTTAATGATTAGCTGTAGGTTCGGTTAAGTGCATCTGCAAATGAAGCGACTTCTTGTGGCTGGTTGCTTGGCCCAAAGGAAACGCGGATGTAGCGGTTGGTTTGTTCCGGTGTTAATCCTAAAGATACCAATGTCCGGTCGGGGCGGGGGTCTTTAATGCTGCAGGCACTGACGGTTGAGAAGCAAAAACCCTGTTGGCCCATGCTGGTAGCGGCACTTTGACCGGGAGTACGGGGCAGAATAAGACCACAGACGCCCGGATATTCCGACCAGGAGGCAACGGGGCGAATGGTTGGCGCTAATAGTGATAGGAGCTGCTTCTTTAATTGACCAACGTGGGTTAAGTTATCAGCCATGGCATCCCATGCATTTGTAAGCGCAACGGTGGCACTCACAATTTCGGGAACGGCGAGGGTGCCGGGCAAAAAGCCGTTTTGCTGAAACACGTATTTGTAAGGCGCCTTTGTCATGACTTGCGGTGATAGGTAAAGCAGACCACAGCTTTTTGGACCGTTGAATTTGTGGGCGCTGGCACTGAAGCCGGCCAAACCACTAAGGTCCAAGGGAATTTTGGC
>Ga0214925_100440_pt1 | contig 19778 bp, 23 predicted proteins | sample Stichaenrichment_FD_168299 | JGI IMG/M metagenome (GOLD analysis project Ga0214925, IMG submission 168299) | Xylose enriched microbial communities from anaerobic bioreactor in Madison, Wisconsin, United States - 63SRT | ecosystem: Engineered > Bioreactor > Anaerobic > Unclassified | place: USA... | reverse complement strand
AAGTCGGATCTTGTGGTACGGGATATTGATCTGCTGAAGAAGCTTGGACGTGTAACCGTTTCATGGTCGATCAACACACTGGATGAAAATTTCAAGAATGATATGGACTCTGCTTCGAGCATTGAGCGCCGTATCTCTGCTATGAAGCAGGTATATGAAGCAGGTATCCGTACAGTCTGTTTCGTATCCCCGGTATTCCCCGGTATCACGGATTTTAAAGCAATCTTTGAGCGGGTAAAGGATCAGTGCGATCTGTTCTGGCTCGAAAATCTCAATCTTCGAGGCGGTTTCAAAAAAACAATTATGGATTATATCGCCGGAAAATATCCTGATCTTGTACCACTTTACGACGAGATCTATAACAAGCATAACCGCAGTTACTTTGAAGCACTTGAAGTAAAAGCTGAGGAAATGGCTAAGAAGTATGATTGTGCCTTTGTGGATAATGAAATGCCTTATGGCAGAGTCCCGCAGGGGCATCCGGTGATCGTAGATTATTTCTATCATGAGGAAATCCGTGGGACAGAGAATACCGGAAAAAGAAATGTTCGGTTGAAATCCGAAGTTCCAGTTTGAAGGGGTAACTTCCACCTTTGCCTGGATTGCAACCGAAAGTTCCATTTTTTCGCCCCGTGCTACTGTACATCTGATTCTGAACGGACGTCCGTAAGCACCGGTCTTCCTGAAAACCATATGGGAACGAATCTCCTTGGAGATAGTGGAGCAATCCTTACCTACCTTTTCACCAATCTCCTTGAACGACTGCCTGTTATTCAGACCAGTCTCGATGTGAGAACGGTCTTCGCTATTCAAATGCCTATACTTAGCCATCAGTTCCTCCTGTTCTGGTCGGAGCAACAGGTGGTGGACCAACAAAAGTTCGTTCTGGATGACGGAACGGGCACGGATCGCGTGATTTTAAGCGGTATTCACGCCTATTACGAGCCGGAAGAGCTGGTCGGGAAGACCCTGATTGCCATCACGAATCTCCCGCCGAGGGCGATGATGGGGATCGACTCCTGCGGCATGCTTCTGTCCGCGGTCAACGAGAGAAACGGCGAGGAAGAGCTGCATCTTCTGATGGTGGACAACCACATCCCGGCCGGCGCGAAGCTGTATTGATCCGGGGATAATCACAGGCGGAAAACCTGACACACATCCCAGTTCCAAAAACCTTCAAGGCACTCCTTTTCAGAATCAATCTGAGAGGGGTGCCTTTTCGATAATCTGCATTCTCATTATCATTGGCGCAAAGAGTGACCAGTAGAAATTATTTTGTTTTATGATACTTGCTCACTTTCTTGCCACTATCGTGATCCACGGTTTTTTCGGATGATGGTCGGTAGTGATCTCCGAAAAGCCTGCCTTTTTCAGTTCATCCTCGATCTGCCGCGGGGTATAACAGATCATGCCATCAATGATATTCTCGAATTTCTTTCCGGCGGCATCTTTGCCGTCGGATTCGTTGCAGATGAGGAAGTATCCTCCCTGCTTCAAAATCTTCGCCACCTGCGCAAAGCATCTTTCAAGCCCCGGCCAGAAGTAAATTGTCTCAAAGGCGGTGGCAAGATCATAGCGATTTTCTTCGAGTTGCAAGTCCGACACGTCGCCTTGTTGCACCCTGCAGCGTCCGCTGCCTATCATCGCCTTGTTATATTCCGCTGCTTTCTCAACGGAAAGCGGGGAGTAGTCGATCGCTGTCAGCCTGGCATCCGGATAACGCTTCAGCAATTCTCCGGCGTCCCGCCCCGCCCCACAGCCAAGCTCAATGATTTCCTTCGGCGAAATTTCGGACAAGTGTCCCATGCCCCAATCCGCCAGCTTCGCGTGACCGGAATTCATCATGCCGAGCATGAATTTGCCCAGTAAGCCTTCCGGCTTGCGTGTTTGACTGAAAAAGTTCTTCATAAATCCCATCGTCCGTTATCCTCCTTTAGAGTACGCTGCCTTAACTGTTTTTCTTTGTTTAACAGATGCACCAAGCGGCGCTGTCTGTGTGCATAAAACTGATTTGCCATATCCGAACAAATGGCGTTTTCCAACCGGCATCTATCTATACCTGATCTATATTGGAACAATAATTGTCATGAATGGGCTGCAAAAATGATTTCATGGGCCAGATGCTTTTTCAGGATTCTGAACAGCGTCTTGAATTCCACGGCAGCAGCCTCTCTTTTCTCCTCATTTTTGAACCATGACAAACCACGCTGAACCAAACCATCCCCAAAATGAAACACCCGGTTTTGTATAGAGAAGGTGAACTTCGGAACAGTTATGATATACGTAGTAAGCCATGACTAACTGTACCATACCGTCGCTAGAGAGTCAAAACTAATATTGCGTCAGGGATGCAAGCCTGAACGATGCGGAATCCGGAGAAGCGGTAAATCTTACCTCCTGGATCCGATCTTTCGAAATTACCTGTTGTCAGAGGGCATCCGGGAAGATCATATTATAAAGACCGAACTGGACAGAGAATCAAATCGCAGGTATTATCACGATCCCCATGCGTTTGATCAATATATTCGTTAATTTATCATGCCATTTATGGCATGATACCCATCAAAGATAACAGATGGGGTGACACTATGCAGCGGAAGCAGTTTTGGATGACATCGAGCACGCGTATGACCTGCTTGAAAAAATGGCCAGTCCGAGTAAACACATGAATCCCTGTAAGTCTTGATTTGCAAAATTATATATTTTTGGCTTGACTATGACGTAACGTAATAGCTTATGCTGTAATCACACGTGAAGGAGATGATAGCCATGAAGACAGTAAATGAAGTGAGTAAGCTGACAGGAGTGAGTATACGCACGCTGCAGTATTACGATAAGATAGGACTCTTAAAACCGGCGGAGTATACCGAGTCTGGATACAGGCTGTATGACGATGCGGCGCTGGAGAGACTTCAGCAGATTTTACTGTTTCGTGAGCTTGAGTTTCCGCTTAAGGATATCAAGGATATCGTAACCAGATCTGATTTTGACAAGAGATTGGCACTTGACCAGCAGATAGAACTTCTTGAATTAAAGAAGGAACATATCGATAATCTGATCAGTATGTGTCGTGGATTAAAACTGAGAGGAGTGAGACATTTGGATTTTACAGCATTTGATTCAAGCAAATTAGATGAATACGCCAGGCGCGCAAAAGAGCAGTGGGGTAATACTCCGGAATATAAGGAATTCGAAGAGAAGAATGAAAAGCGGTCTAAGAGCGAAGAAAAGAGCATGATGGCCGATTTTATGAAAATCTTTGAAGAGTTCGGAGCTATGAAGGACCAGGATCCTGCATCTTCAGTAGTTCAGGATCAGGTAAAGAAACTGCAGGGCTTTATTACCGAGCATTTTTATAAATGTACTAAGGAGATTCTTTCAAGCCTCGGTAAGATGTATGCCGGTGGCGGCGAATTCACCGAGAACATTAATAAGATGGGCGGAGAAGGAACTGCTGAATTTACTCACCGGGCGATACAGATCTACTGCGGATGATACATTTTTTTGAAAAAAGTAGGTTTTCGGTAGGCTTTTGGTAGTACAATACTTATTAAACACACAAAAAGCACTTGAAAAATACGCGCAATCAGGCTATAGTGAGGATGCAGGAGGTGATTTATATGGCAGCAACAGCTGATATGACAAACTTCACGTTCAAGATGGATAAGAAGACCAGAGAAGACTACAGCTCATTATGCGATTCTCTGGGGCTTACAATGTCTTCTGCAACCCTTGCACTTGTGAGACAGGCAATCAGAAATCAGGGAATGAGTTTTTCGCTTCGTGATGAGAATGGGTTCACCCCGGCTGAGGCAGCAGAGCTTAAGCGCAGGATCAGTGATGTCAGGAAGGGAAACGCCGTTCATCATGATCTGACGGAGGACTGACTATGCGGAGTTTGCTTTGGCAGTCCGATGCCTGGAAAGAATACACGGAGATTCAGTCAGATAAGGCTCTGCTGAAAAGGGTCAATAATCTGATCAAGGATGTGATGCGGAATGGCTATAATGCATCTTATGGTCAGGTGGAGATGCTGAAAGGTGATTTTGCAGGTTTTGCCAGCGTCAGGATTGACAAAAAGAACCGTATGATTTTTGAGGCTGATGAATATCAGATTACCATCATTCAGTGTGGAGAACACTACAAGGACCATTAACACAATATAGAAATCCATCAGTTTGAATTGGGCAGCCACCAAAAGGGCTGCCTTTATTTATGCAGAAAAAAGCAGTCGTCGGACAATCAACTTTGCTGCCCTCTTTATTTTTTGGAGAGACTAATGGCAAGAAAATGAGAGAGAAACCTCTTTTTGCATTTCGTTTGCAGGTGGTGCAAAAACGTCAATTCATATAAGATGGACAAAAATGCGGAATCCGCAAAAATGTCACATGAAGCGTTAACGACCAGGATCAATACTATGTGCTGTTGGACGAGGTGCAGCTTCTCGGAGATTTTGAGTCCATTCTGAATAGCCTGGTGCGAAGGAAAAACGTTGATGTCTATGTGACAGGCAGTAACGCAAAATTTCTTTCCAAAGATATCATTACAGAGTTCCGCGGGCGTGGTGATGAGTGTTTTTGACTTCCTGTTGAATCCTGACAGCATGGATTTATAATCAGGCGACACAAAGCGAGGGTAATAATCTCGGATTGGTCAACAAAAACCTTCATGTCAGAAATTCTGACACGAAAGTGTTCGGCATTTCCCGTTCGGCCTCGTATAATCAGAAATGAAGAAAAGCAAATTATTACAAGGCACAATACGGAATAGGAATGTGTCTTTGGCAGAACGCCGCGCCTGGACGATTCCGCCAGATGATTTGCCCGCAGATGCGTTGATTGATTCTGGCAGGAGGCAGAACCAGGAAGCATAGCACTCTGTAACAATTGACTCGAAGTACAACATTTTGACAACAATTCTTCCAATAAACACGAAGTTTGTCAAAGGCTTATGAAGCTATGACCTTCATACATATTACTTGAAAGCCCTTTTTATCTGCTCCAGAAACTTACCAGCAATAGGAGTAAAGGTCTGGTATTTATTCCAAATGAGATATAGCTCTGACTTCAGTTCAGGTGAAAGAGGTCTGAATACCATGTCAGTTCCTTCGGTATTTATCAGATCTTTAAATGTAAGAAGTATTCCAAGGTTTTCTCTTGCAAATACAGATCCGTTATAAGATAGCCTGAAGGAGCCTTCAAGTTTTAGCTTAGGAAATCTTTCTTTAGCCCATGTTTTGATTTCATTGTTCCAGCTTTGCTCAGAGACAAACAGAGGCTGTCCTATCAGGTCAGAGACATGGATGGATTTTTTCTTTGCAAGGGGATGAGATGAAGATATGATTGCTCCCCATACATCAGCTTCCGGAAATTTTACATATTCGTATTTGTTGCTGTCAGGTGTTTCACATAGTACAGCAAAGTCTAAAATGCCCTTATCAAGCTTTTCAGTAACCTGCTCAGTATCTCCGCTGGTTATATGATAAGTGAAGTTGGGGTACTTTTCTTTTAACTTATAGATCTCTCTGGCAAGATATCTTATCTGATAGCTCTCAGCCAGTCCAAAATAAATATCCCCACCTGTTATATCATCCAGGGAATTAAATTCCTGTTCTATCTTATCTGACATAGCCACAAGATCCTGTGCGCGGTCACGCAGGAGCATCCCTTCGTCCGTAAGCGAAATGCTGAAACTGTGCCTTACAAACAGTTTCTTCCCAAGTTCTTCCTCTAATGATTTTAATGTCTTTGAAAGAGTAGGCTGTGATACATGAAGCTGCTCAGCAGCCTTTGACATATTTTCTTCCCTTGCAACTGCAAGAAAATATCTGAGATTTTTTATTTCCATGAAAACCTCCATAAAGTTGACGATGAAAGTGTTATTCCAAAAACGAATATCATGATATTTATTTTATTCATTAGCGAAAACCTGGTCAAGGATCTACTATGAAATCAGAAGGAGCAAAAAAGATGGATACCCAAAAGATTCTTGAAAGCCTTACTGACATGGGCTGTGATGAGAAAGAAATAAACTTTATGAAAAAGATGTATGAAGAAGGGGATACAGATACGCTTCTTCGAGATCTTAGAAAATGCCGGTGCCATCTGATGGACGAACTTCATGACAGTCAGAAGAAAGTTGACAACATGGATTTTTTGATAAGACAGATCCAAAAAGAAAAGTAATTAAAACGGAGGAATGTAAAATGATCAGAAAAGAAGAACTGAACCTTGTAACGGAATGGGATAAAACCTTTAAGAAAAGTGACAAGGTAGACCACAGCAAAGTTACATTTGTAAACAGATATGGAATCACTCTTGCAGCGGATATGTATGTTCCAAAGAATGCAGATGGTAAGCTCCCTGCCATTGCTGTATGCGGGCCATTCGGTGCAGTTAAAGAGCAGTGCTCAGGTCTTTATGCTCAGACAATGGCAGAGAGAGGATTCTTAACAATAGCATTTGACCCATCATTTACAGGAGAGTCCGGTGGGAACGTAAGATATATGGCATCTCCTGATATCAACACAGAAGATTTCATGGCTGCAGTTGATTTCCTTTCACTTAATGAAAAAGCAGATCCTGACAGGATTGGAATCATCGGTATCTGTGGATGGGGCGGCATGGCTATAAATACAGCAGCTCTTGATACAAGGATCAAAGCTACAGCTGCAATGACAATGTATGACATGACAAGAGTAAATGCCAATGGATATTTTGACTCCGAGGACAGCGAGGAAGCAAGGTATCAGAAGAGGGCTGCCATGTGCGCTCAGAGACTTGAAGACCTTAAGGCAGGTGAGTATAAGCTTGGCGGCGGTGTAGTAGATCCACTTCCGGAGGATGCACCTTTCTTTGTAAAAGATTACTATGACTACTACAAGACTGACAGAGGTTATCACAAGAGAAGCCTTAATTCTAATGGTGGCTGGAATGTAATCGGCTGTGAATCCTTTGTTAACCAGCCAATCCTTAAATACAGCAACGAGATCAGAAGTGCAGTTTTACTTGTTCATGGAGAAAAGGCTCATTCATGTTATTTCTCAAAGGATGCTTATGCAGATATGATCAAAGACAGCAAGTATGCTGATAATAAAGAACTTATGATAATCCCTGATGCGGTGCATACAGATCTATATGATGGCGGAGATAAGGATTATATTCCTTATGACAAGCTGGAGAGCTTCTTTAAGGAGAATTTAAAGTAATGATAACGGTTGAAGAAATACTGGAATATCTTAATTCGGACAGAGTAGAAAATATGACAGAAGAGATGCATGAATGTTCCATGAGGCAGAGCCAGGCTGCCATAAAGCAGACCATGGAATTAAATACAAAGTATCACACACCGGAAGAGATAGTCAGGATCATGTCTGAACTGACAGGTGAGGAAGTGGATAAAAGCTTCAGACTGTTTCCGCCTTTTTATACGGATTTTGGAAGAAACATTCACATCGGAAAAAATGTATTCATCAATTCCGGATGCAGCTTCCAGGATCAGGGCGGCATATACATTGGTGATAACACCCTGATTGGGCACAGGGTCGTCCTTGCTACTCTGGATCATGATTTGAATCCTTATGACAGGCACCTTCTGTGTGCTCCTATACATATTGGAAACAGGGTTTGGATTGGAGCAGGAGCGATAATTACAAGAGGTGTGACAATTGGTGATGGTGCTGTAATTGCAGCCGGAGCTGTTGTGACAAAGGATGTTGAGGAAAACACAATTGTAGGAGGCGTTCCTGCAAAATTTATCAAGAAGATAGAAAATGTTAAATCGGTAGAGAAGAAATAAAGGATGGGATGATATGAGCAAAGTATTAGTAATTTCAACAAGTCTTCGCGCAAAAAGCAATTCAGATATACTTACGGAAAAGCTTATAGAGGGAGCAAAAGCGTCAGGTCATGATGTGGAGCATATAAGTCTTAAAGGCAAAAGCATAGGTTTTTGTATAGGATGTCTGTCCTGTCAGAATACCCAGAAATGTGTCATTAAGGATGATGCTGTTGAAATTGCAGAAAAAGTAAAGAACGCAGATACAATTGTTTTTGCAACACCTATTTATTACTACGAGATGAGCGGCCAGATGAAGACTCTTTTGGACAGACTCAATCCTTTATATCCTTCAGATTATAAATTTAGAAATGTATATATGCTCTCCGTCGCAGCTGAGGATGAAGAGTTTGTGCCTAAAAAGGCAGAAAGTGGACTCCAGGGATGGGTTGATTGCTTCGAAAAGGCTCAGTTTTCAGGTTCCTTATTCTGCGGTGGCATAGGTGATATGGGTGAGGCATCCGGGAAAACAGAAGAGTTAAACGAGGCTTTCGAGTTTGGAAAGTCTTTAAGATAAAGGATGCTAGATATGAAAGAAAAAATGATTTTGATAGCATTCTGTATGACAATCATGTTTTGTATGAGCGCCTGTTCAGGAAATACAATAAACTCCGGTGATAATCAGAATGCAGTAACTGAAATATCAACATCAGAAAATGTTGAAACAGAAAGCTCAGAAGAGAATGTCATGTCGGAAGGAACTGCTATGTATCAGCTGGCACAGCTGGCAGAAAAAGATGAATCAGCAGATGATGAAGCTATTGGAGATAGTACTATGATAATGATGATTGATGGTACAAAAGTTAATGTGGAGTGGGAAGACAATCAGGCTGTAGAAAGACTGCGGGATATGGCTGAAGATGGTGATATTACCATTCAGATGTCAATGTATGGCGGTTTTGAACAGGTGGGTTCCATAGGACAGAGCTTGCCACGAGATGATAAACAGACAACAACGACTTCAGGTGACATTGTACTATACTCCGGAAATCAGATGGTAGTGTTCTATGGTTCTAATAGCTGGTCATATACAAGGCTTGGTCACATATCTGATAAGGATGAGGCAGAGATGGCAGATCTTCTTTCACAAGGAGATGTTACGATAACCATCAGCACGGAATAACTTTATGAGCAGGGAACTGACATCACTGTAAACACAGTAAATAAGCTCAATGAGAGCTATGAGGTACAGTAAAGCCTGAGGGCAGCAATCGATATTATATTCAGTCTGCCCTTCGCCTGAACAAGCAGGATCACGATATTTCGTTCCTCATTTGCGGTTTTGCTGTGGATCAGCCGCGGGTAGTATGCCCTTTAAACAGACATTAAATGATTATTGACATATATAATCGCATCTGATAATGTATCTGTATCGGATACAGGTATAATATAGAAAGCGAGAAATGAAATGAACACAGAAATTATTAGAAATAGAAAGAGCGTACGAACATATAAGGAACAGGCAATTCCGGAGAAGACACTGAACCAGGTGAGAGATTATCTAGAGCAGGACACCGGACTGTTTCATGTGCCAGTTGCCTTTTCCGTTCTCAATGCACGGGAAACCGGGGTCAGCAGTCCTGTGATTCTTGGCGCAGACACCTATGTTGCCGGGAAATACAAAAAGCAGAGGAATGCAGAACTTTCGTTCGGGTATGCTTTCGAGAAGTTCATTCTTTACGCAACATCGCTGGGACTTGGAACAGTATGGCTGGCAGCGACGATTGACCGTAAAGCGTTCGAAAAAGCCATTCAGTTAAAGGAGGATGAGGTGATGCCGGCAGTCACTCCATTGGGATATGCAGCCGAAAAACGATCCATCCGTGAGAGTATGATGCGAAAAGGAATGAAATCGGACAGCCGGAGTCCATTTGAAGAATTGTTTTTCCATGACAATTTTCAGAATCCCTTGAATGAGAGCAATGCAGGTATATGGAAATTGCCACTTGAAATGGTTCGTCTCGCTCCTTCTGCTACGAACAAGCAGCCATGGAGAGTTGTTGCAGAAAAGGAGCAGGTTCATTTTTATGAAAGGAAGACGAAGGGGTATGCCAAAGAAGCTACCGGAGATATTCAGAAAGTGGATCTGGGAATTGCACTCTGCCATTTTGAAATCGGGGCAGAAGAACGAGGACTAAAGGGACATTTTATTCAGGAAGATCCGGGCATCCAGACTCCGGAAGACACAGAGTATATCGCAACTTATACGGTGGAGGCATGACGGTGGATACAAAATTCTCATCTTCCATTCACACTTTGATTCTGATCTCTGAATCAGAGACTCCCATGAATTCTGATCAGATTGCGGAAAGCGTTGGTACAAATGCAAGCTATATCCGGAAACTTACCACAAGATTAAGTAAAGCCGGAATCATAGAGGGGCGCCGGGGGGTCAGTGGTTTCCGGCTTGTCAGGAAGCCGGAAGATATTTCTCTACTTGATATCTACAAGGCCGTCATGGAGACAGACAACCTGCACCTGTTTGATCTTCATCAGAATCCGAATGATGCCTGCGTTGTCGGGCATAATATCCGACCGGTTCTCGGAGGTATGTTTCGGGATATGGAAGAAAGTGTGGAAAAAAGATTACAGGGCATGACGCTCGCAGACTGTATTGGCAATATGCAGGAATATATCAGGAAGAGCAATAAGGAGGCCAGGCATTGAAAGCAGCCGTATTAACGCATTATGACAAAAAGGGCACAGATCTGGAAATTCAGGACCTTCCGGTACCTGTTCCGGAGGATGCCGCTTATTAAGAAAATACTTTTTCAGCTGGCCGGAAGAAAGTATGACAAAATGGCGGCGGCAAAGAACCAGACCTATGATTTCCTCTTTGTACATGAGGATGGGAATCAGTTGGAAAAGATAGCCGGCTTTTTTGACAAGGATCATCCGCTGGAAACTTCTGTTGATGCTGTATTCAGCCTGGATCAGGTAAATGAGGCATTGGATAAGGTAAAGCGAGGCGGCTCCAAAGGGAAAACAATCATTAAAGTTCATGATGCGTAAATGTAAAATAGCGTGCCTGGCTGTGCCGGATTACATCGGTGGGCGGACATTTTCTTGGACCATTTACCGATCAATGTCCGCACTTCACTACTTGAAGCTTTCGGGATCGAGGCAACATGGAATTTTTGGACTTACATAAATATCGAAATTGTGGTAGCTTATGTAAGCATCATTAATATACGGTATAATTGGAAACGCACACTCATTTCAGTGATAACGAACAACACGACAGTCATCGAAAGGAGTTTTTATATGCCTAAAAATAAACTGGAAAATTTTGTCTTCACTGTCATCATGGCCTTTCTTATGGTTTACGCGATGATCTGTTATAATATCGCGCTTAACATCGGCGGTATGAAGGATACTGTGTTCCTGATGGCCTTTCATGAGCTTATCATCATGTGGCCGATTGCTATTATTCTGGAAATGTTCATAATGGAAAAGCCGGTTATGACACTTACAAGCCGCGTTGTCACAGAGGATATGCCATTCTTTTTCATACTGCTGGCGCGCTGTGCCCTGACCGTCTGCCTGATGTGCCCTGCAATGAGTCTGGTCGCGACCTTCCTGTTCAAGGAATACCATGATGCAGGCTTTGTCAGTGTTTTTCTGCAGACAGCAGCGCTCAACTTTCCTATGGCGCTTTGCTGGCAGATCTTTTTTGCCGGTCCTGCGGGAAGATGGATCTTCAGAGCTTTATTCAGAAGAAAACATACTGCTTGTTCAGAATAAAGAGCACTGTAAATAAAGGTGGCCGTATCTTTATGGCAGAAGATGCTTCGACCCATGTATCGGATTCGGCGGAAGCAGTTTTGGGTGACATCGAGCACGCGTATGACCGGCTTGAAATAATGGCCAGTCCGAATAAACATATGAATCCCTGTAAGTCTTGAATCTACAAGGCTTACAGGGATTTTGAAAAATACGGAAGAGGCTGTTATGGTATCACGTAAGATATTATGACAGAAAAATCTGCGTACTTGATATGGATTTGAAATACGGTACGATATAAATACCAGAAACAAAACAACGATCATGAATCACTAGAAGGGAAAAGAAAATGGAGAAGAGGTAATTGTTATGTCCGGTGAGATCAAACAGAGGAAGATGCTGCCAAAGTATATCGAGGTACGCGGCGCAAAGGTTCATAACCTTAAAAATATCAATGTAGATGTCCCGCTTAACGAGATTGTAGCGATTGCAGGTGTCTCCGGTTCGGGAAAATCGTCGCTTGCACTTGGTGCGCTGTATGCAGAGGGGTCCCGCAGGTATTTGGAATCTCTCTCTACCTATACGCGCCGGAGAATGACGCAGGCGGAACGGGCGGATGTGGATGATGTCCGGTATGTACCGGCGGCGCTTGCGCTGCGCCAGCGGCCGGGAGTTCCCGGCATCCGCAGCACGTTCGGTACACTATCGGAGCTGCTCAATAGTCTGCGGCTGATGTTTTCCCGGCTTGCGAGCCACCGCTGTCCCAACGGGCATTACTGCCCTCCGTCTCTTTCTGTCGCGGCAATGCAGGAAATTACGTGTCCTGTCTGTGGCGCGAAATTCTATGGCCCCGGAGCCGAGGAGCTTGCCTTCAACAGCACCGGCGCCTGCAAGACTTGCGGCGGAACCGGAGTCATCCAGACCGTGAACGAGGCAGCGCTGGTGCCGGATGATTCCAAGACGATAGACGAAGGTGCAGTCGTCGTCTGGGGAACGCTCATGTGGTCTCTGATGAAGGATATCGTGCGGACGATGGGCGTGCGGACAGATGTTCCATTTCGTGATTTGACGCCAGAGGAGAAAGAGATTGTTTATCACGGCGAGCTGAAGAAGCACCACATCCACTACGTCAATCCGAATACGCTGGAACCTGCGGAAATGGATTTTAATTATTACAGCGCGGTTAATTCGGTGAAGAATTCCCTTGCCAAGGTCAAGGACGAGAAGGGAATGAAGCGGCTCGAAAAATATCTGGAAGAAGACGTCTGCCCGGACTGCCATGGAACAAGGATCTCTGAGGCCGCACGCGCGCCGAGGCTTCGAGGTATCGGCCTGGATGAGGCGACGGCGATGACACTCTCGGAACTGATCCCCTGGGTGCAGGGTGTTCCGGCTTCTCTTCCGGAAGAAATGCGTCCGATGGCGGAAAATATCTGTGAATCCTTCATGGACGTCTCAAAGCGGCTGATGGACCTCGGCCTTGGATACCTGTCTCTTGATCGGGCAGCCTCGACGCTTTCCACGGGGGAAAGGCAGCGCGTTCAGCTCGCAAGAGCGGTCCGCAACCGCACGACCGGCGTACTCTATGTTCTTGATGAGCCGTCGATCGGCCTGCACCCCTATAATCTCAAGGGCCTGACTGGCGTGATGGACGATCTTCGGGCGGACGGGAACTCCGTTATCATTGTCGATCATGACACACAGGTTTTGAAGCACGCCGACTGGATGATCGAGATGGGAAAAGGAGCCGGAGCAGACGGCGGGACGGTAATTTCCGAGGGAACAATCGAAGACATTTCGAAGAATCCCCACTCTGTTATCGGGCCGTTCCTATCCGATCAGTATGAAGCAAGAATCCGTCCGGTTTTGCAGACAGATTCGATGTTTGAGAAAGGTGCCATACATCTGGAAACAGGGGAGATTCATACGGTGCACCCCTTGGATGTGCGGATACCAATGGGACGGCTTACCGTAGTGACGGGCGTTTCCGGTTCCGGCAAGACGACGATGGTGCTCGAAAGCCTGATTCCGGCGCTCAAGGCAAAGATCAGCGGGCAGAGGCTGCCGTCACATGTGAAAAACATTGAAGCGGCAGGCATCACACAGGTCAAGCTGATTGATGCGACGCCGATCGGCATCAATGTGCGCTCGACCGTGGCGACGTACGCGAATGTCCATGACGAACTCAGAAAAGTTTACGCAAAAACAAAAGATGCAAAGGAACGCTCCTTCAAGGCCGGAGACTTTTCTTATAATACGGGAAAACTCCGTTGCCCGACCTGTGACGGAACAGGGGAGATCTCGCTGGACGTTCAGTTCCTGCCTGACGTGAAGATTCCCTGCCCGGACTGCCGGGGCTCCCGGTACAGCAGAGATGCTTTTGATATCCGCAGGAAGGCAAAGGATGGACAGGAATACAGCCTGCCGGAGCTGATGAATATGAGTGTGGATCAAGTCCTGCACGCACTCGGCGGGCTTAAACTCGTGCAGCAGCGGCTGCAGGTGCTGCATGACTTAGGCCTCGGCTATCTGACCCTGGGAGAGGAAACGCCGGGACTTTCCGGAGGCGAGGCGCAGCGTTTAAAGCTGGCCAGCGAGATGGGAAAGGGACAGAGCGACTCGGTATTTGTCTTTGATGAACCGACGATCGGACTGCATCCACAGGATGTGAGGACACTGCTGCATGTTTTTCAGACTTTGATTGACCATGGCGCTACCGTAGTGGTTATTGAACATGATCTCGATGTGATAAAAAATGCCGATTACATCATTGACATGGGACCGGGAGGCGGAAAGGAAGGCGGCAGGATCGTTGCGAGTGGCACTCCTGACGAAATCAAACAGTTTAATGAGAGCATTACCGGGCAATACATATAATTAGGTAAATAAATCCCGCGTAATATATGACACGATGTTGGAAAATATGTGCCCATGTTTGTCTGCCTGCATATAGTACCATTTATGTACAATTGAGCCGAAGAAGATTTAAAGACGTGAGTTAAACAGTGCTGGGAGGAAAAACGATGGCAGCAAAAAAAGAAGAAAAACCTGCAGAGTATATGAGCTACTCGGAGTACCTGGTGAATATAAAGAAGGGAATTGTAACGGAGGACGGGCATTGCCCCGTCACCCCGCTTCTTATCATGCTGCAGGGCAGGTGGAAATCACAGCTTATGTATGAGATGTGCATTTATGATACGGTCCGGTTCGGACAGCTGAAGAAAGATCTTCCGGGTATTACCAATACGATGCTCACCAAGGGACTCCGGGAACTTGAAGACGATGGTCTGATCACGAGAAAGCAATTCAACGAGATTCCACCGCATGTGGAGTATTCCCTGACGGAAATGGGAAGAGACCTGCTTCCGGTATTCTATGCGATTATGAACTGGGGCTTTAAGTATGATAAAGAGCTGTATGGAGATACAGAATGCAGGTAAAGGACGGTGGAAAAGCAGATGGATCTTTTTGAATATGCGGCGGAGGGCCGGAAGGAAAAGGAATCTCCGCTTGCTGCCAGAATGCGCCCGCAGATTCTGGATGAGGTGGTTGGGCAGGAGGATATTATCGGGAAGGATAAGCTTCTTTACCGTGCGATTAAGGCAGACCGGATCAGCTCGGTTATCTTTTATGGCCCGCCCGGTGTGGGAAAAACAACCCTTGCGCGCGTGATTGCTAATACTACATCCGCTGATTTCCATCAGGTGAACGCTACGATTGCGGGAAAGAAAGATCTTGAGGAGGTTGTCGCAAAAGCTAAAGAGAATTTGGGCGGTTACGGAAGAAAAACGATTCTCTTTACTGATGAGATCCACTGGTTCAATAAGGCGCAGCAGGACTATCTGCTGCCATATGTGGAAGACGGCACGGTGATTTTGATCGGTGCAACGACAGAGAATCCGTATTTCGAAGTGAATGGTGCGCTTCTATCAAGGTCGAGGATTTTTGAACTGAAGCCGTTGTCAAAGGAGAATATTCTGACTTTGATCCACAGGGCTTTCGAGTCAGAAAGGGGAGTAAAAGCATACCATGCAGAGATCACGGAGGATGCGGCAGATTTTCTGGCCGATATCGCAGATGGCGATGCCCGCGCTGCATTAAACGCTATAGAGCTTGCCGTTCTTACAACAGACCCTGGAAGCGATGGAAAGATTCATGTCACACTGGAAGTGGCGGAAGAATGCATACAGAAGAAGGCAATCCGTTACGATAAGACCGGGGACAATCACTATGATACGATCGCTGCTTTTATTGAGTCCATGTGCGGCTCTGATCCGGATGCTGCCCTTTATTATCTGGCCCGGATGCTGGAAGCGGGTGAGGATGTGAAGTATATTGCGCGCAGGATGCTGGTAGCTGCATCAGAAGAAGTCGGCAATGCCGACCCAATGGCGATCTGTGTTGCAGCATCAGCGGCAATCGGTGTGGAGCGTGTCGGTATGCCGGAAGGAAGAATCATCCTCGCTCAGGCAGCCGCCTATATTGCTTCCGCACCGAAATCCAATTCTGCTTATCTCGGCATTGAAAAAGCATTGTCGCTGGTCCGGAAGACGGGAAATCTGCCGATTCCATCCTATCTGCAGGACTCCAGCTATAAGGGGGCAAAAAAGCTCGGCCGCGGTGTCGGTTACAAGTATGCGCATAACTATCCGAACCACTGGGTGGAGCAGCAGTATCTTCCCGATGAGATTCGTAAAGAACAAATCTATGAGCCGAATGATATCGGACACGAGAAAGACATCAAAGCGTATTTCAGAAAGATTGGGAAAGAGCCGGAGAGGTACGCTTACGTTGACCCGTCGCTTTCAGGGAAGCCCGAGAAACCATGGGAAGATTGATCATAGAGAGTAAAGCAGTCTGCAAAGGCAAAGAAGCAATGATTGGGCGCGATGAGATATTCCAATATGTGAGAAAAAAATATAACGTTGCAGAGGATTATCCTTTGCCGACTGCTCCGACCTTTCCGGTCATGCGGCATCCGGACACTCGTAAGTGGTTTGCGATTATCATGGATGTTCCGAAGGATAAGCTGGGACTGACCGGACAACAGAGGGTGGATGTTATCAATGTAAAACTAAGAGATCCTCTGCTTGTGGATGTAGTGACGCGGCAGGACGGGTATTTCAAAGGATATCATTTTAACCGTGGAAATTGGATCTCCATCCTTCTTGATGGAACGGTTCCATTCGAAGATATCTGCAGATGGATTGATGAAAGCTTCTTCGTAACGGCTTCCAAACAGAGAAAGCAGGAGTATCGTCCGCCAAAAGAGTGGATTATTCCGGCGAATCCGAAGTATTACGATACAGAACACGCGTTTGATGAGAAAAGCGAAATAGACTGGAAGCAGGGGACAGGAATCAAAACGGGTGACATCGTGTTTATGTACGTAACCGCCCCGGTATCGGCTATTCTCTATAAATGTAGGGTTACGCGGACGAATATCCCTTACGACTATACGGATGATCATCTTACGATCAGATCAATCATGAAGATCGAACTTCTTGAGCGGTTTAAGCCGGACAGGTTCACATTTCATGTTTTGAAAAATGAATATGGCATTTATGCTGTCAGAGGGCCGAGAGGTGTGCCGTATTCTTTAAGCGAGGCGCTGAAACGGGGAGGTGATCAAAGGTGACAAGATATGTAGCGTTTGATGTGGAAACACCAAACCGAATGAACAACCGGATGAGCGCAATCGGAATTACGGTAATAGAAGATGGGAAAATCGCCGATGAATATTATTCTCTGGTAAATCCGGAAAGCCAATTCGATTCTTTTAATACGCGCCTGACCGGGATCAGCGGGAAAACGGTGCGGAATGCGCCTGCTTTTCCGGAAGTCTGGAAGCAGATCGAACCCATGATGTCTGACGGGCTGCTTGTGGCTCACAATGCGGTATTTGACATGAGCGTACTTAAAAGGTGCCTTCAGGATTACGATATAAGCTGGAAAGCATATGTCCATTATGCCTGCACGGTACAGATGGGCAGGCGGATTCTGCCGGGGATGAGCCATAAGCTGGATATCCTTTGCAATTATTATGGAATTGATCTTGATCATCATAAAGCATCAAGTGACAGCCACGCCTGCGCTGAAATCCTGCTGCGATATATAGAAAGCGGGGCAGATGTAAGGCATTTCATAAAAACATATTCTCTGAATTGATAAAGAAGCGGGACTGATATGGCAGTGGCTTTTACGGTCACTGCCTTATGTTTTAGCTAATCAATGCTGCAGATGGCGTTGCGGGAAACCCATAAAGGTATAAATACGATATTTACTGTGACATCGCTGCCTCTGAGTGCCCAGTCCGACGATTTATTTCGTTGCTCGGCTCAAAGCATGATACGACCGTATGATGAGTGAAAAGGAAAATGAATGAATGCACAGAACTGTCTGGATAAGGAGCACTGCCTGCACTGCGGACTCTGTTTTGAGAACTTCCCGGTTCAGGCAATTGTAAGGAGAGGAGCATAAGATGCTGAAGGATGTATGGATCTTACTGACCACCAAATGGGACTTTTTCGGAAAACTGCTCCTTGAACATATCGAGATTTCGATCGCAGCAATTCTGATTGCCATTGTGTTCGGCGGACTTGTCGGCATCCTGATCAGTGAGTATCAGAAGAGCGCGAAGCCGACACTTGGCGTCATTAACTTTTTATATACCATCCCCTCGATTTCGATGCTGGGCTTTCTGATCCCTTTTTCCGGAATCGGCAATGCGACGGCAGTAATCGCACTGACCATCTATGCATTGCTCCCGATGGTGCGGAATACTTATACAGGCATGACCAACGTGGACCCTGCGATTCTGGAAGCAGCAAAAGGCATGGGCAGCACAAAGAAACAGATTCTGTTTCGTGTGCAGCTTCCACTGGCGATGCCGGTGATCCTTTCCGGTATCCGGAACATGGTCACCATGACAATCGCCCTTGCCGGCATTGCATCCTTCATCGGCGCCGGCGGGCTTGGCGTCGCGATCTACCGCGGCATTACAACGAATAATGCTGCGATGACGATTGCGGGCAGCCTTTTGATTGCGGTTCTGGCTCTTGTAGTGGATTTTCTTCTTGGCTTTGTGGAGAAGAGGATGAATCTGCATGGAAAGAAGGCAAAAAAACAGAACCGGATCATGGCTGTGACAGCTGTGGCTCTGATTGTCTGCCTGATTGCCGGCATTGCGATTCCCCGCCGGAGCAATAAGGTGATTCATCTGGCAACAAAGCCGATGACCGAGCAGTATATCCTCGGAGAAATGCTGAAAATAATGATCGAACAGGACACGGGTCTGACCGTAGACCTGACGCAGGGTGTCGGCGGTGGTACATCCAACATTGAACCGGCTATGGAGAGCGGGGAATTTGACCTCTACCCGGAGTACACCGGAACCGGCTGGAACATGGTTTTAAAACGGGACAGCCTGTATTCGGAGGATCAGTTTGAAGAGCTGCAGAAAGAGTATCAGGACAAGCTGGGGCTTACCTGGGCTGTGATGCTGGGCTTCAATGATACTTACGGGATAGCTGTCCGGAAAGAGATCGCGGACAAGTATAGACTGAAAACGTATTCTGACCTGCAGAAAGTTAATGGAAAACTGGTCTTTGGCGCGGAGTACGATTTCTTTGAACGGCAGGATGGTTATGACAAGCTCTGCAGCACCTACGGACTCAGTTTTAAATCGACCAGCGACATGGACATGGGGCTGAAATATCAGGCAATGAACAGCGGAAAGATTGACATCATGCCGGTGAATACGACAGACGGACAGCTCTCTCAGGCGGATGTCGCGGTGCTTGAAGATGACAAGCAGATGTATCCGTCCTATCAGTGCGGGATCGTCGTTCGCCAGGAGATCCTTGACAAGTATCCGGAGCTTCAAACAGCACTTCAGAAATTTGATAAAATCCTGGCGGAAGCTGATATGCAGGAAATGAATTATGAGGTAGAAACGGAAAAGAAGGAGCCTGCGGACGTTGCAGAGGCATTTCTGACGGAGAAAGGGCTGGTGAAATAAGAGATGGATACAGCAATTGAGTTCCGGCATATCCGGAAATCGTATGGGGATACGGTCATTGTCCCGGATTTAAATCTGGAAATCGAAAAAGGCGAATTTGTCACCATCATCGGTTCCTCCGGATGCGGCAAAACAACGGCGCTGAAAATGATCAACGGCCTGATTCCGCCGACCAGCGGAGATATCCTGGTCAACGGGG
>Ga0214925_100439_pt1 | contig 19946 bp, 13 predicted proteins | sample Stichaenrichment_FD_168299 | JGI IMG/M metagenome (GOLD analysis project Ga0214925, IMG submission 168299) | Xylose enriched microbial communities from anaerobic bioreactor in Madison, Wisconsin, United States - 63SRT | ecosystem: Engineered > Bioreactor > Anaerobic > Unclassified | place: USA... | reverse complement strand
GAATTAGATTAGAACAGAATGCCATCTGCTTCAAAAAAGGCACCAAACAGACAAGTTCCGTTTAGTGCCTTTATCAAAATCATATAAAACTCCTTGACAAGCATCAGTAAGATTTGACAAAGAGCCGTTTTTCTTTTACTTCAGCGGACTTTCATCCACTCTGAAGACTTCTCCAGAAACTGGATCAACTAAAATGAAATATTCCGAATCATAAAACTTGCTAAATCTTGATAATCACATCAATATTGGTAAGTTTTTCTGATATTCCTTTCTAGTTAAATCTATGGGTAGATTCAACTTGGCAAAAGAAATCAGATTTTTAACCTTTTGAAGTTAAGGTCAGTGAGTACGGTTGGATGTCAAATAACGCCGGATGGCGTCATCCAATAGCTTTTTATCTGCCCCACTGGAAACTTTTAGCCTGGCAGTCGGAAAGGCATCTTGCCCGCAAAAAGCAGGCAAGCATTTCGTGATGCATCTCGAAGCAGTCAAGCCGCGATTTTAATACCCCGAACTGAGTTCGTTAAAGCTGACTGCTCTTACATGCTAGAGCCTTCAACTTTGTAGTATTACTTGGCTTATGCTTCTTTTATCCGACTGGCAAGAATCTCCTTAACTCGCTTGTAAGGCGTGTAAAGCGTGATTTCTTCGTCAGTTAATCTACTCAATATGTTTTTGGCTGCGGCAATGTTCGCATTCATCTCGCCGCATTTCTTGCATTTGGTCAGTTCATGATGACTGCCGTATCTTTCCTCAAAATGCTGCCCGCAGATCGGACAGTACTGAGAAGTATATGCCGGATTGACATCATGAGTTTCAATCGAATTCTTGCTTGAAAGATATACAATGCGCTCATCCAGTTGGCCCTTAGTCCATGAATTCAAGCGTTTGCGCATCTTTCTTGCGAGTCTGCTGTTATCTGATTTGACGCCTTTTTCTTTTACGAACGTCAAGTCTTCCTTGGCAATGACTGCCGGATGCTCTTTCTCAATCATCCTGTTTATCGCACAGCTGATAAAGCTTCTGACAGTTTCTTGCGCTGACCGGTAGCTCTTTTCATACGACTTTCTGCCGATATTGTTCTGCTCCAGATTCTTGAGCTTGCCAAGCAGTTTTCTTTTCTTCCTCAAAGCAGTCTTAGACAAAGGTTGGTTTGCCTTCTCCAGTTGCTCAAGCTGCTGATTGAGCTGCCAGCGCAAACTCATATATGGCTGACGATTTGCGTTTCGCTTGCCGTATTTGTCAACGATGGCATTGGCAAGCTTGCTGAAGTTTTTACCATATTCATTGCCGCTGCTGCAGGAAAGCAGGGTGGCAAGCCCCTTGTCAATGCCGATCGCCTTCTTTGAATCATTGCTGTAGCGCTTGCTAGAGATCAGCTTATGAACTTCAAGGCGCTGCTTGATGCGGTCAAGCACCACTGTGATATCGCCGGTGCGTGGATAACTCCACGGGCTGGTCATCTCTACAGAAAACTGCTTTCTAGGCACGTCTGAACTGAATGAAAAAGTATTTCCTTCAAATGCCCAATTCAAGTCACACTTCATGCTAGAGCCAAGCTTGCCCGACTTCCGTGCCCGGTAGTGGTAGCGGTACGTAATCCGGCGCAGGTAGCTGTGCGCTTGCTTGATTTGCTTATCCGTCAGTTTAGCTTCTATTTCAGTTAAAGCTTCAGTGTATTCTTCTGGCAGCTCAATTGGCTTGTGAAGAAGAACGGCTTGCCATGCGCTCTTAAATTTCAAAATAAAGAACAGAAGGTGGCGCTGATCTGCAGAAAGATTTTCATTTCCTTGAATCAGCTTCTTCAAACGGTTAGCCAGATTCGACCACATGCTTTTTATGTTGGCACATGCCTCACGAAGAGCGCCTACCCAGTGCTTAGTCTGAAAATTGTAGACTGTTTCCAGCTTGCCTTTCGAACCTTTAACCGGCTTGTCCCATTTGCGAACTTGGTTGCGCAGAGCCTGCCAGTTATTAACCGCAAGCATCGACTTGATGCCGCAGTAGCGGTTCAAAAAGGAATGCCGGCATCTGCCGTATCTTTCAAAAAAGTCGGACATTCTGGCAAATTCTTCATCGCTTATTTTTTTGGAGTAGACTCTAACTGTCTTGGGCTGCGTCTTTTTCACTGTCTGCTTGACTGAAGAGCTTTTTGCTTTCTTGGATGACTCTTGCATTCCGATGCGACCTCTTTCCATACAGCTTAGCTGAGAAAACGGTGATTATAGATAAAACATCTTCTACAAGTTCTGAATTTGGATCAACGTTGTCTGTCTGATTGATGACAACTAGCTCTACATCGCTTGCCTGACAGATTGTCTCAATCATTTCAAAGCCAAAACGGACAAGCCTGTCTTGGTAATTTACAACGACTCGCTCACACTGCTTCTTGCAGATCATGTTGATTAGCTCTGTCAGACCCTTTTTCTTATAGTTGAGACCAGATCCAACGTCTTGAATGATCTTAAACTGATAGCCATTGACTTCGCAATATCTGGACACTACGTCCTTCTGCCTTTGGAGATCTTCTTTTTGATGACCAGAAGAAACCCGGCAATAACCGATGGTCAGCAACTTCTTAGGCTTAGCTGCTTTCATATTGCCTTGCAGAAGCTCATCTAGCATTTCTTTAGTGTAGCGACGTAATCAGTCCTTCAGCTTCCCAATTGCGAAGAGTTGACTTGGCAACGTTAAGATACTCAGCTGCTTTTGATATGGACATGTATTCGCTCATCGTTTCTTCCTTCCAATCTTTTGATACCAGCATTATATCATGAATTGGTAAGAAATATTACTATTTAGTACTGGATAAAATTAATACTTTTTAAAAGTCACACCCTTTTATCTGGCATCTATTTCACCACCTCACTTAATCTTCATAACACAAGTATAATTTGTTTTTTAATATTTCTCAATAGCTAAACGACTTCTTGTTCTCTAAATCTGCCATAAACTTTCTGGACTTCCGTGACACTCATGAAGACAAAGGGGTCACATTTTTCTACTGTGGTCCGGATGTCGTAGAGGTCGTAAGTGTCGATAATGGTTAAAAGGACGGTCTTTTCAGTATGCCCGTAGGCCCCTTCCACGTCGTGGAAGATAGTGATCCCGCGGTGCATTTTTTCTTGAATCCCTTCGATGATAGCATTGGGATGTTCAGTAACAATCATTACCTGCAGCTTGTTGTGCTGAGTGTAGACTGAGTCGATGAAGCGGCCGTTGATGAAGATGTTCAAGGCCGTGTAGAGGGCTCTGGACCAGTCAAAGAGAAAGCCGGCGATCAAAACGATGATCAAGTTGACCAAGATATTGAACTTGCCGTAGTTCATACCAGTTTTCTTCCTGACCACGATGCCTAAGATGTCCAAACCACCCGTAGAGATCCCACTCTTCAAAGCCATACCAGTGCCGATCCCGTTGACTGCTGCCCCGAAAATGGCGCAGAGGATTGGGTCCAGGCTAACTTGCGTCGGTTGGATGAAACGCATCATGATCGCGGACATAGCAACCGCGAAGATGGTGTAGCCGGTAAACTCACGGCCGATCTTGAACCAAGCTAGGATAAAGAGGGGTACGTTCAAGGCAAAGTACATCACTTCTGTTGGGATGGTAAATGGCATGTAGCGGCTGGTCACAGTGTTGACGATCTGCGCGAAGCCGGTGATCCCGGAAGAATAGATGTGGCCGGGATGCCAGAAGAAGTTCAGGGCTACGGCAACCATAACTGAGTATAGAATAGCCGTCCCGATTTTTACCAAAAAGCCGTAATTGCGTGAAAAGCGATTTAAATCAAACAGCTTCATTCTTTCTGCTTTCCTTTCCGTCGTAACAGGATCAGCAGCTATTGGCTGCTGGCCTTGCCCCGCCTATATAAGAAGGCAAAGCAATGAATATCCTTATTTATGATACAGCTTTTTCATAAATAATTGGGGCTTTTCCAATAACTTTTTATATAAAAAAGCGCCTAAACCCTATAAGAGTTTAGACGCTTTCAAATCAATTATTGATTATAAAGATTACCGGTTAAGGTTTACTTGACTGTTGCTTTGGGAGTTAGCGAAACTCGAGTTGAAAGTAGATTCTGAGGTTGACGCGGACGCACTGGCTGAAACAGAAGTTACTACACTTTGTTCAGCTGACGTCGGGTCACTCATACTTGCCAGTTCGGAAGCGGACATTTGCAGTTTCTCAAGCTCTGATTGAGAAATTGACGCGCTTACGGAAGCCTGGTATTCAGCATTGGTACTTTCAGAGTTGCCAACGGAAGCAGTTACTGAGCCTTCGGAACTGTCAGCAGTGACGAAACCAACGCTGGTGCTCGTGGAGTTTTGAGTTGGAGTGTTGGTGGTATTACCAGCGTTTGTAGTGGTTGTACCCGCGTTGGTAGTACCATTCGTCGTAGCCGCGGTACCTTGGACAGTTGTAGTGCCAGCAGTCGTTGCTGCAGCTGCAGGAGTTGCAGCTGGCGTTACTGGAGTTGCTGGAGCAGTTGGCGTGTTAGCAGCTGGAGTATTTGCAGCCGGAATCGTCGGAACAAATGGAGTGTTGCCAGCATTAGGAATCTGGGTAGCACTCTGACTTGCTGAAGTGCTCAGTGATTCGCTAGTTGATTGGCTTTCACTCGTGGCGCTGCTCAAGCTCTGAGATTGGCTGATGCTTTCAGATTCACTTACGCTAAGTGATTCACTAGTGCTAGTAGAAGCAGTTGAAGAACTCGTGCTTTCACTTGAGGAAGATGACTCACTTGGTGAAGTGGATTCGGAGCCACTAGTGCTTGTTGAGCCAGACTCACTTGAGGAAGCTGATCCGGAGCCGCTGGTGCTCGTTGAACCAGACTCACTTGGTGAAGTGGATTCGGAACCACTGGTGCTCGTTGAGCCAGATTCACTCGCTGAAGTTGATTCAGAGCCACTAGTGCTCGTTGAGCTAGATTCACTTGGTGAAGTGGATTCGGAGCCACTGATGCTCGTTGAGCCAGACTCACTTGGTGAAGTGGATTCGGTACCGCTGGTGCTCGTTGAACCAGACTCACTTGAGGAAGCTGATTCGGAACCACTGGCGCTCGTTGAACCAGACTCACTTGAGGAAGCTGATTCGGAACCGCTGGTACTCATTGAACCAGACTCACTTGGTGAAGTGGATTCGGAGCTGCTGGTGCTTGTTGAATCAGACTCACTTGAGGAAGCTGATTCGGAACCACTGGCGCTCGTTGAACCAGACTCACTTGGTGATGTGGATTCGGAGCTGCTGGTGCTTGTTGAATCAGACTCACTTACTGAAGCTGATTCGGAGTCGCTTGCGCTCGTTGAGCCAGATTCACTTGGTGATGTGGATTCGGTACCGCTAGTACTCGTTGAGCTAGATTCACTTGTTGAAGTGGATTCAGAGCCACTTACGCTCGTTGAGCCAGATGCACTCGTGGAAGTGGATTCGGTACCGATGGTGCTCGTTGAACCTGATGCACTTGTGGAAGTTGATTCGGAATCGCTAGTACTCGTTGAGCCAGACTCACTTGTTGAAGTTGATTCGGAACCGCTGGTACTCGTTGAACCAGACTCACTTGCTGAAGTTGATTCGGAGTCACTTACGCTTGTTGAACCAGATTCACTCGTGGAAGTTGATTCGGAGTCACTTACGCTTGTTGAACCAGATTCACTCGTGGAAGTGGATTCGGAACCACTTGTGCTCGTTGAGTTAGATTCACTTGCTGAAGCTGATTCGGAACCACTTGTGCTCGTTGAATCCGATGCACTCGTGGAAGTGGATGCGGAACCACTTACGCTAGTTGAGTTAGATTCACTTGAGGAAGCTGATTCTGAACCGCTGGTGCTCGTTGAGCCAGATTCACTTGTTGAAGTCGATTCGGAAACACTGATGCTCGTTGAACCTGACTCACTTGTTGAAGTTGATTCGGAAACACTGGTGCTCGTTGAACCTGACTCACTTGCTGAAGTTGATTCGGAGTCACTTACGCTTGTTGAACCAGATTCACTCGTGGAAGTGGATTCGGAACCACTTGTGCTCGTTGAGTTAGATTCACTTGCTGAAGCTGATTCGGAAACACTGGTGCTCGTTGAACCTGACTCACTTGCTGAAGTTGATTCGGAGTCACTTACGCTTGTTGAACCAGATTCACTCGTGGAAGTGGATTCGGAACCACTTGTGCTCGTTGAGTTAGATTCACTTGCTGAAGCTGATTCGGAAACACTGGTGCTCGTTGAGCTAGATTCACTTGAGGAAGTGGATGCGGAAACACTTACGCTAGTTGAGTTAGATTCACTTGAGGAAGCTGATTCTGAACCGCTGGTGCTCGTTGAGCTAGATTCACTTGAGGAAATAGATTCGGAGCCACTTACGCTAGTTGAGCCAGACTCACTTGTGGAAGTTGATTCGGAAACACTTGCGCTCGTTGAGCCTGATTCACTTGAGGAAGTGGATGCGGAAACACTTACGCTAGTTGAACCAGACTCACTGGAGGAAGTTGATTCGGAAACACTTGTGCTTGTTGAGTTAGATTCACTTGCTGAAGCTGATTCGGAAACACTTGTGCTTGTTGAACCAGATTCACTGGAGGAAGTTGATTCGGAAACACTTGCGCTCGTTGAGCCAGACTCACTGGAGGAAGTTGATTCGGAGCCGCTGGTGCTCGTTGAGCTAGATTCACTTGTGGAAGTGGATTCAGAGCCACTTACGCTAGTTGATCCAGATGCACTCGTGGAAGTTGATTCGGAACCACTTGTGCTCGTTGAACCTGACTCACTTGAGGAAGTTGATTCAGATTCGCTTGCGCTTGTTGAAGCTGATTCGGAACCACTTGTACTCGTTGAGCCAGACTCACTTGAAGAAGTTGATTCGGAGTCACTTACGCTTGTTGAACCTGACTCACTTGAAGAAGTTGATTCAGATTCACTTGCACTCGTTGAACCAGATTCACTTGTTGAAGTTGATTCTGAACCACTTGTGCTTGTTGAGTTAGATTCACTTGCTGAAGCTGATTCGGAACCGCTTGTGCTCGTTGAACCAGATTCACTTGCTGAAGTGGATTCGGAAACACTTACACTCGTTGAGCCAGACTCACTTGCTGAAGTGGATTCGGAACCGCTTGTACTCGTTGAGCCAGACTCACTCGTGGAAGTGGATGCGGAACCGCTTGTGCTCGTTGAGCTAGATTCACTTGTGGAAGTAGATTCAGAGCCACTTACGCTAGTTGATCCAGATTCACTCGTGGAAGTGGATGCGGAAACACTTGTGCTCGTTGAACCAGACTCACTTGTTGAAGTGGATTCAGATTCGCTTGCGCTTGTTGAAGCTGATTCAGAGCTGCTTACGCTCGTTGAGTTGGATGCACTCGTGGAAGTTGATTCGGAGCTGCTTGCGCTCGTTGAGCCAGACTCACTTGAAGAAGTTGATTCAGATTCACTTGCACTCGTTGAACCAGATTCGCTAGCTGAAGTAGATTCAGACTCGCTTGCGCTTGTTGAGCCAGATTCACTTGAAGAAGCTGATTCGGAAACACTTGCGCTCGTTGAACCAGATTCACTTGCTGAAGTTGATTCGGAGTTGCTTACGCTCGTTGAATCCGATGCACTCGTGGAAGTGGATTCAGAATTGCTTACGCTCGTTGAGCCAGACTCACTCGTGGAAGTGGATTCAGAATTGCTTGCGCTCGTTGAGCCAGACTCACTTGAAGAAGCAGATTCGGAGTTACTTACGCTCGTTGAGTTGGATGCACTCTTGGATTCCGATTCACTTTCCGAAGTGGATTCAGACTCACTAGTTGAGATTGATTCACTCTCGGATGCGGATTCGGACTCACTTGCTGAAGTAGATTCTGAGTCGCTCACAGAGGTAGACTCGGATTCTGACTCGCTAGTTGATACTGACTCACTTTCGGATGCTGTTTCAGACTCGGATTCAGATTCGCTTTCTGAGGTGGATGCGGACTCACTTACTGATGCTGATTCCGATTCACTTTCCGAAGTGGACTCGGACTCACTTACTGATGCTGATTCAGATTCACTCGCGGATTCTGATTCAGACTCGGACTCGCTTACTGACTCTGATTCGGATTCACTCTCTGAAGTTGATTCTGACTCAGATTCGCTAGTTGATACCGATTCGCTCTCGGATTCTGATTCAGACTCGGACTCGCTTACTGATGCTGATTCCGATTCACTTTCTGAGGTGGACTCGGATTCACTACTTGAGATTGATTCACTTTCAGATGCAGATTCGGACTCACTTACTGACTCGGATTCTGATTCGCTTTCTGAGGTGGATGCGGACTCACTTACTGATGCTGATTCCGATTCACTTTCCGAAGTGGACTCGGATTCGCTAGTTGATGCTGATTCACTCTCTGATTCTGATGCGGATTCGGATTCAGACTCGGACTCGCTTACTGATGCTGATTCCGATTCACTTTCTGAAGTGGACTCAGACTCACTGATTGAGATTGATTCACTCTCGGATGCGGATTCGGATTCAGACTCGCTTACTGACTCGGATTCTGATTCGCTTTCTGAGGAGGACTCGGACTCACTGATTGAGGTTGATTCACTCTCGGATGCGGATTCAGACTCTGACTCGCTTACTGACGTTGATTCTGATTCGCTTTCTGAAGTGGACTCGGATTCACTTACTGATTCAGATTCAGATTCGCTTTCTGAAGTGGACTCGGATTCACTTACTGATTCAGATTCAGATTCGCTGCTTGAGATTGATTCACTCTCTGAAGTTGATTCTGACTCAGACTCACTTACTGACTCGGATTCTGATTCGCTTTCTGAGGTGGATGCGGACTCGCTTACTGACGTTGATTCTGATTCGCTTTCTGAGGTGGATTCGGACTCACTTACTGATGCTGATTCCGATTCACTTTCCGAAGTGGACTCGGACTCACTTACTGATTCAGATTCAGATTCGCTGCTTGAGATTGATTCACTTTCAGATGCAGATTCGGACTCACTTACTGACTCGGATTCTGATTCGCTTTCTGAGGTGGATGCGGACTCGCTTACTGATGCTGATTCCGATTCGCTTTCTGAAGTTGATTCTGACTCGCTAGTTGATACTGACTCACTTTCGCTGATACTTGCAGACTTACTCTCTTCGCTTGCCGAAACTGATTCGCTCAGTGACTTAGATACTGATTGACTTGCACTTTCAGATGCTGCCTTGCTAGTCGATTCAGACTCACTTAAGCTCTTTGAGGCAGATTCGCTCAATGACTTCGATTCTGAAGCAGACTTGCTTGCAGATTCACTCTGACTCTTAGACGCGCTAATTGACTTACTGGTCTTTTCAGAGAATGAGGTTGATTGGCTTTCCATTTCTGAGAGCTTCTCAGAAGCTTCTTTGCTACTGATCGTGCTCTTAGAAATTGCAGTTGACAAGCTGGCTGATTCAATCGTACTCAACCGTTCCGAAATCTTAGTTGAGTCAGACTCGTATTCAGACTTAACCTTAGAAATTTCTTCACTCAGTGACGTACTTGCTGATTCAGATTCAGACTTACTCTTAGACTGGCTGACAGAAGCACTGACGGATCTGCTTGTGCTAATTGATTCAGACTTGCTTCTTGACTGGCTTGCTGATTCACTCAAGCTAGCTGACTTAGAAGCTGAAACGCTTTGACTTGCAGACTTGCTTTGGCTAACTGAGTTAGACCGACTTTGGCTAAGAGAAGCAGATTCTGACTCACTCGCGCTCTTTGATGCTGAAACTGATTCACTTAACTTTTGAGAGGTAGAAACCGATTCGCTCAAGCTGGTCGACTTAGATTCACTAAGTGACTTGGATGCTGATTCACTAGCCTCAGAAGCACTCTTAGACGCACTTTCACTTTCCAAAATATGCTGACTTAAGCTCTGTGATGCGGAAATTGAGTCGCTCTCTGCCTTTTTACTGTCAGTTTCTGAAGCAAGACTTCTTGACTGGCTTTCTGATTGTGAGCTGCTAGTCGATTCGTATTCACTCTTACTCAAGCTTGCTGATTCACTTGCTCTGACAGATTCGCTCTTGCTTGCTTCTTCACTGATGCTTTCAGATTCTGACTTAGCAATTGAATCGCTCAGTGAGGTCGACAAGGACTTGCTCTCTGAAATAGAGTTGGAAACTGAGTCACGCTTGGAACGGGATTCGCTTCTGGAAAGTGATCTGTTCGTGCTCTTAGATTCGCTGATCGAAGCCGATTCTTCAGCAGACTTAGATGCTAATTCACTTCTAGATGCTGATACTGATAAGCTTTCGTCCAATGATTTGGACCGGCTTTCACTGCGGCGGTCTTCTTCACTTTGCTTAGTTGAAACTGACTTGCTGCGTTCAGCTTCTTCTGACTTGCTTTGTGCTTCAGATGTTGACCGGCTAACCAACTGAGACTGAGCTTCACTGTTGGAATTGTCAAAACCCTCTTTAACGTATGAGTTATTGTAACCCGCCATGATGGCACCCAGGTTATGTTGCCCAGAGTTTTGTTCATCACCAGTAGCGTGCACAACAGATGAAGTTGTACTTTCGTCTGCTTGAACTTCAACGAGGACGTTGTTAACAATTGTGGCAAATTCACTCAAGTTATCAGTTGGGATCTTAGTGGTAAAAGTAACTACTACCCCGCTTGACGTATCAATCTTGTTGCTTGTCGTGTAGGCATCCCCATAATAACGGTGACCAATAAATCTGCTGTCGTCAACATGGCTGCTATTTACGGTGAAGCCCAGCGCCTTCTTGCCGCCCCCATCTCTTTTCTTAAACGTATTGTTGACATTATAAAGAGTGTTGTTGCTGCTGCTCGAGCTGTAAGCTGCAACTACCGCGCCAGAAGCAATTGAGTAAACAGTAATGTTGTCAGCCTTTTCCAAACCCGACATGCTGTTTACAAAGAAACCAAAGTATGCATCCTGACCTGATTGGTTCTTCGGCTGGTAAGTTACTTCCCAAGTAATAACCCCCGTTGAAAGGTTCATATAACCCTTCAAGTCTGACAGAGTTTTTGCTCCGTAAGGAGTGCCAGTGATGCTTGTAGTTTTCTTTTCGTACAGCAAGAAGCCCTTATTGGCTGCCGTCTGGCTGGCCAAAGTGCTCATGGAGTCCGCAACGCTTAGGGAGTAGTTTTCAGCTCTTGATCTGCTGGTGCTTTCAGATTCTCTAATTGATTGTGAGAGTGATTTTGAAACAGAAGCAGACGCGGACGCAACCGCGGAAGTGCTTGCTGATATTCTCTCTGATTCGCTGGCTTCTTCTTTAGACAAAGATTCTGCCGCGCTAACTGAATGTGATGCATCTGCTTCTTCTGACAAACTGGTACTGGTTGACGCGCTGGCGCTTTCTGAAGCATCTTCCGCGTCTTCCTTGCTTGCCAAAAGTGATGCATCCCTGTCCTGCAGGCTCAAGCTGGCTTCAGCATCTTTTTTCGCCAGTTCACTTTCTGAAAGACTAGTTGATACTGACTGACTTTTGCTTTCAGACAGGCTCTTGCGTAAAGACTCGCGCTCAGAAGCAACCGCGCTGACTGACTTAGACTGAGACTCATGCTCTGACACGGAAGTCGACAGGCTCTCTTTAATTGAGCCCGATGCCTCCGTTGACATAGACTCACTGTCAGCTTGATACTGGCTAGCATCAAAAGTCGTCTTTATCCCGGCAGTCTGATAATCTTGCTGCACAGTCGTCGTTACTCCGCCGGCCGTTGTAAGGTCCGTCGCATTCTCAACAACTGCTACATATGAATAGTAACCCGGATCAGTTTCAGGAAAAATCCAACGGTAATATGTTTTGTCCGTATCAACGCTAAAGCTTGTCTGGTTATTTGAAACGTCAGCATCCACGCTTACTTGGCTGAAGTGTTCCTGGTCATCCAGTTGGTCAATGACCGTGTTAACATCTTGCGTTCTCAAGTAGCTGGCTTCCGCCCTATAAACCTTGACAGAAGCACCGTCATTTAAGCCGGAGATCGTTACAGTTTGCGTGCCTTCAGCAGTCCCGGCCGGGTTGACCTCAATCAAGTAGGTGGTCTTCCCGGTCTGGGCATCAAAGCCGACCGTAGTCTGGCTCATGTTAGCGCCAGTGCCGCTGTAGCCTCTGTAGTAGGAGTAGCCGTAATTGCCGTAAATGATATTAGCGTGTGTCTCGTTGTTTTGATCGGTATACCTTCCACTGTCAACGCTGTTGCCAAAGTACTTGGTTGTCGACAGGGACTGCAATTCGGTCTTGCTTGCTTCTGCCTGGGCGACCTGCAAGTTGCTGTTATATTCAATAACCGCGGCTGACTCGCTGGCTGAAGCTGACAGACTGGCTTCTTCTGAGGCGCTGACTGACTGGGACTGGTCAATAGAAGCTTGCTGCTCTACGCTTTCAGAAACAGACTGGGAAGCTGAAGCCTCCGTACTGGTCTGCTGGCTGTCCTGGCTTTCTGCTGGACTCACGTTAGTCGTGTTTAACTCATTTGCCCGTGTGACAGCAAAACGGGCAGCAAAACGCTTGATATTGGCTTTAGCCTTGCCCGTCTGGCTTTGGCTGCCTTCGCTCTGAGTTCCAGATTCCGTTTCTGATGTAGACAGAGACTCTGACTTTGATTCTGAAGTCGTTTCTGGCTTTGATTCAGAGGCAGTTTCTGATTCTTTTTCCGTCTTGGACTCAGTTGCGCTTTCTGACTTTGATTCAGATTCTGTTTCTGTTTCAGAGGCAGACTGGCTGGCAGCTGGGCTGGTAGATTCTGACTGGCTTGAGCTTGCCGATTGACTTTCATTGACGCTGCTGCTTTGCTCCTGGCTGTCTTTTACGGACAAGTTTTCTGATTCACTGGCTGATTCAGATTGCGAATTTGTCTGAGATTCCGTCTGAGAATCAGTCTGTGATTCACTCTGTGTTTGGGTGGCAGTGCTAGATTCAGCGTATGACTGCTGCTTGGACTGGCTCTCAAAATATCTTCCTGAGAGGACTCGTTAACATTCTCATTAGGGCTCACTTCAACAGAATTCAAGCTGGCCATATCCTTGGCCGCGTCAACCGCCGCCTCAACTTGCGATGTGATCCCAAAGGCCTTGTTGTCGATCAAGGCATTGGCAGCCGCTGTCCTTCTCCTCTTTCTTGATGGCTTCCTTGGCCTTTGCCGAGAAGTGAACTTTTCTCTTTTTTTATCTTTCTTGGACTTCGACATCTTTCATCAACTCCCAATGCTCGTGCTTAAACGGTTGCTTATAACTTTGTAGGTAAATTATAAGCGAATTATGTACGTTTAGTTATATTTAAAGTATTATCTTTTCCTGCCCAATCGTCTCAAAAACGCCGGAAAAATTCTGCAGCAACTAGCTAAATCGCTGTAAAACCGTCCGTCCGGCCAAAAAGTTAAAAATGGGCTTTTATTTTTTAGTTATAACACGACCACTAGAACAAATAGTCATAGATGTTTGCAAAAGTACCATTATTTCAGGCTTTTTAGCGCTATCAAAAAAGCACGCTTTTTCAGCGGACTTAAAACATTATTCTTGCAGACTCTTTGCCAAAAGTTCCCGGAAATGCTCTGTCTTTTCAGACCCGGCATGGTCTTCTTGCAAACTAAGCAGGCGGGCATATTCTTTAGGATCAGCCAATTTGTTAATAGCGTCAATCATCCCTGCCGCATCCCTGGCCGCGAAAATATTCTCCGCCGCCACGTATTCCGGCGAATGCAGGGTATCTCTGAAGGCCAGAATCAAGAGCCGGTTTTCAAAAGCTTGCCGGCCAACCTGGAGAATTTCGTTGGCGTAGTTGATATCCAAGTAAAGGTCGTCTTCTTCCAGCAGGCGGGCAACATCCTTGTTTCTGACAACCGGGTACAGGGCCACATTCTCATAATGGCCAAAATTCATCAGTCGGCCGGACATTTCTGTCACGGCAGCGATGTCAAAGTGCCAGTCCGGCAAGCCTTCAACCAGCTGCTTGAGGCACTCGATCTGGTCAGAATTGGTCAAGATCAAGGCCTGTTTTCTGGCCTGGTTTTCCCGCTTGAACGGGTAGACTGTCCCCAAGTACTTAACTTTTTCAGCCACTTGCCGGTCCAGCTGGCCGATGATCTTTTCATATTCGGCTCTATCTTGGACAATTACCCGGCCTCCAGGCAGGTTGTCTTCCAAAAGGTAAAGCATGTTTTCAGGAACGCTCCCTTGGCTGATTTCCTGCCAGAAAAGGAGGTTGCGGGACGGCTTCTTCTTTAACTGGATCAAGGTGAAGAGGCAGTTGCCCAGGGAATTAAAGATGACTTCATCCAGGTCAAAGTCTGCCTCTTCCAGATAGTATGCCGTCAGCTGGTTGATGTTCTTGAAGTTGTAGATTCCCCCATCCGGCAGATTGTAGGTGTAATCCCCGGTCAAATGGTTCTGGATCAAAACTTCCTGGCCATTAGAGGCAAAATAGCTGGTCATGGCCTGCCGGCCGCTTCCGTCGCAGCTGGTCACCGCGTACTTCCAGCCCCACTGGTTGTAGTGGTCAATTACCCGGATCCGGCCGGACTTATCCAGCCATTCAACCTGGCTGACCTGCCGGCGGCGGTTGTTTTTCCAGTAGCGGATATCGGCCCGCTTTTGCCCATGGTCGAGGACTTCTCCACCTTGTGAGTCAGCCTTGATCTCCCAAAATTTCGGCAGATCAATCTCATTAAAGTAGCGGGGACGTCCTTTAAAGTTAGATCCAGCCAAGCCTAAAAAATACTTAAGGGGTGATTCGACGCCCTCTGGCAAAAAGCCGTTGTCTTGAATCACCACGCTTGGATGCTGGTAACCAGCAAGTTTCAGCGACCTCTCAAGGTCCTGGCTTTTTTGATTGTAGTCAAAGAAAAGATTAATCACGGTGCAGCTCACTTTCTATGGCCTTTTTCCATAACTTGGCAACCTGCTTATCCCTGTACTTGCTGGCAATCTCATAAGACTTCTCTGACATGGCTGGCAAATCTGATGAAAAAAGCTTGACAATCGCCCGGGACATTTCGTTGACATGCTCTGGCACGGTTGCCAGCCGGTCATATGGCAAAAGCAGGCCGTTTTCCTCGTCAGCGATAAAGGTCGGATTGCCGTAGCGGACGTCAAAACCGACCATGGCCAGGCCTGACCCTACTGCTTCCATCAAGGTGAGACCAAAGCCTTCACTGGTTGAACAGGTCAAATAGGCCTGGTAGTGCTGGTAGATGTCATCCATCTGCTGGTGGCCCTTCAAATGGACATAGTCCTCAGCTCCGACTTCCTTGATCACTTCTTCCAGCATGGCCCGCTCTGAACCTGACCCGTAAATGTCCAGTGTTAGCTCCGGCAAGGCTTTTTTAGCTTTAGCCACCGCCCTAATGGCCCAATCCAGGTGCTTTTCACTGACCAGCCGCGATGCTGTCACCAGACTGAAAGGCTGGCGGGAGGCAAAGTCCGGCCTCTTCAGCTCTTTTAAGCTGCCCACTGGAATCGCGTAGATCTGGGGCTTTTTGCCCTTATACTTTAAAAACTGCTCTTCCATCAGCTTTTTTTGCAGGTCAGTTGCCGTCACATAAAAGTCAATCTGGTCAGCATGCTCGAACTCATACTCATAGTAATTGTTCCAAAGGATGGTGGCGTCATTGGTCTCGGCTTCACTGAAGTGGTCAGCGTGGACGATCGTCCCCACCCGGGCCTTGCCCCGGTTTTCCAGAATTTCCTGGCCCTGGTCTTCAGCCCGATCGATCAAGATGATGTCTTTTTTGGAAAAATTCAGTTCCCGCAGCATCTTGATCAAAAGCTCATGTTTGGAATACAAGATGTCATCTTTGAACTTGAAGATTTCCTGGTCACCATCGATGATTTCGTCATAAACGGCCGTCCCGTCTTCATTGTAAAAGCGGCGCTGGTAGAGCTTGGCCCGGTTGCTTTCCGGAGCGTAAAACTCGCTGCAGTAGCGGCCGTAGCTGTAATAGTCCTTTCTGACCAAATTGGCCCCGGACACGTATTCCACTCGGTCAACGATGCCCGAGCTCAAATCCTTCAAATAGGCCGTAGCCCAAAAGTCATTGGCAAAGATATAGCGGACCGCCTTGTTCAAGGGCTTACGCTCCAGAATTGACGGCAGGACCTTTTCCAGGTCGTCTAAAGTAAAGCTGCCCGCCCTGACTTCAAAGTCAGTGAAAAAGGTGTACAGCCAGATGATCTCCCGGTCCTTGAAGCCAAGATTCCGGGTCAAATGGGCAATATTTTCATAGCTGATCCAGTCGGTAAAAATAAACTTAGCCTTCACTCCCAATTTGCGGAAGACTTGCTCCCGGTAAGCTTGGGCATATTCGACCCCACTGGAGGCCCAGCCGATTCCCTTGTTGATGCTGTAAACTGTCATTTTTTATTACCTAGATCATTTTAAAAATCGCCAGCAAAATACTGATAATGATCGCCGCTGTGATCAGCAAACCGAAAGTCCGGTAGATGGTCTTTTTCGGCTTGGCGGACTTGAGTACTGGTTCCTTGCTCCCTTGAGCTGGCTGTTCATGCGGGCCGTCAAGAGGTCCTTTCCCTCATCGCTACTCTGCTTTTCCTGCTTATCAATCTCAGACATAGTAAACATCCTTTTTTCCGAACTTGTCAATCGTGATGCTGCTCATCAAAACGTTGCGGATGGTCAAGCGCATGATCTCCCGGCACATCTTTTTGTATGAGCTTAAGGCAGCGTGGTGGTACTCATTCAGCGGGTCCCTTTGCGCCGAAGTCCGCATGGCCACCATCTGCCGCAATTGCTGCAGGTTGTCAACATTCCCAAATCTTTTAAAGAGGCCTTCTTACCCATAATTATCACTGCATTTCACTAAATTTAGCGACTTGTCTCCAACGTTACATTTGCATTAGCCTATAAAAATATAAGCTTTATTTTTTCATTTTCCTGCAATAAACGGCATCGCTTACTATCTAAATAATAACATAGCACCCGCACTTATGGTAATTTCCGCCTCTTTTTGCCAGGAAAAGCAAAAAGCACGGCAGCCATCAAGGTCGCCGTACTTTCATAATTTACATTTAATAAAATTTATTATTCTGCTTCCACAAACTTGGTAATCCGCTTGAGAGCCTCTTTTAAGACTTCATCGCTGGAAGCGTAGGACATGCGGACATAGCCGGCCCCGCCAGCCCCGAAGTAGCTGCCTGGGATCACGCCGACTCTGGCATCCTTGGCCAAGGCCTTGGCAAAGCCGACGTCATCACCCTGGTACTTTTCAGGAATCTTGGCAAAGATGTAGAAGGCCCCGCGCGGCAAAGCCATGGCAAAGCCCAGCTTCTTCAAGCCCTTTTCCATGAAGTTGACCCGGCGCTGGTAGATATCCCTGAATTCCTTCGGGTCATCCAGGCCGTTGGTCAAGGCTTCAATGGCAGCAGCCTGGACATTGTTGGTTACGACCGTGATCATGAAGTCATTCATCTTCCGCACGCTGGCCATGATTTCAGCTGGCCCGCAGATGTAGCCCAGCCGCCAGCCAGTCATGGCGTGGGACTTGGACAAACCGGAAATAAAGATGGTTCTGTCTGGAATGTAAGTAGCCAAAGAGTAGTGCTTGGCATCCCCGTAGATCAGTTCTGAGTAGATTTCGTCACTGATCGCGTACATGTGGTGCTTCTTGATAACTTCAGCCAGGCCTTCGATAACTTCCTTAGGGTAGGTAACCCCGGTCGGGTTGGTCGGGTCGTTCAGCATAATTGCTTTAACCCCCTTGCCTTCCCGTTCAATGACTTCTTCCAGCTTTTCCGGGGTCAAAATAAAGCCGGTGTCTGAAGTATCGACTTCAACTGGAGTAGCCCCAGTCAAGCAGACCAGCTGCATGTACATGGACCAGACTGGAGTAGGCACGATCACCTTGTCGCCATCGTTCAAAAGGGCGGACAAGCTGCAGTTCAAGGCTTCGGTTGCCCCGACCGTGACGGTGATTTCACTTGCCGGGTCATAGTCAACCCCGGTCAAGCCCTTAACGTACTTGCTGATGGCCTGGAGCAGTTCCGGCTTGCCTGACTGCGGGCCATAGTGGCTGTCATTGTTTTCAATGTCCCGGATGGCTGCCTGCTTGATGTGTTCCGGGGTATTTAAGTCCGGTTCACCCAGGGTCAGCTTGACAACATCATCGAACTGGGAAACATACTTGTCAAAACGGCGGATATCTGAAGGAACCACGGCGTCGAGCTTGTGGTTGATAATCGGCAGTAAATCTTGCGCTAATTTTGGCATTGAAAAAACCTCTTCATTCAAATCAAAAAGAACAGCAACTTAACATTTAAGCCTATTTTAGCATAGTTTGTTAAGGAAAGCGGCAGATATAGCTAACTTTGTCCATTTTTTCTCAAATGAAAAATAATTTTCTTAATTATATACCAGGTAAAAGTTTATTTTGTTAAAAACTACCCGGGATTATTTTTGATATTTTAAGTCGTTGGCAATCAAATCGTCATAGCTTTCCCGTTTGATCACTAGCTGGTCAACTCCGTCTTCGGCGAAAACAACGGCCGGACGCGGGTTGCGGTTGTAGTTTGAAGCCATGGAATAGCCATAGGCGCCGGTACTCAAGAGGGCAACCACGTCGCCTGGTTCGGTTTTTGGCAAAGGACAGGACTTGATCAAAATGTCCCCGCTTTCGCAGTACTTGCCGACCAGGTTAACCCTTTCTTCAGCTTCTGCCTGGGGGCGGTCAGCGGCAACGGCTGAATATTCTGCCTGGTAAAGGGCCGGCCGGATATTGTCCCCCATCCCCCCGTCAAGGGCTACATAGCTTGGATAACCCGGCAGGTCCTTTCTTGAGCCAACCGTGTAGAGACTCCAGCCAGCAGGGCCGACGATTGACCGGCCTGGTTCAATCCAGATGGCCGGTAATTTCAAATCGTTTTCCTGGCACTTGCTCTTGACTTCCTTGACGATGGCCCGGACGAATTCTTCAGCTGGCAGTGGCTGGTCCTGGTCAGTATAGTGGATGCCAAAGCCGCCCCCCACGTTCAAGATGTCCGTTTCATAGCCGTATTTCTTTTTCCAGGCACTAGCCAGCTGGCAGAGCTTGTCGGCGCAGCCCACGAAGCCCCGGACATCAAAAATCTGCGAGCCAATGTGGGCGTGGATGCCGGCCATCTTCATCCGGGGGTTGGCCAAGACCAGTTCCAGGGCCCGGTCAGCCTGGCCGCTTTCCATGTCAAAGCCAAACTTGGAGTCCACCTGCCCGGTCTGGATATATTCGTTGGTGTGAGCGCTAATGCCGGGGGTAACCCGGAGCATGACCTTGCTGCTTGCGTCTTTTTCTTCTAAAATCTGGCTGAGCAGGTCAATTTCATGGAAGTTGTCCAAAATAATGACCCCGACTCCCTGGTCAACAGCCATTTCCAGTTCTGCCCGGCTCTTATTGTTGCCGTGGAAGCTCACCTTGTCCACAGGAAAGCCTGCCTTCATGGCAGTCCAGAGTTCCCCGCCGGAGACGACGTCGGTGTGGCCGCCTTCTTCATTGATCACCTGGTAGATGGCCAGGCAGGAAAAGGCCTTTGAGGCATAGCTGACTTCGTAGTCCACCCCTTCTTCTTCAAAGACCCTCTTGAAGGCCCGGATCGCCTGCCGGATTCTCCCCACGTCAAATACCTGCAGGGGAGTCTGGTACTTGGCCGCCAGTTCCAGGGCATCTACCCCGGCAATCTGCAAATGGCCGGCTTGATTGACATCGCTTGCTTTGATTAATCCGTTCACGCTTTTACCTCAGCTTTTTTTCTAAAAAATCTAATCAACTTAACTAATAAGTTTAGCCTTCTCCACCTGCCTGGTCAAGGCAAGTGCCTGATCAAGCTAAGAATAGATGTATATAGAAGCAATTGAAGAAAAGAAACAAAAACAAAACATACTAATCTAGTGTTGGATGATTACTCGACGGAGTAGTCGTTCAACACTTTTTCTTTTACTATATAAAGTGGAGATGAAGCCAATGCCGTGCGTCTTTTGGACACTCGATGTCGTAA